>ERZ1090862.1270-NODE-1272-length-11235-cov-10.433631_pt1 | contig 11235 bp, 10 predicted proteins | sample MGYA00478481_ERZ1090862 | MGnify/ENA primary metagenome ERZ1090862 (study PRJEB33644, sample SAMEA5815745) | chicken gut metagenome | biome: Chicken; feature: Gastrointestinal Tract; material: Caecum | place: Ireland | collected 2019-01-01 | study: A study of... | reverse complement strand
CTTGGCGGCCATGTCCAGCCCCAGGGCAGCCAAATCAGCCCCCACAGCGCGGTAAGCCGCGGCGGGGGGCTGGTTTGCGGTGGGACGGGTGCCCATCCAGAGAAATAGAAGGTTCGCGGCCACAAGCACGGCCAGCAGCATCGGAAAGATTCGACTGCACCAGACCTTGCGCAGTTCGGCGGTGAGCAGGCTCATTTTCCGTCACCCTCCCCGAATACTGCGAGGTAGACATCCTCCAGCCCTTTGCCGGGAGCGTAAGTCTCAATTAGTTCCGGCACCGGCGCAGCGTCGACGATCTGCCCGGCGCGCAACAGGATTACTTCGGTGGCAACGGTCTCCACATCCGATACCACATGGGTAGCGACCAGGATGATGCGGTCGGCGGCCATCCGGGCGAGCAGCGTGCGCAGGCGCACCCGCTCCTTGGGGTCAAGCCCGGCGGTGGGTTCGTCCAGGATCAGCAGCTTGGGATCGCCCAGCAGGGCGGACGCCAGCAGCAGCCGCTGCTTCATGCCGCCGGAATAGCTGCCCACCCGCGCCCCGCCCTGGTCGGCCAGCTCGACGCTTTCCAGCGCACGGCGGGCGGCCTCGGCGGCCGGGCGGCGGGCCATGCCCTTGAGGGCGGCGATGTATTCCAGGTATTCCTGCCCGGTGAAAAAGTCGTACAGCGGCATCTGCTGGGGCACCACGCCCAGCACGGCGCGGTAGGCAGCGCCCAGCGCAAGCACATCCCGGCCGCCGTACTGCACCCGGCCCCCGGTGGGGCGCAGGGTGCTGCTGATCAGGCTCATCAGGGTGCTTTTGCCCGCGCCGTTGGGCCCCAGCAGCCCGTAGATGCCGGGGGTGAAGGTGTAACTGAAATCGCTCAGCGCCCGGGTCTTGCCATACCGCTTGCTCAGGTGCTGCGCTGTGAGCGCGGGGGTCCGGTCCTCTTGCATGGCGGCGCCCCCCTTACAGCTGGATCTCGCCCATCTCGATGAGCGCAGGGTTCCCGGCAAAATAGTCGCTTTTCAGCACGCGGGAATAGGACGGCAGCGTGTTCGTATCCTGCCGCGGGGCGATGGCAAACCAGTTTTCGGTCTCGTCCCGGATGATATAATCCTGGAAGAAGTCCGGCACAGGCTGTTCGGTTTGGGTTGCAAAGTCGAAGTAGAACAGCCGCAGGCTTTGCCCGTCGTCGGCGGGGCGGGTGTAGAACAGCTTGCCATCGTGGAGGCTAAACCCGACCGAGAGGCTCGGCTGAGACGGAAAGTGATACTCGACCCGGTTGGCAAAGTCGATCAGGATCGGGACGCCGTCGGCCGCATCAACCGCATGGGAACCGAGGGGGAAGGACTTTTCGGTGTCCCAATCAATGTCGAGGTAGGCGTACAGGCCGCAAGCGGTGCCGTCGGAACTGCTCATCTGGTTGGCGCGCTTGCGATCTTCCATCATCCCCTGAATCTGCCCGGTTTCAAGATCCAGCAAAAAACGGGTGCGTTCGAGGTTTTGCAAAAAGTTGGCGAAAAGGCCGCGGTCGATTTCCTCATAGTAAAGGCAGAGGGAATCGCCGTATTTCCCCGTGATGGCCAGGCGGGTGATTTTACCGGTATCATCCGGCAGCGTCAGCGGGATTGTCTCGAGCGCCCCGGTCTGGAGGTCGGCCCGCAGAATCTGATCGCCGCCGACGGCGACGGTGCTGCCGGTCTCGTCCGGCTCGGCGTTCATCTGGTAGCTGTTTGCCACAAAATAGACGCTGTCGCCCTCGTAGACAAATTGCGGGTAAATGTCGCCCTCAAACGAGAAGACTTCCCGGCGGTTTTCGCCGTCGAAATCCTGCACATAGCAGGCGGCCGGGTAGTTCGTGGTGAAATAGTACAGGCGGTCGCCGTCGCTGTGCAGCCCGGAGGGGGTGCCGGCGGCGGTATCAAACCAGGCGTTGCAGCCCGCGTCGCTGTGGGTGCAGTTTGCTTTGGCACACAGCGGGTAGGTGGCGTTGGTCTGCCAGTCATTGAACATCAGCAGCCCGGCGTCCCAATCGAAGAAGAAGATGCCCTGCTCGGTGATTTCTGTCCTGGCCTGGGTGGGAACGCCGTGCAGATCACCCGCCAGCGTGATGCCGGCCGAAGCCAGATCGGTCGCCTCCACCACCGGCATATAGTCGATGTCATCGGTCAGGGCGGGGCCCTCGGCCGGGGCCTCGCGCTGACAGCCGCTGAGCAGTAGGGCCGCCGCCAGCAGCCCTGCGCCAAACTTTTTCATCCGGTTCGCCTCCTTATCTTCCGCAGCGCTGCAGGGTCGCTGCAAACAAACGTTCCTGCATCTGATTCCATCATAGCATACCTTCCGGCGGCGGCGCAAGGGCAGCGGACCCCGCCCCGGGGCAGGCGGCGGCCCGGGCGGGATGCCCCGGCCGGGAGAGGTAACAAAAGGCATATTTTTGTGCGGCCTTGGCTATAGAGACCCTGCGGCGGATATGGTACACTTTATTCGGGCCGGCCCCGGGCGAGCCGGTACTGCAGCGGGGTGGTGTGCATCCGTTCCCGAAAGATCTTGATGAAGTTGTTCACGTTGGAATACCCCACAAGCTCCCCGATTTTGGAGACCGGGGCATCGGTCGTGACCAGCAGGCGCTTGGCTTCGGTGATCCGCAGCAGGATCAGGTAATCCTTGTAGGTCATGCCGACGTTCTGCCGGAAGGCCAGCGACAGGGTATGGCGGGAGACAAAGGCGTGTTCGGCCACCTCCTCCAGGGTCAGCGGCCGCCGGAAGTTCTGGGTCATGTACTGCTGGGCGGCCACCACCGCAGTCTGGGTGGTGCAGTTGGACCAGCTGGGGAACGCCTGCGGGGCCATCCGGTACAGCTCGATCAAAAAGAGATTCAGCAGGCTGCTGCAGCGGGACAGGGCGAAGGGCGCCTGCCCCGGGCTTTCCTGCGCCAGCCGGCTGAAAACGGGCAGGATCCGCTCCAGCTCCGGTTCGTCCAGCTGGATGAGATGCCGGAAATCCTCCGGCCGGCGGATGAAGATGGAGAGCAGCGGGGTATCCGGCACGCTTTTCAGCAGCATGTCCAGGGACAGCCTGGCCACATACCGCTCGTAAGGCGTGGTTTGGATCCGGATGGCGTGGCTTTCCAGCCGCCCGATGAAGAGCAGCGACCCCCGGCGCAGCCGGTAGGTGCGGTGGGTGATGGCGGCGTCCGCCCCGCCGGCCAGAACCAGCAGGACGGTGTACTCAAAATGTCCCACCGGCTCGTGGATCTGCAGGGGGACGGCGTCGGTCTCATAGCGGCAGGCAAAGGGCGGGCGGTCGCTGCACGGCATGGGAAAAACCTCCTGACACGGCGCGCAGCCGGGGCAAGGCCGGGCCGCAGGGCCCGGCGGCCGGGGCCATGCCCTTGCGCAAAAGCGGCGCCCCGGCCGGCCACGCGCACGAAAGCGTATTTTTTATAGTATACCATATTTTCAGCAAACGGAAAGGATGATCGTTGTGGCGCATGAACGGTTCCATTACAAGAATCTCGACGAGCTCAAAGCCAGGGCGCAGGCGCTGGGGGCGGACCTCCCCTTCGCGGCGGATACGCGGGTACTGGCCGAGCCGGTGTCCTTCGGCCCGGTAACGGTGCCCAACCGCCTGGGCATCGCCCCGATGGAGGGCGCCGACTCGCAGGATGACGGCGCCCCGTCGGAATACACCCTCCGCCGCTATGTGCAGGAGGCGGAAGGGGGCAGCGCGGTCATCTGGTTTGAGGCGATCTCCATTGTGCCGGAGGGGCGCTCCGGCAAGACCCAGCTCTACCTCTGCCGGGAAAACCTCGCCGCCTACCAGGCGTTCACGGCCGCCATCAAGGAAGCCGGCCTGCGCGCCAACGGGTATGCGCCGTACCTGGTCATGCAGGCGAACCATTCGGGCCGCTACTCCAACCCGGACAACAGGCCGGCCCCCCTCATCGCCTACCGCAACCCCTACTACGAGCAGTTCCGCGCCGCCGACGACAGCTGCATCGTCTCGGACGATTATCTCAAGGCGCTGGAAGAAAAGTTCGGCCAGGCCGCCGCCCTGGCCAAAGCGGCGGGGTTTGACGCGGTGGACATCAAGTCCTGCCACGGCTACCTGCTGGCGGAGCTCACCTCCGCCTACACCCGGCCCGGCGCCTACGGCGGCAGCTTTGAAAACCGCACCCGTCTGCTGCGCAACGCCATCGCGGCGGCCAAAGTCCAGGAGGATTCCGGCTTTCAGGTGACCTGCCGGCTGGGCATCTATGACGGGTACGAGTATCCCTACGGCTTCGGCGTGCGGGAAAACGGCGGCCGGGAACCGGACTACACCGAGCCGATCCGCCTGGTCCGCCAGCTGAAGGAGGAGTACGGGCTCACGATGGTCAACCTGACGATGGGCAACCCCTATGTCACGACCCATGTGACCCGCCCCTTCGACGCCGGCAAGTACCTGCCGGACGAACATCCGCTGGAAGGTCTTGCCCGGATGATCCGGGGCATCGGCGCGGTCAAGCAGGCGGTGCCCGACCTGGTTATCTACGCTTCGGCCCCCAGCTATCTGCGCCAGTATGCGGACCTGTACAGCGCCGGCGCGGTGGAGCAGGGGCTGTGCGACGGGATGCTCTTCGGCCGGATGGCCTTTGCCGACCCGGCCTTCGCCAACCAGATCCTGCACGACGGCCGCATCGACCCCAAGCGCGTCTGCGTGACCTGCGGCAAATGCGGCGACCTGATCCGGGCCCACAAGCCGACCGGCTGTGTCGTGCGCGACCCCCAGCACTTTCTGGGCTTCTACAGGGAGTATATGGAATCGGCCCGGGACCTGCCGAAAAACTTCCGCGGCTGAAAGCGGCGGACCAAGCGCGGCCCGCTGCCACTGGTCAACCGGGTCAGGCTGTGGTATGATGGTGTCATTCTGTTTTGGCAGGAGGCTGTCTACCCTTGAAGTTTTTCATTTTCCTGACCCTGACGCTGCTCTGGTTTGCCTTCATGACCTTCCTGTCCCACCAGGACGGGGAACACACCAGCCGCACCAGCCTGGAACTGGCCGAAAGGCTGTCCTTTCTTGAAAAGGACACCGAGCGGCTGAACTGTGCGCTGCGCCGCCTGGCCCATGTGGGGGTGTACGCGGTGCTGGCCGTCCTCTTTGTCTGCACCCTGCGGCTGGGGCGGCTGCCCCGCTGGCCGGCCGCGGCCCTGATCTTCTGGGCCTGGGCGGACGAGGCCACCAAGCGCTGGATCCAGGGCCGCCATTTTTCCTGGCTCGATGTCGCCCTCAACCTTCTCGGCACCCTCCTCGGCGCCGCCGCGGTCTGCCTTCTGGGTTGAAGGAAACGGCGCCCCGACACAACAGGCCCTGCCCCATGGATGCAGTTCCACGGGGCAGGGCCTGTTCCCTTTGGCAAGGGCGGCAGAGGGGAACAAACAAAAAAGGCGCGTTGCAGAACAGAAATCCGCAACGCGCCTCAACTTGTCAAAACGTGAAACTCTTCGCTGTCGGCGGACGATCTCCGGCCTGAGAACCGGGTCTGCGGGCGCAGTGGGCGGCTGTTTCCCTTTTGTGCAGCGTACCGGGTCTCTCAATATGCTGAGCTCTCCCGCCGGGGCTGTCTCGTTTGGGTTCAAGGTGATTCGGCTTCCTCAGGACAGTTCGAACATGCCGTGGTAAAGCTGGTAGTATTCGCCCTTGTGGGCCAGGAGTTCCTCGTGGTCGCCGCGCTCGACGATGGCGCCGTGTTCCAGCACGATGATCGCGTTGGCGTTGCGCACTGTGGACAGGCGGTGGGCGATGACAAACACCGTGCGCCCTTCCATCAGGCTGTCCATCCCCTTTTCGATCAGGGCTTCGGTGCGGGTGTCGATGGAGGAAGTCGCTTCATCCAGGATCAGCACCGGCGGGTCGGCCACGGCGGCCCGGGCGATGGCCAGCAGCTGCCGCTGGCCCTGGCTCAGGTTGGCGCCGTCGCTGGTGACCAGGGTGTCGTACCCCTTGGGCAGACGGCGGATAAAACTGTCGGCGTTGGCGATGCGGGCCGCCTGCTCGATCTCCTCCCGGGTGGCGTCCAGCTTGCCGAAGCGGATGTTGTCCGCCACAGTGCCGGTGAACAGGTGGGTGTCCTGCAGCACCACCCCCAGGGACCGGCGCAGGTCGTCCTTGCGGATGTCCTGCACGTTGATGCCGTCGAAGGTGATGCGCCCGGCGCTGACATCATAAAACCGGTTGATCAGGTTGGTGATGGTGGTCTTGCCGGCGCCGGTGGAGCCCACAAAGGCGATCTTCTGCCCGGGCTTGGCGTACAGGCTGATCTTTTGCAGGATGGTGTGGTCTTTGTCGTAGCCGAAACTCACATCCTCGAACCGCACGTCCCCCCGCAGCGGCACCAGCGCGCCGTCCGGTTTCTGCCAGGCCCAGCGGCCGGTCTTTTCGCTGCAGGCGGTCAGGGCTCCGCCCTCCTGCCGCACGTTGACCAGCCGGATCTTGCCTTCGTCCGGCTCCGGTTCCATCCGCATGGCCTCAAAGATACGCTCGGCGCCGGCCATGGCCGCCAGCAGGAAGTTGCTTTGCTGGGTGAACTGGTTGATGGGCATGGCCGCCTGACGCACAAAAATCAGGTAGCTGGACAGGCTGCCGATGTCGGTCATGCCGTGCAGCGCCATCAGGCCGCCCACCACCGCCACGACGGCGTAGTTGATGTAGGAGATGCTGACCACCGCCGGCACCATGGTGGCCGCATAGCCCTGGGCGCCGGTACCGGCCTTGCGCAGCGTCTCGTTCTTGTCCAGGAAGACCCGCAGGTTGGCCGACTCGTGGTTGAAGACCTTGATGATCTTCTGGCCGCTGACCATCTCCTCGATATAGCCGTTCACATCCCCCAGCGCCGCCTGCTGGTCGGTGTAGAAGGCGGTGCTGCGCCGGGCGCTGAACCGGATGTAGAGGAACATGACCGCATACCCCAGCACCACGATCAGCGAAAGGCGCCAGTTCAGCACGAACAGCAGCACCAGCGTGCCGGTCATCTGGATGAAGCTCTGGATGGTCATGGCGAAGCTGTTGTTCAGCGCATCGGCCACCGTGTCCACATCGTTGGTGAAGTAGCTCATGATGTCGCCGTGGCGCTGGGTGTCAAAGAAGCGCAGCGGCAGCCGCTGGATGTGGGCGAACAGGTCGCGGCGGATGTCGTAGAGCACCTTCTGGGCGGCGTAGACCATCGTCTGGGTATAGCCCAGGGCAGCCAGCACGCCGACGCCGTAGATGGCCGCCGTGACAGCCACCCCCTGCACCAGGGCCGCCATATCCCCCTGGCCCACGCTGTTGACCACCGGGCGGATCATGTAGGTGCCCAGCAGGTTGCCCATGGCGCTGACGGTGACCAACAGCGCCACCACCAGGAAAAGGAACTTGTGCCGCCCCATGTAGGAGAGCAGCGCCCGGAGGGTAAAGCCGAAGTTTTTGGGTTTCTTACCCGAGATCTGCCGCGCCATCCTCGCCGCCTCCTTTCATCTGGGAATGATAGATCTCCTGATAGATCGGGTCGCGGGCCAGCAGTTCGCTGTGGGTGCCCACCGCATGGATGCGGCCGTCCTCCAGCAGGATGATCTGGTCGGTCCCCATGACCGAGGTGATGCGCTGGGCAATGATGATCTTGGTCACATCGGGCAACGCCCCCAGCGCCTTGCGGATCTTTGCCTCGGTGGCGGTGTCCACCGCGCTGGTGGAGTCGTCAAAGATCAGCACCTTGGGGTGTTTGAGCAGGGTGCGGGCGATGCACAGCCGCTGCTTCTGCCCGCCGGATACGTTCACGCCGCCCTGGCCCAGGTCGGCGTCCAGCCCGCCGGGCATCCGTTCCAGGAACTCGTCGGCACAGGCGGCCCGGCAGGCCGCCCAGAGGGTCTCGTCGTCGGCCCGGGGATCGCCCCAGCGCAGGTTGTCCCGCACGGTGCCGGAAAACAGCACGTTTTTCTGCAGCACGATGCCGACGGCGTCCCGCAGGGCCACCAGGTCATAGTCCCGCACATCCCGGCCGCCCACCAGCACCCGGCCTTCGGTGGCGTCGTACAACCGGGGGATCAGCTGCACCAGGGTGGACTTGGCCGAACCGGTGCCCCCCAGCACCCCCACCGTCTGCCCGGGGCGGATGGTCAGATTGATGTCGGCCAGGGCATATTCGGCGGCGTCCGGGTGATATTTGAAGGAGACGTTCTCAAAGACGATGCCGCCGTCGGGGATCTCGGTGACCGCCTTGTCCGGGCTCACCAGCTCCACCGGTTCGTCCAGCACTTCGGCCACCCGGCGGGCGCTGGCCAGCGAGCGGGTCATGAGCAGGAAGACGTTGGAAATCATCATCAGCGAGTTCATCACCTGCATGACATAGCTCAGGAAGCTGGTCAGCCGCCCCACCGTGAGCGTGCCCTGCAGGATCATGTTGCCGCCCATCCAGAGGATCAGCACGCAGGCCGCGTACATCGTCAGCTGGAAGGCTGGCAGATTGAGCACCGCCGTGCGGAAGGTCCCCAGGCTGACCCGGGTCAGCTCGCCGTTGACCGATTCGAACTTCTTTTCCTCATAGTCGCCCCGCACGAAAGCCTTGACCGCCCGGATGGCGGTCAGGCATTCCTGCACGACGTTGTTCAGGTGATCCATGGCCTGCTGCAGCCGGATGTACATGGGCGCGATCCGCCGCACCACAAGGAACAGCACCACCCCCAGGATGGGTGCGCAGATGAAGAAGACGACAGCCAGCTGCGGGCTCATCATAAAGGAGAGCAGCACCCCCAGCACCAGCATGGCCGGGCCGCGCACCATCGGGCGGAAACCGCCGTTGATGGCGTTCTGCAGCACCGAGACATCGGTGGTCATGCGGGTGATCAGCGAGGAGGTCTCGAAATGGTCCAGGTTGCCGAAGGCGTAGGTCTGGACCTTGGCGTACTCGGCCTCCCGGATGCGGGCGCCGAACCCGTAGGAGGCCCTGGCCGCGTATTTGGCGTAGAGCAGGCCGGTGATCAGCGACAGCAGCGCACACACCGCCATCCACAGCCCGGTGCGCAGGATGCTGGGGATGTCCTGCCGGGCCACCCCCACGTCGATGATGTCGCTCATCAGCACCGGAATGACCATCTCGAAGCTGCTTTCCACCACCACCAGCAGCATCCCCAGGGCCATGTCCTTTCGGTAGGGGCCCATATACCCAAACAGGCGTTTGAGGTCTTTCATACAGATCGTTTCCTTCCCCGGGCGCGGCGACTGCGCCCTGTTATTCCTGCGGCTGCAGGTTGACGCGCAGCCGTTCCAGATACTCCGCCAGCTGCTTCACCTCTTCGTCGGTAAAGCCCTGCAGCATCTGCCGGTCGATCTGGCGGCCCACCTGCTGCCAGGCTTCCAGCGCACGGCGGCCCTTGTCGGTGATGGCGATGGTGTCGGCGCGGCGGTCGTTGCGGTCCACCCCGCGGCTGACAAAGTCGCCTTTTTCCAGTGTGTCCAGCATCCGGCACACCGCCGATGGGTCCACCTCCAGCGAATCGGCCAGGCGCTTCTGGCTGCTGGGACCGTCCCGCTCCAGGCTCACCAGCAGCCGCGGCTGGCCGGGGCCCAGGCCCAGCCGGCGCAGATACGGCCGCATCGCGTTGCGCTGCCGGTGGGCCGCACGGTACAGCAGGGCGTGAATGGCGTATTCCATAACTTCAGCTTCCTCCCGGAATTGATAGCGCAATGATTGACATGTCAACGACTTCTGTCTTTCTATTATACCCCTTCCGGCAGCGGTGTCAATCCCCAGCCCTTGCAGGCGGCGCCGGGGCGGGGTATAATGGAAACGGCAAGACGCACACCGGTTTTGCCCCAACTGCCGCCAAGGAGGTATCACCATGCCGTTTATTGATTCGAAGATCGCGGGGCCTGTGCCCGCCGACAAGAAGGAAGCCATCAAGACCGCGCTGGGCCGGGCGATCCCGACGCTGCACAAGACCGAGACCTACCTGATGGTGGGCATTGAGGACAACTACGACCTGTGGATGGCCGGGCGCAAGCTGGACCAGGGCGCCTATGTGGCGGTGAACCTGTTCGGCAGCGCCGCCCCCGCCGACTACGAGGCCATGACCGGCGAGATCTGCCGCATCCTGGCCGAGCAGCTGGGCATCCCGGGCAAGAATGTGTATGTGACCTACCGCCCGGTAAGCGACTGGGGCTGGAACGGCAGCAACTTCTGAGCGCCGGCCCTGCCGAGATTTTGCGGGCGACGGCTTGATTTTCCCCACCGGATATAGTATACTATAAAAGCTATGCCGGTGTGTTGGAATTGGCAGACGAGACGGACTCAAAATCCGTTGCCCGTGAGGGCGTATGGGTTCGACCCCCATCACCGGCACCAAACCGATATGATCCGAACTTGTTTCCGAGGAGAGACGGGTTCGGATTTTTTCAGTTTTTTATCAGGAAACGCAGGTATTGCCACAGCAAGATCGAACAAAAATCTCTTGTGCAGTCTGACGTTGTATCGTAGAATTTCCATTCTCTTGTCTTGCCTTTCGCTCTCTTGCAAGCTACAATAGAAACGATGAAACAAGTACGCTGATTGACACCAGGAGAATAATGATGAAAAGAAGAATACAAACCGCAGCCCTGGCGGTGTTTCTGGCCCTGACACTAGGGGCCTGCCAAGCAGGGCGCACCCAGAACACTCCGCCACAGATGCGCAGCGAAGGTGGATACATACAGTACTATGACGGAACAGATTGGGTAGACCTGGTTTCCCTGAACGAACTGCGTGGAGAGCAAGGTCCCGCCGGGCAGAACGGCAACGCCGGACAGGACGGGACCGACGGGCAAGATGGCATCGACGGGAAGAACGGCGCGACCGGTCCCGCCGGGCAGCCGGGGATGAACGGCCAGGACGGTCAAGACGGTAAAGACGGTGCCGCCGGTCGAGACGGAAAAGATGGTCAGAACGTTTTGTCCTGCAACCATATCTACTATATGACCGACGACATCCGGGAAAACCATACCGATGGCTCAACCCGCCACACAGAGAAATATCGCTGCCAGCTCTGCGGCGTAACCCTGACCATGATCCGGGACTATCCGGCGCCATCACCGACGCCAACACCTCCAGCTCCGACCGCGACGCCGGTGCCGTCTTCTATCCCTGTGCCGACGGCAGCACCCACTCCCGCACCGACACTTGCTCCCACGCCACCCCCCACCCCCCCCCCCCCCCCCCCCTACATTTTTTTTTAATGATACGGCGACCACCTAGATCTACAC
>ERZ1090862.1267-NODE-1269-length-11246-cov-5.218390_pt1 | contig 11246 bp, 7 predicted proteins | sample MGYA00478481_ERZ1090862 | MGnify/ENA primary metagenome ERZ1090862 (study PRJEB33644, sample SAMEA5815745) | chicken gut metagenome | biome: Chicken; feature: Gastrointestinal Tract; material: Caecum | place: Ireland | collected 2019-01-01 | study: A study of the... | reverse complement strand
GACGTTCGCTGCCACATCAAGGTCAATTCCGGCATGAACCGCCTGGGGTTCCTCCCCGTTGAAGTCAATACCGTCTACGACCAGCTCACGGCCATCAAGGGTGTGCGCGTCATGGGAGTCGTAACGCACTTTGCCAATGCCGAACCCTCCTACTCGGCGCAGAAGCCCGCTTCGGTCGAAAAGCAGCTGAGCCGCATGGGACGGCTCGCTCACAGCGCGACCGCAGCCTGTATGGCCAATTCCGCCGGCATTCTTTTTCACCCGGAAGTGGGCGGCTGCGCCGTGCGCGGCGGGATTGCCCTTTACGGCGTGAGTCCCGACAGCCACATTTCCTCCGAAGAGCTCGGCATCGTTCCGGCGATGAGTCTCAAGGCGAAAATCATCGCGATTCAGGAAATCGCGGCCGGCGAAGCCGTGGGCTACGGTTCGCGCTGGATCGCCAAGCGTCCTTCGCGCATCGCGGTTGTCGCCTGCGGCTACGCCGACGGCTATCCTCGGTCGATGCCCGACGGCGCCCCTGTCTGGGTTGAAGGGCAGATCGCGCCGCTTGCGGGGGCTGTCTCGATGGACATGCTCGAAATCGACGTCACGGACATCCCGAAGGCCGCGCTTGGCTCCGAGGTGGAGCTCTGGGGGAAGAATCTTTCGGTCAACAAAGTGGCTGCCGCCTGCGGCACGATCGGCTACGAGCTCCTTTGCGCGCTTGCGCGACGCGTACCCGTGCGCGTGAGCGAAAGCGAGGCAGACCGGACGAGCGAGCACGCCGATGGCTAAGCGAGACCGCGTCGAATTCGTCTGCTCCGAGTGCGGCGGTACGACCGCCAAGTGGCACGGGCAGTGTCCGCACTGCAAGGCGTGGAATACGTTGCAGGAATTCAAGGTGACGACAAAGGGCGCCGCCTCCCGCTACTCGAGCGACGCGCGCGATATCCGTTCGTCGCGCGGCTTTGTCGACACGACCGGCGCCGTGCAGAACCTAGCCGAGGTAAGCATCGAGGAAGCGCCGCGCATCGTTACGGGGCTCTCGGAATTCGACCGAGTCATGGGCGGCGGTCTCGTGCGCGGGGGCGTGGCGCTCATTGGCGGCGATCCAGGGATCGGCAAGTCGACGCTTCTCATTCAGGTCATGGCGCGGCTCGTCGCGCTCGGTATTCCGTCGCTATACGTCTCGGGCGAAGAGAGCGCCTCGCAGATTGCGCTGCGCGCGCAGCGCCTGCAGTTGCCGCTTGAAGGTATGCGGCTCATGAGCGAAATCGAACTCGAACATATCGAAGCCGTCATCATCAAAGAAAAGCCCGCCTTCGTCGTGATCGACTCGATTCAGACGCTTTTTTCTGGAGAGCTCGACAGTGCGCCGGGCTCCGTTTCACAAGTGCGGGAGTGCGCGGCGCGCTTGACGCGTATCGCCAAGACCTACGGCGACACGCTCTTTTTCGTCGGGCACGTCACCAAAGAGGGTGCGCTTGCCGGCCCCCGCATTCTCGAACACATCGTCGACACGGTGCTTTATTTCGAGGGTGACACGCACTCGAACTTCCGACTCGTGCGCGCCTTCAAGAATCGCTTCGGCGCCGTGAACGAGCTCGGCGTCTTTGCGATGACCGATCACGGGTTGCGCGGTGTGACGAATCCTTCGGCGATCTTTCTCTCCGAATACAAATCCAATATTCCGGGCTCGACCGTGCTCGTGACGCAGGAAGGTACGCGTCCGATTCTTGTCGAAGTGCAGGCGCTCGTCGATCAGTCGCATCTGCCGACGCCAAGGCGTCTGTCGGTTGGCGTCGATACGCAGCGCCTTGCAATGCTTCTCGCGGTGCTTCACCGTCACGCGGGCGTCGCGCTCTTTGATCAGGATGTTTTCGTCAATGCCGTTGGCGGCGTGAAGATCTCCGAAACGGCAGCCGATCTCGCGGTTCTCGTGGCGATTCATTCAAGCTTTCGCAACAAGCCCCTTTCGCCCGGACTTGTCGTCTTCGGCGAAGTGGGGCTCGCCGGCGAAATCCGTCCCGCGCCAAGAGGGCAGGAGCGTCTTCGAGAGGCGGCCAAACTTGGTTTCTCGCGCGCCGTGATTCCGCGCGCCAATGCGCCCAAACAGCCGATTGACGGTCTTGAAATCGTCGCTGTCGACCGCTTGTCGGACGCGCTTGCCGCCGTCATCCGGTAGTAAAAAAGGTACGCAAAAGGCGCTCGAAGGCCGCTTAGAATGGATAACACCTCTGTCGGAGCGGCTTACCCGACGCGAAGCGTACCGTTCGCTCCGATCCGATTTTTTCTTTTTCGAAGGAATTTCGAAATGACCACGTTAACGAAGCTTCTCCCGCCGGGTGCTGCGCCCGCGAAGATCATCCTCGAGCGAGCCGGCGGCCTCGTGCTTACTTCTGCCGAGCGCGCCGAGTGCCCCAAGACGATCACCACCGCTGCCGGTGAAGTGAGCGTTGCGGTCGAAGAAATGCGCCCGCTCGAAGTGGGCGATGTCTTTGTAGACGATGCGGGTGCTTTCTGGGTCGTACAGCCTGCCGTCGAACAGATTCTGCATGTGACGGGCGATATCGATGTGATGCGTGAAGCCGTTGCGGCGCTCATCAACCGCGGCGTGCGTGTCGCGCAGGCGCCCGACGGGTTCGCTGTGTTGCCGCTGCCGAATCTTGCGCAGATGCTCGGTATGGTGGGGCTCACCGTGACGCCTGTCGAAGCGCCTTTCGATCCGATTCAGTTTGTTGAATCGGGCTGCGGCTGCGGCCATCACGGCGGCGGCTGCGGTTGCGGCCACCACCATCATCATGATCACGAGTGCGGCTGTGGCCATCATCACGATCATGAAGGCGAATGCGGCTGCGGTCACCATCATCACCACGACCACGAAGGCGAGTGCTGCTGCGGCGGTCACGGCGATGAACACAAGCACGAACACGGTGAAGGCTGCTGCTGCGGGCACGATCACGCGCATTCGCACGAAAGTGAATGCGGCGGCGGTCACCATCACCGCGACCATGAAGGCGAGTGCTGCTGCGGCCACGGTCATGAACACGACCACGAGGACGGTGAAGGCTGCTGCTGCGGTCGTCATGCGCAAGAGGCTGACGGCACGCAGAAGAAGACCGAATAAATCGCCAAGCACGATATGTGAAAGCGGCGCGGCAAGTGCTGCGCCGCCTTCCCGCGTTGGTAGCGCCGCCTGAGGCGTGTGCCCGACGCTCTTAAAAAGAAAGGCACGTTCTCTCGGCGTAACGCCGAAAGCAAACGTGCCTTTTTCGCTTCTGTCTCGAGGAGCAGCTCGCTCGCCGTGAAGCCGTTGTCTGTGGTGCGCGAGGCCGGACTTGAACCGGCACGCCGTGAAGCGTCAGGACCTAAACCTGGTGCGTCTACCAATTTCGCCACTCGCGCAGGAGTGGCGCATTGTAGCGGAAAAGTGCCGCGTTGCCCCGTCAAGCGGACAAAAAAAGTGAATTTTTGTCTGCTTGAGTGCGATCAAAGCGAGATTTTATCGAGTGACCTCTTCTTGCGTTTTCGCTTCCTCGCCGCTTTCGCGCAGCCAGAGCGTGCGGCGCTGCGTGTTGTATTCGCCCCAAGTGATGCGGCCCGCCAAAAGTGCTTTTTGGAGGTTCTCGATCAGGGGGTCGACCTCTCGGCGCGACGCCTCTGCCTGCTCAATGAGGTCGGGCTGTCCCGTCGAGATCATGAAGCTGCGCATCTCTTCGCTCAGCGTATGCGTGAGATCGAAAACGTCCTGAGCGGCCTTTTTCTGTGCGGCGGTGATTTTGGTGCGGTCGCGCATCATGACGTCCGTAATGCCGGCGGGCAGGCAGGCCGTTTTGGCAAAGTAGGGCTTGTACTTGGGGGAGACGCAAGCGGCGCGCATGCGCTCGCCAATGCGTTCGACCTCTGCGCTGAAGCGTTGCTCTTCTGTACTCGCCGCATGCGTGTCGTGTGAAAGACCGGTCTCGGGGGCGTTCGTGCGATCGCCCACGGCGCAGGCGCCGAGCAGGACAACGGCCGTCGAGATCAAAATCGAGCGGGTAAACAAAGTGCGATGACGAGTGAGAAGCATGCGGAGAAAACAGTGCGAAAAACGGTTCTGGCAAACAAAAATTTTCCAAGCCGAGCGCAAGTTTAGCGAAAACAGGCAATGCGCATCGGCGGGCTTCTTCGTTATAATGCGAAGCTTCGAATTCGGCTTTGGCATTCCGAGCGCTTTGCGCTTCGGGGGCAAAGCGAAGAAAAAGGACAGATTTTCAGACGGGCGGCTCGATCTCGAATCGGCAGCCGCTCGCTTTCCGGCGCCTCGCACGGGAAGCATGTTTCCACCGCTATCGAGCACGCTTTCGGCTTTAAGCGCGTCAATTGACGGCTGATCCCGAAGAGGCTCGATTTTTTTGCAAAGAACTCGAAATGACCGAAGAAAAGATCGAACAGACCCAGGAACAGGCTGTTGAACAGACGCAGGCCGAAGCGGCCTCGCCCGTCGTCGAAACGAACGCCGCCGTCAACCCGCTCGAGCACTCGCTCGAACTCAAGGTGGCTGCTGCCGACGTGGAAAAGCTTGCCGAACAGCACCTCAAGCGCTACGCCAAGAACGCCCGTATGCCCGGCTTCCGTCGCGGCCACGTTCCGATGAACCGAGTTCGCATGATGTACGGCGCCGAAGCCTTCAATGAAGCCGTCAATGAACTCGTCGGCCGCGCTTGGGTTGAAGCCGCCCGCGAATCCAAGCAGCAGATCGTCGGCGCTCCCTCGATCGATGCCGTTCCGACCGAAGACAAGGAATTCATGACCTTCAAGGCCAAGTTCGAAGTCATGCCCGAAATCCAGAAGGTCGACTTCACGACGCTCAGCCTCAAGCGCTACGGCTGCAAGGTTGACGAAGCCGCCGTCGAAAAGACGATCGAAGTGATGCGCAAGCAGCGCGTCACCTTCAACGTTGAAGAAGGCCGTGCCGCTCAGGACGAAGACCGCGTCACGCTCAACTTCAAGGGCATGAAGGAAGGCGTCGCCTTTGAAGGCGGCACCGCCGAAGACTACGCCTTCGTTCTCGGTCAGGGCCGCATGCTCCCCGAATTCGAAGACGCCGTTCGCGGCATGAAGGCCGGCGAAAAGAAGACCTTCCCGCTCACGTTCCCGGAAGACTACGGTCACAAGGACCTCAACGGTGCTTCCGTTGAGTTCGACGTGGAAGTCCTCAAGGTCGAAGCGCCGACCTATCCGGAACTCAACGATGAATTTGCCGAAAGCCTCGGCATCGAAGGCGTTGAAAAGATGCGCGAAGAAGTCAAGCTCAACCTCGAGCGTGAAGTCGCCGCCCGCATCGAAAACAAGAACAAGGCCGAAATCTTCGAACTCCTCAACAACACGCTCACCTACGCCGTGCCGCAGGTGCTCGTTGAAGACCAGGCCCGCAGCGTTGCCAACGCCTACGTGCAGCAGTTCGTTGCCCGCGGCGCCAAGGCCGACGCCTTCAAGGATCTGCCGATCGACGTCTTCAAGCCCGAAGCTGAAAAGCAGGTTCGTCTCGGTCTCTTCGTCGACAACCTGATCGCCGAAGAAAAGCTCGCCCCGACGAACGAACAGATGCAGAAGATGGCCGAAACGCTCGCGGCTGCTTACGAAGAGCCCGCTGAAGTCGTCAAGCACATCCTCAACGACCAGGCCTCCCGCGCCAACCTCGTTGCCCGCATTCGCGAAGAAAACGTTGCCGAATTCATCCTCGGCAAGGCCCAGACCGAAGACGTCGAAGTCGAATTCGACAAGGTCATGTCCGGCCAGTTCTAATTCGGACGCCTTGTGCCGCAGGCGCGAATTCCGCTGAGAATTTCGCTGCGGCACGCGGGTGCACCGGCTTAGTGCCGTGCGCATCCGTTAAAGAATGCGATCGCAAGCGCCTGCTCGAGCCTAGCGGCTTGGCAGGCGTTTCGGTTTCTTGCGGGCGCGAATCGTGCAGGCGTGCGCGTCTTTGGTCATAATGCTTCGACCGAAAAACCGAAAGAGCACGGATGAAGCCGCCGGCTTTGCCCGGCGCCGCTGCCGCGCCAAATAAAGAAGAAACAACATGTCTTTAGTGCCCATCGTTATTGAAAGTTCCGGTCGCGGCGAACGCAGCTTCGACATTTACTCGAGACTCTTGCGCGATCGAATTGTTTTTCTCAATTCGGAAGTGAACGACCAGACGGCTTCGCTCATCGTCGCGCAGCTGCTCTTCCTTGAAAGCGAAGATCCCGACAAGGACATCTCGCTATACATCAACAGCCCGGGCGGCTCGGTGTCGGCCGGCATGGCGATCTACGACACGATGCAGTTCATCCGCCCGAATGTGAGCACGATCTGCATGGGCATGGCCGCCTCCATGGGTGCCTTCCTGCTTGCGGGCGGTGCCAAGGGCAAGCGCTTTGCGCTGCCGCATTCGCGCATCATGATTCATCAGCCGCTCGGCGGCGCCGAGGGTCAGGCAAGCGACGTGGAAATTCGTGCGCGCCAGCTCACGCTCATCAAGCGTCAGATGAACGAAATGATGGCGGGCTTTACCGGCCGCAGCTACGAAGAACTCGTCCGTGATACGGATCGCGACAACTTCATGAGCGCGCAGGAAGCGCTTGAGTACGGTCTGATCGACCGCGTGCTCGTTAGCCGCGACGAGGCCGCTGCGAAGTAAAGCGCTGCCGCATCATTGAGATGCCCGAAGCCCTAGCCGGGGCAGAGCCCCTCGGCTAGGTCGAAGAAGATTGGAATGTTTATGAATTCAAAACGCTACTGCGCCTTTTGCGGGCGCCCGGAATCCGACTGCAAGGCGCTCTTTCAGGGTTTAAACGGCGAGCTCCTCTGCGACGAATGCATTCGAGCGATGGCCGCCGACCTTGACGGCAACCCCGATGCCGCGCCCGCCGACGCGAATGCGCCGCAGGCGCAGGCTGAAAAGCCGCTGCCGACGCCTAAGGAGCTCTACGAGCTTCTTGACGGCTACGTGATCGGTCAGGAGCGCGCCAAGCGTACGCTTTCCGTGGCGGTCTACAACCACTACAAACGTCTCAGAAGCCGTGATGCCAAGAAGGACGAAGCAGCGAGCGCCGTCGAACTGCAGAAGTCGAACGTTCTTCTGATCGGGCCGACGGGCTCAGGCAAAACGCTGCTCGCGCAGACGCTCGCGCGCGGTCTTGACGTGCCTTTCGCGATCGCCGATGCGACGACTTTGACCGAAGCCGGCTATGTGTGGGAAGGCGGAGAAAATTCTTCTTAAGATCATTCAGGCTGCCGACGGCGATATCGAACGCGCACAGCGCGGGATCATCTACCTTGATGAAATCGACAAGATCGCCCGCAAGTCGGAGAATCCCTCCATTACGCGCGACGTTTCCGGCGAAGGCGTGCAGCAGGCGCTCTTGAAGCTCGTTGAAGGCACGATCGCCTCGATGCCCGTCAAGGGCGGCCGCAAGAACCCCGGCAAGCCCATGATGGAAGTCGACACTTCGCAGATTCTTTTCATCTGCGGCGGCGCTTTCGACGGGATGGAGCGCATCGTGCGCCATCGCACCGAGAAGAGCGAAATCGGCTTCAACGGTACGGTTGTCGGCAAGAGCGATGCGGATCTGACGCGTCTATTCAGTCAGATTGAGCCCGCCGACCTCGTCAAGTACGGCCTCATTCCCGAACTTGTCGGTCGCTTGCCTGTTATCGCCGTGCTCGAAGAGCTCGACGAGAAGGCGCTCATCGAGATTCTGACCAAGCCCAAGAACGCGATCGTGCGTCAGTACCAGGCGCTTTTCGGCATGGAAGACGTCGAACTCGAATTCACCGAAGACGCGCTCAAGGCCGTTGCCAAGCGCGCCATCGAACGCAAGACCGGCGCGCGCGGCCTGCGCTCGATCATGGAAGACGTGCTTCTCGATACGATGTTCGAAATTCCGAGCGAAAAGGACGTCGAAAAGGTGATCGTGACGGCTGCCGCAGTCGAAAAGACCGGGCCGCTCGAAATCGTCCGCAAAGCCTGAGCGGGCGGCTGCGCCTCAAGGGCTGCACCCGAAGCGGGGGCTGTATGCCGCGCCGATTCGGCGAAGTAGGCAAAAACGTGCGCTAAATCGGCAGGAACGGCTTGAAACACACGGGATAGCCCCCATATAAGGGTTACTGACGTAATTTTTTTTGGATATTGAGCTTTGACCAACGAGAACACTCTTGCGAACAGCAATGCGCCGGAACTGGCCGGTCCTTACCCGGTCATTCCGCTTCGCGACATGGTTGTCGGGCCGCACGCCATGACGACCATCTTCATGTCGCGCCCGATGTCCGTTAAGGCCGCAGAGGCGTCGCTGCAGAGTTTCGGCGGACGGATCATCCTCGTGACGCAGCGCGATAAGTCCGTTGACGATCCGAAGCCCGAAGACTTTTGGGATGTAGGCGTCGTGGGCGAAATCGACCAGCTCCTGCGCCTGCCCGACGGCTCGGTGAAGGCGCTTATGCACGGCACGGATCGTTGCCGCGTGAGCACCTTTGACCGCACGGGCATCTACTACAAAGCCTCTGCCGAGATTCTCAAGACCGAACCGTGCGAAGCGGGTGACCTCGAAGCGTATCGCCGCACGCTGATGCGTACGCTTGAGGACTACGCGCAGAACGTCAAGAAGATGTCGCTCGAGCACCTCAAGCCCATCCGCGCCGAGCGCGATGCGGTTAAGGCCTGCGACATCGCCGCCTCCGTTGTGCCCCTCTCGACGGAAGAGCGCATTCGCTTCGTCGGCTCGACGAAGCCGAACGAACGCTTTGAGATTCTGATCGAAGCGCTCGAGCGCGAGCTCCAGAGCGGTCAGATCGAAAAGCGCATTCAGATGCGCGTCAAGGGCCAGATGGAGAAGAATCAGCGCGAGTACTACCTCAATGAGCAGATGAAGGCCATCCGCAAGGAATTGGGCCTTGACGGCGAAGGGGAAGGTGAAGACGACGAGATCGCCGCGCTTGAAAAGAAGGTGAAGGAAGCCAAGATGCCCAAGGCGGCCGAGGAGGCGGCCTTGACGGAATTGAAGCGCCTTCGCATGATGCCCTCGGCGAGTTCGGAAGCTGCGGTTGTTCGCAGCTACGTCGACACGCTGCTCGACATTCCCTGGACGAAGAAGAGCCGCGTCAACCAGAACATCGCTCGCGCCCGCAAGGTGCTCGACGAGGATCACTGGGGCCTCGAAAAGGTGAAGGAGCGCATCCTTGAATACCTCGCCGTGCAAAAGCGCGTCGGCAAGGTGAAGTCGCCAATCCTCTGCCTTGTCGGTGGACCGGGCGTCGGCAAGACCTCGCTCGGCCGCTCGATCGCTCGAGCGACGAACCGCGAGTACGTGCGCATGGCTCTGGGCGGCGTTTCCGACGAGGCGGAAATCCGCGGTCATCGCCGCACCTACGTGGGCGCCATGCCCGGGCAGGTGATCAAGCACCTCGTGAAGGCCGGCGTTCGCAATCCGCTCTTCCTTTTGGACGAAATCGACAAAATCGGTTCGAACGTTCGCGGAGACCCTGCCGCGGCGCTCCTTGAGGTGCTCGCCCCCGAGCAGAACAACGCGTTCGAAGACCATTACGTCGAGTGCGAGTATGACCTCTCGGACGTGCTCTTCATCGCCACGTCGAACAGCTACAACATCCCGCCCGCGCTTCTCGACCGCATGGAAGTCATTTCGCTTTCTGGCTACACCGAGGACGAAAAGGTGCACATTGCCGAACGCCACCTCGTGCCCAAGCAGATGCGCGCCAACGGCGTCAAGGACAACGAAGTCACCGTGACCGAAGGGGCTGTTCGCGAAATCATTCGCTACTACACGCGTGAAGCCGGCGTTCGCGGCCTCGAGCGCTCGATCGGCAAGATTCTGCGAAAGATCGTGCTTACCGAGCTCGAAGAGAACGAAAAGGGCAAGCCTGAGCTGCCTGTCGTTGTGACGGAAAAGAACGTCGACAAGTACCTCGGCGTTCGCCGCTACAGCATCACTGTTGCGCAGCGCGAGCCGCAGGTCGGCATCGTCAACGGGTTGTCGTGGTCCGAAGTGGGCGGCGACATCCTCACGATTGAAGCGGTCGCCTTCCCGGGTAAGGGGCAGGTTCTGCGCACGGGCATGCTCGGCGATGTGATGAAGGAAAGCGTGGAAGCGGCCCGTTCGGTTGTTCGCGCCCGTGCTTCGCAGCTCGGCCTCAAGTCCGACGTCTTCTCGACGACGGACTGGCACATTCATTTCCCCGAAGGCGCCATCCCGAAGGACGGCCCGTCTGCCGGTGCGGCCATCGTTACGGCCATGGTCTCCGCGCTCACGCAGATTCCGGTTCGTTCCGACGTCGCGATGACGGGGGAAATCACGCTGCGCGGCGAAGTGCTTGCTATCGGCGGTCTCAAGGAAAAGCTCCTTGCGGCGCTTCGCGGGAACGTTCGCACGGTTCTCATTCCCGAAGAGAACATGAAGGACCTCACCGAAATCGGCGAGGACACGCTCAAGGGACTGGAAATCGTACCCGTTCGCAAGATCGAGGAGGTGCTCGAGCGCGCGCTTGTGCGCCAGCCCGTCGCGCTTGAAGCCTCGGCAGCGATCGAAGGCAAGGATGCCATGACGCTCGTGCCGCCCGCCATGCAGACGGCGAATCGCTCGAGTGAGGCGCTTGCGCCCACAGCGAGCTGAAGCAGCGCTGTGCGCTTCATTGCACCTTGAATTTGAGCCCGAGTCACGAAAAGCGAATCGGGCTCAAATTTTCTTGCATTACTGCGCATTCTTCTGATAAAATCCACCTTCTTGCGTTGCTTCGTTCAAGGGCGAGTACGCATCAGGGGTGATTAGCTCAGTTGGTAGAGCACCGCCTTTACACGGCGAGGGTCGGGAGTTCGAGTCTCTCATCACCCACCAAAATTCAAAAAAATTCAACAAGTTATCGCTAAAATGCGTTTGCGTGTTGAGTCGTCGTGCCCCTGCAGTACTTACTGTCGGGGCTTTTTATTTAGTTGTTTTTGAAGTCGCGCCGAAGCAATTGACAGACGCCCGAGCCGCAGACGCTCGAGCTGGTGAGTGCGCTCGAAATAGCGTCGAGTATCCTTGTTTACGGAGCCTGACGCTGCAATTGAAAAGAAAATTCAATTTTTTTTCACAAAGGTCTTGCTTTCTTCGACGACATCCGTATAATTCGCCTTCTGCCGCCGAATATGACGGACGGCGGAACCCGCTTCCGAGCGGGTTGCTTCAAGCGATAAGCGGAGTGGTAGTTCAGTTGGTTAGAATACCGGCCTGTCACGCCGGGGGTCGCGG
>ERZ1090862.1265-NODE-1267-length-11258-cov-6.256092_pt1 | contig 11258 bp, 10 predicted proteins | sample MGYA00478481_ERZ1090862 | MGnify/ENA primary metagenome ERZ1090862 (study PRJEB33644, sample SAMEA5815745) | chicken gut metagenome | biome: Chicken; feature: Gastrointestinal Tract; material: Caecum | place: Ireland | collected 2019-01-01 | study: A study of... | reverse complement strand
TGATTAATCTTTTTCATAAGCAATTCTAATTACTTTTCACCGTCTTTTTATGATGTTTTCCCAGAATGATACTCAATATGAGAAGGATCACAAGCCCCCCCACAAAAATTGTTCCGATCCGGATTACCATGTCCGCAAAAAGCCCCTCCGGAAGCATCCTGATCATATAGTCCTCCGCCGGATCAAAGAGCCACAGATCATTGTCAAAAAAGATATGATGGAACTCGACAAAGACCGCATTAAAATCAATGGCCACCGCAATCCCAAGAACAGCGACAGCCGCTCCGACAACTATGAGAGCAATCTGATAGCCGCGCGAAAGGATCCGTTTCAGATCAGCTCTGGACGCCGCGAGGAATATCAGACATATCACAGCGACTGCCGCCGCTCCCAGTCTGATATTCAGGCCTCCGATAAAAAGGTCTCTGACCTCCCCCATATGAAACCTGTCCTGTTCATTGAAAAAATCCTGTTCTCTCCCCTCCACGTTAGTGATAACAGACAGTTCTTCCCTGTCTCCCCGCAGATAGGCCATCATCTCGCGGGTGACATACATCGTATCTTCCATTGTCATATCAAGGTCTGAAAGTACATCATACTTTTCATATTCCCGCTCATACACACCGAAATCAGCGTACATTGCGATCTCGAAACTTGAGATCAGAAGAACAGCCATTACTGCAAATGCAAGGATGATCCCTGCCGCCCACTGAATTTTTTTCATAACAAGTCAATCCTTTCGTTGTATTCTCCTCACCTATATCTTATAATAGATTCAGGATTTATTAGGAGGTCTTATAGTGATAGATATAAACTATGAACTGTATAAAGTATTTTACCATGTAGCGTCAACTCTGAATTTTTCAGAGGCATCCAAGCAGCTTTTCATCTCCCAGTCCGCAGTCAGCCAGTCGATCAAGACTCTGGAGAGGAAACTGGATCAGGTCCTTTTTATCCGGAGCACCAAAAAAGTACAGCTCACTCCGGAAGGCGAAATCCTCATGAGACACATAGAGCCCGCCATGAATCTCATCCGAAAAGGAGAATCGCAGCTCCTTGAGGCAGCTACAACAGGGGGACAGATCCGGATCGGTGCAAGCGATACGATCTGCCGGTATTTTTTAATCCCGTACCTGAAACGCTTTCACAAGTCTTTCCCAAACGCACATATCAAAGTGATCAACCAGACCTCTGTAAAATGCGCGGAGCTTTTAAAAAATGGTCTTGTAGATCTGATCATCGTCAACTACCCGAACAATTATCTCGGGAACACGGTCTCGGTCGTTAAGATCAAGCGGTTCCAGGACAGATTTATTGCCGGAGATGCCTTTGACGAGCTGAGGGGCAGAAAGCTTACCTTCCGTCAGCTTATCCGCTATCCGATCCTCATGCTGGACAAAAACAGTACAACAAACGAATTCCTGCACCAGCTTTTTCAGCAGCACCAGCTTGATCTGGTTCCCGAGATCGAACTGACCAGTAACGATCTGCTGATCGATCTCGCGCGTATCGGACTGGGTATTGCCTTTGTTCCGGACTACTGTATCTCCGATAATACGGAGGGCATCTACGTACTTGACACAAAAGAGGAACTGCCCCAGAGAGAACTTGTCCTTGCATACAATGAACATCTTCCTCTTTCCCGCGCAGCCCAGGAATTTCTCAGTTACTTCAAACCCGAGGCGCAGTCGGCGGACTGAGCATCCGCCTGTCATTCCTCCCAGAATCTTTTCATATATTTTTCTGCGTTTCTCACATCGCAGAGTTTCCAGTTATCCCATTCTCTCGGAAACATCTCGCGGTATTTTCTCTGTAGAAAGCGATCGTCGAGCAAAAGGATCGTTCCCCGATCCTTTTCTGTTCGGATCACTCTTCCGGCGGACTGAAGTACTTTGTTCATTCCCGGATAGAGATAGGCATAATCAAATCCCTCCATCCCTTTTTTATCAAAATACCCTTTCACGATCTCCCGGTCATTGCAGACCTGAGGGATCCCCGGTCCCACAATGATCGCCCCGATAAGCCGGTCTTCCGCAAGATCGATCCCTTCTGCAAAAATACCTCCCATCACACAGAATCCGATCAGACTTTTTTCTCTCCCGCTTCGGAACTCTTTCAAAAACGCCTCTCTTTCCTCTTCCCCCATGAATTGTGACTGAAGGATCACTTCTGCATTACGCTCTGTCTCCAAAAAAGCGTCATAGACATCTTCCATAAAACGGTATGACGGAAAAAAAACCAGATAGTTTCCCGTTTTTGATACGGCTGCAGCCCTGATATAAGAAGCAATCCTTCTATACATCTCCCTGCTCCTCTGGGTATATCTTGTACTGACATCTCTTCCTATCAGAAGGAGCCTGTTCTCTCTCGGAAAAGAAGATTCTGCATATATGGCGTAATCCTCTTTCTCTACAGAGAGAAGGTTTTTATAATATTGTATGGGAAGAAGCGTAGCAGAAAAAAAGATCGTACTGTTCCCCTGTTCCAGGTACTCCTGCAGATTTGCCGCCGGATTGATACAGTACAGTTTTACCTTGAACCTTCCGTCTGGTTCCAGCTCACTGTAGACCACATAATTCTCATCAAGAATATCATAGATATTCAGAAAATCCCTGACTCGGAAATACAGATCCAGAACCCCTTCCCTTGCGTTGCCCTCCCGGAATTCTTCCAGAAAATTTTCCATCTCTGTAAGGAGATTCATCAGCTTCACCGCAAGAGCAGACACACTCCCCAGAATCTCACAGGATTCACATTCCTTTTTCAGCTCCAGGAAAATACGATTTACTGCGTCAAGCTTTTTTGACAGTTTTCTGTTCAGGCTTTTCACTTCCCGCTTCAAAGAAAGGAAATCTTCTTTATAGAGTACCGCACTGTACATCTCTCTTCCACGTTCCACCAGATTATGTGCCTCGTCAATGAGAAAGATGTAATCCCCGCTGCCGCTTTCGGCAAAAAAGCGCTTCAGATGCGCATTCGGATCAAACACATAATTATAGTCACAGATAACGCCATCTCCCCATACAGAGACATCCAGAGACAGTTCAAACGGGCAGACATTATATCTTCTCGCCTGTTCTTCAATAGTCTCCCGGCTCAGGTCATCCGTACGGGTGATCAGATCGTAAACCGCATCATTGACTCTGTCGAAATGCCCCTTTGCATACGGGCAGGCATCCGGGTTGCACTCTGTCTCCTCACAGAAGCAGATTTTTTCCTTTGCCGTCAGCGTAATAACCTTAAATCTCAGCCCCTCGCCTGTCAGGGTACGGAATGCATTTTCAGCCACTGTCCTGGTGATTGTTTTTGCGGTGAGATAAAATATCTTCTCCCCCAGTTCCTCGCCAACAGCCTTCACTGCCGGAAACACGGCAGCCATAGTCTTCCCCACACCGGTCGGTGCCTGAATAAACAGCTTCTTGCGCCGTAATATTGTCCTGTATACAGAAACGGCCAGATCTCTCTGTCCGTCGCGGTACGGGAACGGGAATTCCACTCCGTGAACAGAAGCATTTCTCTTCTCCCGCCAACGGATCTGAAATTCAGCCCATTTTTTATATTTTCCTATCAGATCTTCGAACCAGAGCCGCAGTTCATCAAAACTGAAATCCTGTGTAAATCTCTTTATTTCTTCAGTGTCCAGATGACAATATGTCATCTGGACACTGATCTCATCAATATGATTCTGTAAGGCATAGATGTACGCATAACATTTTGCCTGGGCAAGATGAACTCCAACCGGGCGTTCAATATATTCCAGATCGCGGAGCACACCCTTGATCTCATCTACCGTAATTCTTTCCTTTCCGTTTTCCACGCGGCTGATAATACCATCAGCCCGGCCCTCAAGGCGGATCACGAAATCTTCGCAGGGAACCGATATCTTTAACGGCACCTCTGCATGATAATCCGATCCCATTCTCCTCTGGATCTTCCGATGGATTCTGCCTCCCTGGAGCATCGCTTCTCTGTCCATCCCTCCGGAGATACGGTTGTCGATATCCCCTTCTTTAAAGATAAACTCCACAAGCTCTCTCACAGAGATCCGCACCGTTTTTTCTTCCACGGGACTCACTCTGCCTTATCCATATGCGCCACTTCGGCTATCGTCTTGGTCAGTCCGGCAATCCCCTGAAGCTCAGAGGGGATAATGATCTTGGTCGCTTTCCCGTCCGCAGCCTTGGCAAATGCCTCCAGGCTCTTGAGGGTAAGCACCGCATCGTCCGCACCGGCATTTTTGATAAATTCGATACCTTCGGCCGTAGCCTTCTGTACAGTACGGATTGCCTCCGCCTGACCTTCGGCCTCCTTGATTCTCTTCTGTTTCTCAGCTTCCGCGTTCAGGATCGCCGCCTGTTTCGACGCTTCCGCCTCCAAGATGACGGACTCTTTCTCACCTTCCGCTACAAGGATCGTAGATTTTTTCTCACCCTCCGCACGCAGGATCGCTTCTCTTCTTTCACGCTCTGCTTTCATCTGTTTTTCCATGGCATCCTGGATCGCTTTCGGGGGCATGATGTTCTTCAATTCCACACGGTTCACCTTAATCCCCCACTCATCCGTCGCGATATCCAGGATCGTACGCATCTTGGAATTGATCGTCTCGCGGGAAGTGAGCGTCTCATCCAGTTCCAGATCTCCGATGATATTACGGAGCGTCGTTGCCGTAAGATTCTCGATCGCCGTGATCGGGCTCTCCACGCCATAGGCATATTTTTTCGGATCCGTGATCTGGAAAAATATGACGGTATCGATCTGCATTGTAACATTATCCTTTGTGATCACCGCCTGCGGATCAAAATCCACCACCTGCTCTTTCAGGGAAACCTTCTTTGCAACCCGGGCCAGGATCGGGACATTGAAGTGAATCCCTACGCTCCAGGTCTCCTTATATCCTCCGAGACGTTCAAGCACATACGCATATGCCTGGGGCACAACCCTGATGTTTGTCACCAGAAGGAAAAGTACAATGATCAAAACAATGATACCTACAACAGCCAAACCTATTAAACCACTCATTTTTCTACCTCCTCATAAGGTTTCAGGATCAGTTTGACACCGGATACAGCCACTACCTGCGCCAGGCTTCCTGCCGGGAGCTTTTCTCCGTTGTTTTCGGAGCGGGCTGTCCACTCCAGCCCGCGGGCGACAGCGGTCCCCGTCTGTTCCAGATTGTCTACTGTCTCTGTAACTTTCACCACTTCTCCGATCAGTTCTTCATAATTGGTCTTTTCGTGATGCGCGTTTATGTACTTTTTCGCAAACGGTCTGGTAAACACCAGCAGCAGGATCGAGACAACAATAAAGGCGAAGATCTGCCATTCCAGTCCCGCTCCGGCCAGAGAGACGAACACTGCAGCCAGAGCCCCTCCTGCAAGCCAGATGGCAGTCAGTCCCACTGTTGCGATCTCAATGACAATAAACAGTATCATCAGTCCGAGCCACACTAATATCGCTTTATCCATAAGCCACCTTTCTCCTCCGTAACATTTTATTATTTCGGGTTAATGATGATGTCTCTATCATAATCTGATTTACTGTTTTATACAACTGTTTTCACAAAAATTCCGTCATTTCTCTTCGATACCTCTTCGGGAGATGTGTCTGCTGCAATTTAGGATTTTCTCTTTCCCGGATGGATACGGATTCGAAAAAGCCCTTCCACAGACACTCATATTTTTTCTCTCCTTCAGAAACTCTCGACGCTGCTTCAGTGTTCAGTTCGCTGCCCCACACCAGCCTCCAGCGTTCCTTCTCCCGATGAATAAGGAATGCCTCATGGCTTTTATCATAGATCATCCAGTTCTCCAGTGGAAAACGATCCGCAAAATGGTCGGCAATGCATGTCAGCACCTGGCTTTTCGGGGATATCTCTGAGAAGAGCACTCCTCCTTCCAGTTCACGGAACCGGATAAATTCCTTGTAGACATGGGCCTCATTTGAAACACGTCTGCTCAGTTCAAAAACTTTGGCCACATCTGCATTTCCAAGATGATCCATGATCTTTGTACTGTCATCGAGCCGTCTCGCCTCCTGCATCATGCGGAACACAGCTTCGCCTTTCTGCGGATCGTCAGACAGGATTGCGTAATAGACATCCCAGTAAGCGTTGTATCCCAGATTTCTCTTTATCATTCTCTGAAGACTCCTGGATTTCTGCTCTGTCTCGATCACAACCTTGTATTCACAGAAAAGCTCCTGCTGGATCCTGCCTTTCAGCTGGATTCCCGCCTCCCCGCAGCGCTCCTCCTTCCAGGCGTCGAAAAGCGCGGAGCAGATTCCCGTCACCGTATCATTGCATATATACACCTGTTTCATATTCTCACCTCTGCTTCCATTGCAGATCAGTGCCGGCAGAACGCACTGCTGTCATATTCATATCATCAAAAAGTGTCAGCTGCCTGTAGTTCATACCCGAAACTCCTTCCGGTACGCGTTCCTTTGTATTGAGCAGATTTCTCGTAATGTAATCCTCATCGATCCTGACCGGATACATCATCTTTCCATTACACGTCAGAAAATAGAGAGCTCGTTTCAGGACCACTCCCATTTTTTTCAGATCATCAAACTCCAGTTTTCCGATCCTTCTTGCCTTTACGATCCGAGTGGCAGATTTATAACCGATGCCCGGAACTCTGAGCAGAGTTCGATAATCTGCACGGTTTACCTCCACGGGGAAAAATTCGAGATGTTTCAGTGCCCAGCAGCATTTGGGATCAAGGTACACATTAAAATTCGGATTATCTTCATCCAGTAGCTCTCCGGCTTCAAAATGATAATATCTCAGAAGCCAGTCCGCCTGGTACAGCCTGTGTTCCCTGAGAAGAGGCGGTCCCTCATCTCTGATCGATGGAAGCGCCCTGTCATTGTTCACCGGAACAAAAGCAGAATAGAATACCCGCTTCAGATCAAACTTTTTGTAAAGAGCCTCCGCCACATTGAGAATCTGAAAATCCGTCTCAGGAGTCGCACCGATGATCATCTGCGTGCTCTGTCCTGCCGGAACAAATCGGGGAGCATTCTTATACACTGTGATCTCCTGCCGGTTTTCTTTTCTCTTTTCCTGCACAAGACGCATAGGTTTCAGAATGTTTTTCCGGGTTTTATGCGGTGCGAGAAGCCTCAGTCCCTCTGCAGTCGGCAGTTCAATATTCACACTCATGCGGTCTGCAAGGAAGCCGGTAAGCCGGATCAACCGTTCATCCGCGCCCGGTATCGCCTTTACGTGGATATATCCCTGAAAATTGCATACATGCCGCAGCCTGTAAAGCGTTGCATAAATAAGTTCCATCGTGTAATCCGGACTCTTTAATATCCCGGAACTGAGGAAAAGCCCTTCTATATAGTTTCTCCTGTAAAACTCCATTGTCAGCTCGCAAACTTCCTCCGGAGTAAAGGATGTTCTGACTACATCGTTTGATGACCGGTTCACGCAGTATTTGCAGTCATATATGCATTCATTCGTAAACAGGATTTTCAGCAGGGAGATACATCTCCCATCAGCGGAAAAACTGTGGCAGATCCCGGATCTGCTGCAGTTTCCCATTCCGTTCCCGTCTCCTTTCCGGTCGACACCGCTGGAAGTGCATGCCACATCATACTTTGCCGCATCTGACAAAATGCTCAGTTTATCATAAAGTGTCATTTCCGTCATCACTCTGTCTCTCATAGCCTTTCCGCCTTTCCGAACATCTGTTCTTTTTAATAATAGCACATATGTTCGATATTTTCAACAGATACACAACAGCATGTCCGATTGGCTCGTTGCTCGCGGTAACAAAAAAAATGCTGCTCAGTCATCCTTTTCAGATGACCAAACAGCATATTTTTATACTTCAGCGATAATACACCACTATGTGGCTGTGTTACTCACACTCTCTGATCTTCTTTCTCAACGGAAGGACCATTGACGGTGATACGGACAGTTCATCCAGACCCATCTTAAGGAACGTCTCCGTAAGCTCAAGATCGGCACCAAGTTCACCGCAGATCCCGATCCAGGCACCTTCTGCATGGGCATTCTCCGCTGCCATCTTTATCATTGCAAGCACTGCCGGATGATGGGGGTCATAGAACTCGTCAAGTTTGGAATTCTGACGGTCGATAGCCAGTGTATACTGGGTAAGATCGTTTGTACCCACGCTGAAGAAATCAATTTCCTTCGCAAGTTCACGGCTCACCATAACAGCGGCCGGAGTCTCGATCATGATACCGAGTTCCACGTCATCCTTGTACGGAATCCCTTCATTCTTCAGCTCTTCTTTTACTTCCGCAATGATCTCCTTGATCTTAAGGACCTCTTTTACAGAGATGATCATCGGGAACATGATAGAGATATTGCCGAACATTGCTGCACGGTACAGAGCGCGGAGCTGAGTCTTGAAAATTTCCGGCCTGGTCAGACAGATACGGATCGCTCTGTATCCAAGTGCCGGATTGTCTTCTTTGTCAAGCCCGAAATAATCTACCTGCTTGTCAGCGCCAATGTCGAGAGTACGGATAATGACTTTCTTTCCCGCCATACTCTCGGCAACCTGTTTGTAGACAGAAAACTGCTGTTCTTCCGTCGGAAAATCCGTGTTTTCCAGATAGAGGAATTCGCTCCGGAACAGTCCGATTCCGCCCGCATCATTTTTTAATACGGCTCCGAGATCGGAAACATTTCCGATATTCGCATATACATTGATCTTCTGCCCGCTCTTTGTCACATTCTCTTTGCCTTTGAGTGTTTCAAGCAGCGCTTTCTGCTCCAGATCCTTTTCCCGCTTCTCTTCCATTGCCTTCCTTGTCTCTTCGTCAGGATCAATGTAGAGAGTTCCCGTAAATCCGTCGATGATCGCGTCTTTTCCGTCGTATTCCTGGCGGAGCGCCTCCCCAAGTCCGATCACAGCCGGTATGTTCATAGTACGGGCAAGGATCGCGGTATGTGAATTGGATGAACCGTACATTGTTGCGAAACCAAGTACTTTGCTCTTGTCAAGCTGGACTGTCTCGCTTGGCGCAAGATCATCCGCCGCAATGATACAGGGCTCGTCCATTTCTTTCATTCCGTCGCTGACGCCGCAGAGAATGTCAAGCACACGTTCGGAGACATCCTTCACGTCCGCTGCTCTTCCCTGCATGTAAGCATCATCCATAGCCGCAAACATCTTTGCAAAATTATCCGCAGTTGTAGCAACCGCATATTCCGCATTCACTTCCTGAGTACGGATGATATTTTCAATAGACTCGAGATAATCCAGATCCTCCAGCATCATCTGATGGATCTCAAAGATCATAGCGTTTGCCTCTCCCACATCGTCGAGAGCTTTATCATAAAGCTTTTTCAGCTGTGCTACCGCTGTGTCTTTCGCTTTCTGAAAGCGGGACCACTCTTTGTCAACATCGTCGACATGTGTTCTTTTGATCACTTTTTCATTTCTCTGATAGAATAAAAGTTTTCCGATGGAAACACCGCCGAACACACTTTTACCACTTATTGTAACCATATCCTATAAATTCTCCTTGAAGAATGCTTCTAACTCAGCGATTGCCTTATCTTCATCTGCTCCCTCTGCAGAGACTGTAACTTCTTCTCCTGTCTTAACTCCAAGTCCCATAACTCCGAAGATCCTTTTCGCATCAGCACTCTTCTCGCCTTTCGCGATCTTGACAGCCGACTGGTATCCTGCCGCCTGTTTTACGAGGATTCCTGCAGGCCTTGCGTGGATTCCCTCCGGATCAGTGATCACATATTTAAATTCTTTCATGGTTATATATCCTCCTTTAACCTTTTAGTGATTCTTTTTTTAGTATATAACACATTGTATGAGTTTTCAATCAAGTTTAGCCTGTTTTTATGCATTTTGGTAACAGTTCACACACTGTCTATTCAAACAGCGGTGTGGACAGATATCTTTCCCCTGTATCCGGAAGGAGAGCCACGATAACTTTTCCTTCATTTTCCGGTTTCTCTGCCTCCAGAAGTGCCGCATGTAAAGCGGCGCCGGAAGTGATTCCGGTCAGAATCCCTTCTCTGTGAGCCAGAAGCCTGGATGCGGCATATGCATCCTCCTCTTCCACCTGGATGATCTCATCGTAGATCTCCGTGTCAAGCACATCAGGGACAAAACCCGCTCCAATTCCCTGAAGGCCGTGAGGGCCCGGCTTTCCTCCGGACAGGACAGGTGACTTTTTCGGTTCTACCGCGATCACTTTCAGATCAGGATTCTTTTCCTTAAGATAGGTTCCTGTACCGGTGACTGTTCCTCCTGTTCCGACCCCGGCAACAAACAGATCAACATGTCCGTCTGTATCCTCCCATATCTCAGGCCCTGTGGTCCTGTAGTGTGCCTCCGGATTGGCTTCATTCACAAACTGCCCCAGCACGATCGCGTTATCCAGTTCTTTTTCCAGTTCTGACGCTTTCTCAATGGCTCCTGCCATACCTTTTGCACCTTCTGTCAGAACGATCTCAGCGCCATAGCCAAGGAGAAGTTTTCTGCGCTCGATACTCATTGTTTCAGGCATGACGAAAACCGCCTTGTACCCCTTTGCAGCGGCAACTGCCGCAAGACCGATCCCCGTATTGCCGCTGGTGGGTTCAATGATCACCGCTCCGGGTCCGATCTTTCCCGCCTTCTCTGCTTCCCTGATCATATTAAGCGCCACTCTGTCCTTTACGCTTCCTGCCGGATTAAAATATTCCAGCTTCACAAGCACTTTTGCCTTGAGATCTCTATCTTTCTCAATATTTACTGTCTCTAAAAGAGGAGTCCTTCCGATAAGTTCTGTTACACTTTTATATATTGCTGCCATAATGCCTACCTCCGTTTAATTCCTAGTATTTTAGTGTGTTTTATTTGTCTACTGTTATACCCTATATTTTTCTTCTTGTCAATCAGTCTGTCCTTTTTTATCTGCCTTTTTTCCGAAATACGCCAGTCTTTCAACCGGCACAATCCCTGACAGTCTGCCCTTTCAAACAACTCCCCTCCGCTTTTTGTGTAAAATTACGAATCACACGATTAATACGTTGACTTTTATTGTTAAACATGCTACACTGTCACAGTATTGGCATAAGTTTATACCAATACAGCAACTTATCAATCTTATGGAGGGTAACACAATGACAGGTACAGTAAAATGGTTTAACAACCAGAAGGGATACGGATTCATCTCAGATTCTGAGGGCAATGATATCTTTGTCCACTACACAGGACTCGTAATGGATGGATTCAAAACTCTGGAAGAAGGCCAGGCTGTCGAATTTGAGGTGA
>ERZ1090862.1262-NODE-1264-length-11267-cov-6.421513_pt1 | contig 11267 bp, 14 predicted proteins | sample MGYA00478481_ERZ1090862 | MGnify/ENA primary metagenome ERZ1090862 (study PRJEB33644, sample SAMEA5815745) | chicken gut metagenome | biome: Chicken; feature: Gastrointestinal Tract; material: Caecum | place: Ireland | collected 2019-01-01 | study: A study of... | reverse complement strand
AGGGTCTCGTGGGCTCGGAGATGTGTATAAGAGACAGCCCTTGCGGCGGAGCCGTGCCTCCTGTTGGCGGATGAGCCGACGACAGCGCTGGACGTTACGATTCAGGATCAGATCCTGAAACTTCTACAGAGGCTGAAGCAAGAGCTGAACATGAGTATGATCCTTGTGACTCATGATCTCGGGGTTGCAGCGCAGATATGTGACCACATCGCAGTCATGTACGCAGGGAGGATTGTAGAAAAAGCAGATGTATATACACTGTTCCGACAGCCGCGGAATCCATATACGTACAGTCTGATGTGCTCAATTCCAACGTTATCAAAAAAGGGACAACGGCTGGAACCGATCGAAGGGATGCCGCCGAATCTGAAAGAGATGCCTGCGGGATGTGCTTTTGCACCCAGGTGCCGGTACTGTGAAAAGATCTGTACCGAGAAGATGCCGGAATTGGAAGAGATCGGAAAGGATCATTATACCAGATGCCATCTCTGGAAGAAGCTGGAGCATGTGGAAGGAATTGTAGAAAGGGAGGACTAATTATGGAAGAGAATCAGAATACATTGATCAGCGTCAGACACCTTTCAACGGTTTTCCCTGTAAAGCAGACTCTCTTTGAAAAGATACAGAAAAAGCCGCAGAAAGCGGTCCGCGCGGTATCAGATGTCAGCCTGGACATACGGAAAGGAGAGACAGTCGGCTTGGTTGGGGAGTCGGGATGCGGGAAAAGTACCTTCGCAAGAACACTGATCCGACTCTGCGAGTCCAACGTAGGGACGATCGAATATGCGGGGATCGGAGATTTGGAAAAGGCGGGAAAAAAAGATCTGGCGAAGCTGCACAGGAAGATGCAGATGATCTTCCAGGATCCCTATTCCTCCCTGAATCCGCGGATGTCGATCCGGGCCATGTTTTATGAGATCCTTTCCGTGTATCACCTCTGTGAGAAGAAAGACTATGAGAAGAAGACAAAGGAGATCCTGGAGATGGTTGGGATGCCACAGGAAGTTCTGGACCGGCGTCCCTCTGCGTTTTCAGGCGGTCAGCGTCAGAGGATCGGAATCGCCCGGGCGCTTGTTATGAATCCGGAGTTCCTGATCGCGGATGAGCCGGTCTCGGCGCTGGATATGTCTATCCAGGCACAGATCATTAATCTGCTGACTGATCTCAAAGAGAGGCTCCGGCTTACGATGCTGTTCATTTCTCACGATCTGCGGGTCGTGCGCTATATTTCAGACCGCGTTGTAGTGATGTACCTCGGGAAGATCATGGAGGAAGGAGAGACGGAAAGCCTTTTCGGACGCCCGGGTCATCCATATACAAATATCCTGCTCCACGCCGCTCCGGTAATGAATCCTGAAATCCGTGAGAGGAGTTATACGATCGAAGGCGAGACGCCAAGCCCCATCGACATCCCTTCCGGATGCCTGTTCCATCCGAGGTGTCCTTATGCGAAAGAAATGTGCAGAAAGAAAATCCCGGAGCTTAAGGAGTACAGGATGAAGGATGGAAGTGTCAGAAAGATTGCCTGCCATTTCCCATTAGGACGGGAGGAGCTGACGGATGAAGCACAAGCATGAAAAGCACTTGGAAAGACAGATACTGGCGGAGATGGATTATTACCATGTTCCGGGATTCGCTATGGCGGTTGTGGATTCAGAAGGGGTGTTGTACGAAAAGGCGTGCGGCGTTACCAGCGTCGGCACAGGTACAGGATCGGAGCGTCCGGTTACGGCAGATACGCTGTTTGCCGTGGCCTCCTGTACCAAGTCATTGACATCGGCGCTGATCTCAATCCTGGCAGACGAGGGAACGGTGGATTATGACGTTCCAGTGAAAGAATATGTCCCTGGGTTTCAGATGGCCGACACGGCCGCCTCGGAGGGGCTGACACTGCGGGACATTCTCTGCCACAGGAGCGGGCTGGGAGGACATGATGGTATGTGGCCGTCGGAGCTGTCACCGGAAGAATTTCTGTACCGGCTCCGCTGGCTGGAACTGAACCAGCCGTTTCGCTATACAGCTCAGTACAGTAATGTGATGTATACGGCGGCAGGATATATCGCAGCTGCGGCGGCAGGAAAGCCTTGGGAAACTCTGGTACGTGAAAAGATCCTGGAACCAGCGGGGATGGAACAGAGCTGCTTTTCTGCGGAGATGATGCACCGGGCGGATGACTATGCCCAGGGACACCTATGGACGGGGAAAGGCTGGAAACAGATGCCGGCATGGGAGATGAAGGGAGCGGAGCCTGCGGCTTCCTGGTGTGCCGGGCTGAAAGATATGGAAAAATGGCTTCGGATATTCCTAGGACACGGGATATACCAGGGCAGGCGAATCCTTTCAGAGAAGGGGATTCGGAAGATGTGGACTCTGCATATGCCGAACACATTTTCTCCGTGGGTTTTTCCTGAGATACCGGATCTTGGCGGCTACGGGCTGGGGTGGGTGATCCGCCTTTACCGTGGCAGAAAGATCTGTTATCATCACGGAGAGATCGAAGGATACTGCAGTCTGCAGGCAGTTGTCCCTGATCTTGGCAGGGGGATCGTGATGATGGCAAACCGTCACTGTTGCTGCCACGGTTTTTTTTATACCATATTGTTTTCCGCACTGGATCAGATGATGGATGCCGGAGGAGATCAGGATCTTTCTTTCTGGTCTAGGCGGCTTAGGTCAGCTGATGAAAAAAGAGGGAAGGATGGCGAGAACCCGGTGAAACGCGAAACAGAACTTTCGGAAGTGTCAGGAGAAGGGATGGAACAGTGCGAAGGCATCTATAGCAATCCGGCATACGGGGAAATAGAGATCAGGATCAAAGAAGCGAAGCTGTACCTGTATTTCCGGGATCAGAAAGTACCTGTCCTCCGGGCGAAAGATGGAAGTCTGTTCGCGTCCGGCTTGAAAGAGGATACTATGTACTTGGATGTGAAGCTGGTTTTTTGGGAAGCTGCTCCGAATATGGAATCCCAAAAAAACGTGAAAAATATGCCGGATACAGAGGACAGAGCAGACAAAATCTACAGAAAGAATCCGGGAGTATCTGTGACAATCGAGCCATCCGTTCGGCCGGTATGGTTTGAGAAGCGTATTATGTCAGAGAGAGAGGAGAAGGTATGACAAAAATATTTGGACACAGAGGAGCGAGCGCCTATGCGCCGGAAAATACCCTGCCGGCTTTTGAACTGGCAGAAAGGCTTGGAGCCGACGGAATCGAGCTGGATGTCCAGATGACCCGGGACGGAGAATGCGTTGTGATACACGATGAGAGGATCGAAAGGACCGGGACAGGAGAAGGCTATATAAGGGATTATACGCTGGAGGAGCTTAGGGCATTTTCTTTCCACAACCGGATGGAGGAGTACAGGGGAGTAAAGATCCCTACGCTACAAGAAGCGCTGGAGCTGGTGAAGCCGGGAAATATGGCTGTGAATATTGAACTGAAAACAGGGATCTTCTGGTATCCGGGAATCGAAGAGAAGACAATAGAGATCGTAAGACAGGCTGGAATGGAAGAACGGGTCATCTATTCTTCCTTCAATCATTACAGTATGCAGAAAGTGCGTTCCCTGGACGCGAAAGCGGAGACGGCGTATCTTTTCAGCGACGTGATCCTTAATGTGGAAAAGTATGCGGCAGAGACGGGCGCCGCTGGGCTGCATCCGGCGGTATATCATCTGTATATGTCAGATTTTATGAAACGATATCAGAAAAGCGGTCTGAAAGTACGCGCCTGGACTGTGAATAAAGAAGAAGATATGAGAAAATTCATGAAGGCCGGAGTGGAGGCAGTGATCACTAATTATCCAGATATAGCATTGAAAGTAAGGAAAGCCGTGGCTATGCATAAATAAGGAAGATATATGATGAGGTACGAGATTAAGAGCGAAACACTTTCTGTAGTAATCTGTTATCTTGAAGACGGGGAGACGATGATCACAAAGAACGAATCCATGAGCTTGATGTCTCCGAACATGAAAATGGAAACTGTCTCTAACGGAGGAGTAGGAAAAACGATAGGGAGTATGTTTAGAGGGGAAAAGATTTTCCAGAACCGTTATGCTTCGGGACAGCAGAACGTAGAGGATACCGGCTATCTGGCTGCTATGGATGAAGGATTCAAATGAAACTGTGAGTGTCACAGATCTTATCGGGTCGATTCATACAATAGAAGACATTACCTGTGATTCTTGCTGTTATCCGAATCTGAGGTATAAAATTGATATCCATGACAGCGAAAAGGTTTCTGAGGTAGATGATGACGGTTATATTTACCGAAAGGCTGAGGGAATGATGATTCCAGAAAAACTAGATAAGACAATCGGATTATTTTCCAGAGGAGGAAAGGTAAGAGGCACGAGATTTATGAGCCTACGGGAATTTATCAATACGGATTGTCCGAGTGACGTGGGTTCTGAGGATTATGCAATCTTTAGGGGCATCACTTTTTAATTTGAAAATGACGTAGTAATGAGAAATAGGAGATCTTGGACCTGGAGGCAGAACAGAGGAAAGAAATTGAAAAGGTTAAGCTAGAGGTTATGGCAAAATATCAGAAGTAGTTTGATATGATCAACGAGAAGAAGACAGAAATGAAACAAATGAACAACCGTTTGGAAAAGCAGCTCTTCGTATTGGATACAGAACTATAATTCTCCATGGCGGATGGATTGCCGGAAGACAACAGGTTTGGAACATTTTCAGAGATTGTCGAACACACAGATCAGCCACTGCAGGTCGGAGACATGGTACTTACAATCTGATCAGTAAAGAAGTATCCTACAGCCTGCTATATGACGAATACCGCTGTACAGTAAAGCATGTTCCTACTGATAAGGAGAATGTTTATACTTAATTTGACCAGGAGGACCAACGAAAAGATCCGGGAAGGGACAGATCCATTTACAGTTTGGAAAGGATTCTATGATAACCTGAAAAGGGAAGAATATGACCTGCGTGGCTCACAGACATGAAATCTTTCACTGGTATCTCGATAGAGAACGTAAATACTGGAATATTTATGGAGATAAGGATCAGATTGATCCCTATAGTGATTTTGTGTGGGGATATGGGAAACCAGAGATTCGTAATCTTTGGTTTTATAAGAGATGGAATCTCCTGGACAGCATTCCGGTGAAATAATCCCAAACAGATTATAGAAAGGCAAAATAGGAAAAGACCGTTGATTTTCAATAAAAACAGGTCTACAATTTGTTATGTGAAAGTTGAGTAGTTTAAATTTTTTCTTGTTTGGCTATCCAAAGAAAACTATAATATTTCTCAGAAGGGGGGAAAGATATGAAAACATGGACAAAAAGACAGCTGGAAATTGCCGGATATGAATTCGCGGATGCAACAATTGAGGATGTTTCTCTATGCAAATCAGAAAGTCAACTTTTTCTGTTCCTTACGTTGGCTGAATCTTCATATCCCCCAATTGTAGGAAAGGACTATCCGATCAATCAGTCTGCTTGCGAGGCAATCATTCGTATTATGGATGTGGTCGGCGAATCGAACTTTATGGAGCTCAAAGGAAAAAATATCCGTATTGCTTTCCGTGAGATAACCGAACCGGTCACAGTGATCGGAAACATCATTGATGATGTATGGTTCGATTACCGGGATATATAATAACGTGCCTGGACAGTCACAAGAACTGTCCGGGTGTCCTGTCTGAAATTTGAATATTAATACGCATCCGGTCGGCATGATTACTAATATATCTATCCGTCTCCTGTACCGGTTCCGATTTCTCCAAAACCGTCAATTTCAATCTCATACAAATAGTCGCCGTTGACGATTGTGTATTGATACTCATTCCACAGCCCTTTGCTACTGACTTCCTGATTGACAATTTCCCACCTCCTCCAGTGTTCCCACAGCCACGGTTCTGCCGTCGGCTTCATCGTCGCCATGCCCCATGTCGATGATGTGATCTGCACTGAAGTTGATCATAAAGTAGAAAAAGATTTAGAATTAACGGATCAAACGGCTGCGAATGTTAAGGGGACCAAGGGGGACCAAAAAATAATTCGGTTTTACTCTGTTAAAAATAGAAAAACCCCACAAATACGGGGCTTTCTAAAATGAGATAATGTTCCGAGTCAAAGCTGTCTAGGGGACTTGAACCCCCGACCTCCGCCTTACCAAGGCGACGCGCTACCGACTGCGCCAAGACAGCTTATGCCTGTCAGTGCGTCATGCATCAGACGCAAGAAATAATATACACCAGACCGAACGGAATGTCAAGAGAAAGATGCTACGTTTTTAGGCAGAAATCTCCCGGTGACTTCATCTGTGGTATACTGTGTGGTATGGTGTAGTGGTGTACCTCCGAAGCGGGCCAGAAAGGATACGCATGATAAAAGGAAAAAAGGATTTATGGAAACTGAGGGATCAGCTGGAAGTGCTTACGGATTCGATCAGAGAGATTGAGGGAAGGGAGCTGCCGTATTTTTATCGATGTTTTGATACGATGAAAAATAATATTGAGATATTTTTCCGTGTCGGATGTGATGATACCGCACTTCTGCTCCCGCTTCTGGAAAGAGACTGGGAGGCTTCTCATATGAAGCTGATTGGTGTTCAGTATTATGACCCTCATGAAAAACACCCGGATGCGGATCCCAGACTCTGTTTCTGCTTTGTCTGGATGGTCTCGGAGATAGAAAAATTTTTTGACGGCGGTTTTAACGGACGGCGGCAATAGGAGAGGAGTTGGTAATATGCCGGCATTTTTAGACGATATTTCTGCTTTTTACGGAACAGGAGAGAGGAATGCTTCCGGTCAGACTCTGGAGGAATTTTTGAAAGAATATGATCCGTACAAGTATAAGAATCCATGCTGTACAACGGATGCAGTCGTGTTCTCAGCGGGAAAGGAACTGGACGCGGACCTTGACGGTCTTAAGGTCCTTCTGGTACGCCGGAGTAATCATCCAAGTATCGGGTGCTGGGCTCTTCCGGGAGGATTTGTGAATCTGAGGGAGAATCTGGAGGATACAGCCAGGAGAGAGCTGGAGGAAGAAACCGGAGTGAAGGGAATCGCTGTGGAGCAGTTTGCCTGTTATGGAGATTTCGACCGGGATCCCAGAGCAAGAGTGATCACAACAGCGTACATGGCTCTCGTGGATGAAGGGCAGATTACTGTACAGGCGGGAGACGATGCCGCCGACGCAGCGTGGTGTACTGTTTCTCTGAAAGAAAATGGAAGAAAAACAGAAGATGGATGGCTTTTTGTTGATTACAGCCTCTTGCTCGTAAATGATGAGAAGGGAATACGCACCACTGCGGATATCACAAAGAAAGAGTGGACAGGACTCATACGGGAGAAAAAATATGTGGTTACAGACAGAGGGATGACAGCGGTGGATCACGGGGCGATTATCGTGCAGGCAATGGAGATACTGCAGCGACGGCTCATGCATGCAAGATAGGGAAATAAGACAGACAGAATGAGCAGAGATTCTTTGAATTTGCAGTAAATCTTCTCTTCACCCTGCCCTTGTGGTGCACAGCTTTTTGTGGTAAGATAATTGGCATGAATGTTTTATGCTATGAGGAGGAAATTATGGAGAACGAAGCTGTTTCAAAGAATTTTATAGAGCTGGAAATAGACAAAGATCTCGCGGAAGGAGTATATGATCATGTGTGTACTCGGTTCCCGCCGGAGCCCAATGGTTATCTTCATATCGGTCATGCAAAGTCTATCCTTCTGAATTATGGACTGGCTCGGGAATATGGAGGAACCTTCCATATGAGATTTGACGACACCAACCCGACCAAGGAAAAAATGGAATTTGTGGATTCCATTCTGGAAGATATCAGATGGCTGGGAGCGGACTGGAAAGACCACCTTTATTTTGCATCGGACTATTTTGATCAGATGTACGAGTGCGCACTGAAGCTGATCCGCAAGGGGAAAGCCTTTGTCTGCGATCTGTCGCCGGAGGAGATGAGGGAGTACCGCGGAACTCTCACGGAACCCGGAAAGGAAAGTCCCTACCGGAACAGATCTGTTGAGGAGAATCTCAGGCTGTTTGAGGAGATGAAGGAAGGAAAATATAAGGATGGAGAAAAAGTCCTCCGCGCAAAGATCGATATGTCGTCTCCGAATATCAATATGCGCGATCCGATCATCTATCGTGTCGCTCATATGACCCACCACAATACAGGAGATAAATGGTGCATTTATCCGATGTATGACTTTGCCCATCCGATCGAAGATGCGATCGAGGGGATCACGCATTCCATCTGTACACTTGAATTTGAGGATCACAGACCGCTTTACGACTGGGTTGTGAGGGAATGTGAATTTGAGAATCCTCCAAGACAGATCGAATTTGCCAAGCTGTATCTGACAAATGTTGTGACAGGAAAGCGTTATATTAAAAAACTGGTTGAGGAAAAGATCGTGGACGGCTGGGACGACCCGAGACTGGTTTCTATCGCGGCACTAAGAAGAAGAGGCTTTACTCCGGAGTCCATCAAGATGTTCATTGACATGTGCGGCGTGTCCAAGAGCCAGAGCTCGGTGGATTACGCAATGCTGGAGTACTGTATCCGGGAAGATCTCAAGATGAAGAAATCACGTATGATGGCTGTGCTTGATCCGATCAAACTTGTCATCGACAACTATCCGGAGGGACAGGTAGAGTATCTGGATGTTGCGAACAATCTGGAGAACGAGGAACTTGGAACGCGTAAAGTTCCGTTCTGCCGTGAGCTTTATATAGAGCGTGATGATTTTATGGAGGAGCCTCCGAAAAAATATTTCCGTCTTTTCCCGGGAAATGAGGTTCGTCTGATGCACGCTTATTTTGTAAAATGTGAGAGTTTTGTGAAGGATGAGAATGGAAAAGTAACCGAAGTTCACTGTACCTATGATCCGGAGACGAAAGTCGGAAGCGGATTCACGGGGAGAAAAGTGAAAGGAACGATCCACTGGGTACCGGCGCCTTTTGCTCAGAAGGCAGAGGTGAGGCTGTACGAAAATCTGATCGACGAAGAGAAGGGAGTGTATAATAAGGAAGACGGATCACTGAACCTGAATCCAAACTCTCTTACTGTGATACCGGATGCGGTGGTAGAGCCAAGCTTTGAAGGAGCGGGCGCATACGACAGTTTCCAGTTTGTGAGAAACGGGTACTTCTGCATTGATGCGAAGGACTCTTCTCTCGAGCATCTTGTGTTCAACCGGATCGTATCGTTGAAGAGCTCATTCAAACTCCCGAAGAAATAAGATCTGAAGCAACAATATCGTAAAAAGGATAATAAGAGGGGACAGATTCCTTAAAAGGGGATTTGTTCCCTGTTCTTTCAGTAAACTGGTATGCATGAACAGGAGAAAATCAACATGTATGAACTGACCATTAGTCTGGATCCGCGGGCAAAGAGCCCGCTGTACGAACAGATTTACGACTATATCAAGCAGGAAATCCAGAGCGGACGTATCAGGAGCGGCGACCGCCTTCCGTCTACACGCGCGCTGTGCAGGCATCTGGATGTGAGCAGGAGCACAGTAGAGCTTGCGTATGAGCAGCTTCTCTCAGAAGGATATGTAGAGGCGGTTCCATACCGCGGATATTTTGTGGCGCAGCTGGAAGGTCTGTGCCATCTGGACAGCGGACGGTCAGAAATCCTGCACGAACATCGGAAGATATCAGAAAAAAAGTATGAGTATGATTTTACACCGAATGGAGTGGATCTGAAAAGTTTTCCTTATAATACATGGAGAAGACTTTCCAGGGAGTGCCTTTCCAATGACCGGGCGGAACTGTTTCGGCTGGGAAATCCGCAGGGAGAGTATGGGCTTCGAAATGCGATCTGCAGCTATCTTCACCAGGCAAGGGGAGTCAAATGCCGGCCTGACCAGTTGATCGTAGGAGCGGGAAGCGACTACCTCCTGATGCTTCTGATCATGATTATCGGAAACCGGCACAAGGTAGCGCTGGAAAATCCCACGTACCGACAGGCTTACAGACTTTTTGAAAATCTGTCCTGTGAAGTGTGCACAGTGGATATGGATAAAAAAGGAATGATGGTAGATCAGCTCACGTCTTCCGGAGCGGATATTGCTTTTGTCATGCCGTCTCATCAGTATCCGCTGGGGATTGTCATGCCTATCAGGAGGCGGCTGGAACTGCTGAACTGGGCTTATGAAAAGGAGAACCGGTATATCATAGAGGATGACTATGACAGTGAATTTCGATACAAAGGGAAACCTATTCCGGCTCTTCAGGGCTATGACAGCATCGGAAAAGTTATATATAAAGGAACATTTTCCAAATCCATCGCACCGGCGATCCGTCTCGGATACATGGTCCTTCCGGATCCTCTTCTTGAGGAATACCGGAGAAAATGTTTTTATCTCAGTTCCACGGTATCGCGAGTGGACCAGCTCATTCTCCGGAAATTTATAGAAGAAGGATTTTTTGAAAGACATCTCAATAAGACCCGCGCGCTGTACAAGGGAAGACACGATATGCTTCTGAGCTGTTTGAAAGAGATGGATGCAGAGTTTTCAGTATCCGGTGAAAATGCAGGTGTCCATCTGCTTCTCCATTTTAACGAGGGTATTTCAGAGAAAGAACTGATCCGGCAGGCGGAGGAAGAAGGGGTTAAGGTATATGGACTTTCAGAATATTTTGTGGAAGAGGACAGGAGAAAAAAAGAAAAAGGAGCGGTGATCCTCCTAGGATATGCAAATATGGGAGAGGATAAAATAAGAGAGGCGGTGCATCGTCTGGAGAAGGCATGGGGACAGAACAGGAAACAGAAGGATTGAAAAAGGGATGCGTTCTGCATCCCTTCATACATTCTGCTTATCAGTCCTGTTCTTTCTCTGCACTGCCGGAATCTTCCGCAGACGTTTCGCTACCGGAAACAGCTGGATTTTCATCTCTGTTTAATGATACGTATCCTCTGTCGGAAGCAGGTTTTAAGTCCACATCCAGATCAAAATCTTCATCCTCGGTAAACACATCATCTTCGGTGCTTTCTCCGGCGCTGCCTTTGCAGAAATATGCGATTACAAGTCCCACGGCTGTTCCTGCCGAGGCAAGGAGAAAGAGCCATTTCAGAAATTTTTTCAAGATAAATATCTCCTTTCTTTCAGTTGATGTTTCCCCGATATAGAAAAGAGGAAAGCTTTGAGATGGTTTTTATTGTAATACTTTTTGACCGTAAATACAATACCTGAACAAGAACAGGAAAATAATATTTTACATAACCGGGAAATTATTGTTTAATTCTAACGGCGGATTTTTATG
>ERZ1090862.1255-NODE-1257-length-11297-cov-5.719445_pt1 | contig 11297 bp, 13 predicted proteins | sample MGYA00478481_ERZ1090862 | MGnify/ENA primary metagenome ERZ1090862 (study PRJEB33644, sample SAMEA5815745) | chicken gut metagenome | biome: Chicken; feature: Gastrointestinal Tract; material: Caecum | place: Ireland | collected 2019-01-01 | study: A study of... | reverse complement strand
GTCTTCTGTCGTATTCATATTCCTGTATTTTGTTAAAAAGAGACGTCTCCATATCTTCAGATACTTTAATATCGTCAAGGTCTTTGCGGTCCCTGACCTCTTTTTCTATCTGCTCTGCTTCTCTGCTCACTGCTTCGTTAAGCGATATTTTCTTCAGTTTTTTCATTGCCTGTTCCTGTCTTATATTAGTTCTTGACTTTTTATCAAATAAGGTTAATATGAAATATATCTTAATATTTCCTGGAGGTTATCTAATGAAGCGAATCATCTTAACCGGCGGAGGTACTGCCGGACATGTCACTCCGAATATTGCCCTGATTCCTCGTTTAAGGGAACTGGGTTATGATATCCAATACATAGGTTCATATAACGGAATAGAAAAGGAACTGATAGAACCTTTTGGAATTCCGTATCACGGTATCTCCTCGGGGAAACTCCGCCGCTACTTCAGCGTTCAGAATTTTACCGATCCTTTCCGTGTTCTTAAGGGCTTCCGTGAAGCCCGCAGACTGATCAAAGATCTGAAACCCGATGTCAGTTTTTCGAAAGGCGGTTTCGTCTCCGTCCCTGTCGTTCTCGCAGGGAAGAAGAGTAAAGTTCCCGTTATCATACATGAATCTGATATGACGCCGGGACTCGCAAACAAGATTGCCATCCCGTCTGCTGTAAAAGTCTGCTGTAATTTTCCTGAAACACTTGACACTCTCCCCAAGGGCAAAGCCGTTCTCACAGGATCTCCGATCCGCCAGGAGCTTCTCTCAGGAAACAAAATTGCAGCAATGGATATGTGCGGCTTCTCGGCAGACAAGCCTGTCATTCTTGTCATCGGCGGAAGCCTTGGTTCCGTGATCGTAAACAATGCTGTCCGCGAAGCTCTTCCTGAACTTCTGAAGGATTTCCAGATCATTCACCTCTGTGGAAAAGGAAAGATGGATGATTCTCTGGCCGGTACAAAAGGCTACTGTCAGTTCGAATATATAAAAAATGAACTTCGGGATATCTTCGCTCTTGCCGATATAGTAATATCAAGAGCAGGAGCCAACGCCATCTGTGAGCTTCTTGCACTGAGAAAGCCGAATCTTCTCATTCCTCTGTCAGCAAAGGCCAGCCGCGGAGATCAGATACTGTATGCCCGTTATTTTGAACGGCAGGGATTCAGTATGGTCATCGAAGAGGAGGAACTTACCAAAGATACTCTTGTCGATTCGGTACGCAGGTTATTCAGCGACCGCGGAAGCTTTATCGATGCCATGCGGAATTCAGGACAGCAGGACTCGATCAAGACGATCACAGGTCTCATAGAAGAAGCTGCCGGAGGAAAGATATCCTGAACATTCAATCTCTGATCGCGAATATATCTCAAATGTAATGCCTGAACCGGGGAGCTGACAGTCTGTACTGTCTATTCTTCCCGGTTCATTTCTTCATATTCGACTCCATACTTCTTTCTGATCCATTTCTTTGCTCTGTGGAGCAGACTATGTAAAGTCTGAACACGTATGCCCATAATTTCTGCCGCTTTTGCCTGAGGAACTTCCATATAGTATACAAGGATCATCCCCTCATACCACTTTGGATTCTTCTCCATAAGATCAGAAACTATACGGTCATGAAGCTCTTTTGTCTCATCTCTTTTTACTTTGTCAAAGTATTCTGTCTCTGTTCCGTCCAGTGAAAATTTTTCGTCTGTTTCTTCCTCGACTTCCCGTTCTTCTCTTGGAATTTCTCTGTCAGCTTTCTTTTTATAATTCAGGGCGGCATTCTTTGCCGTCGTAAAAAGCCATGAAGGAATCCTGTCCTTATTCAGATTTTCAAATCCAATGTACAATTTAAGAAAAGTATCCTGAGTTATGTCTTCCGCTGCCTCGTAATCACCTGAATACAGATATGCCGCTTTCAGGACGAGATTCTTGTATTTCTCATAAATCTCGTTGAATTCACGATTTCCTGTCAACATATTCTCTCCGGTACTATTTCATTTTTTCCAAGATCTCATTTTTCACTTCTTCTGTGAGCTCGCCTACATGCCATCCGAGTCCTACATTGTCGTTCTTATATCTCGGAATCAGATGAATGTGGAAATGGAATACAGTCTGACCTGCCGGCTCTTCATTATTCTGGACAACATTATACCCGTCGCATCCGAGAACATCTGTGAGCTTTATTACCATTTTTTTTGCAAGCGAAGCCGCCTTTGCCAGTGTCTGTTCGTCAATGTCGTACAGGTTCCTGTAATGTTCCTTCGGAAGGATCAGAGCATGTCCCTTCGACGCCGGACCAAGGTCCAGAATTACTCTGAAATCATCATCCTCATAAAGTGTGGCTGACGGGATTTCTCCTGCCGCGATCTTACAGAAAATACAATCCTTATCTCTCATAGTCTTTCCTCTTTTCCAATTTTTGTAATTAAACTCTAGTTTTCAGTATAGACTATTTTTAATAAAATGAGAAGTTTTTTCTCGTCATTGTCGAAACATGTCACTCTGATTTTATTGAAGAGCTTCTCCTGTCATGCTAGACTTGATGATGAAAATACGGCGTATTTTGAACTGGAGGTAATGATCAATGCTCAATAACATAGATATCAACAAAATGAACCGGCTGATGGAAGAAAACAGTGATGCCAAACAGATCATCACTCAGCTTATGAAAAATCACCAGACCGCTGTATCCATGATCGCTCACGAGATAAGGAATCCTCTGACACTTGTCTCCTCCTCTCTGCAGGTCATTGAAGCGCAGCACCCTGAAGTGAAAGAATTCTACAGCTGGAATCAGACATTGGAGGATGTGAAGTTCATGTGCAGTCTCCTGGATGAACTTTCTACCTTTAACAACGGAAATTCGCTGCACTACTCGGTATTCCGGATTGAACAGCTTCTGAAAAATGTTGCTGTCTCTTTTGCCCTTTCACTGGACGCGGATGAAAGTCCGATTCAGTTTGCATCAAAAATCGCCTCAAACATGGGAGATTTCACCGGCGATAAAGTGAAACTTGAGCAGGTTATACTGAATCTTCTCCGCAATGCCCGGGACGCAGTCGGCGAAGACGGGAAAATCTTTCTCTCAGCCTCGCGCGATCGTGATACTGTCATCATACGATGTGAGGATAACGGCTGCGGTATACCTGAAGAAAATATTGATACGATTTTTGATCCTTTTGTAACATTCAAAGAGGGAGGGACAGGCCTTGGTCTCGCCCTTTCAAAACGGATCGCAGAAGCACACGGAGGAAATATATCTGTAAAATCAGACAAGAACAGCGGCACTGTCTTTACCGTTGCTCTTCCGGTCTAATATCCGCCATAATACGTATCCCTCGAACTGCCGGCTCCTTTTTTTCTCCGGTAAAGCAGAACAGAGAAGAGAAATCCACATATCAGCCCTCCAATATGTGCAAAATTATCCACACCGCTGCTGGTCAGCCCAAAATACAGACTGAGGGCCACCAGAATAAGCATGCCTCTTCCCGAAAGGCGCCCCAGCCTTCCCCGGTTTGCTATCACGATATACAGCAGCGCACCCATGAGACCGAATATGGCTCCTGAAGCTCCAGCGGAAACGACCTGCTCCCCCCTCTTTATATCCCAGAGCAGGGAACACAGATTTCCGCCGATCCCGCTCAGAAAATATATGAGCAGAAACTTTATTTTTCCGATCTCTTTCTCAAGATTCCATCCCAGAGCCCCAAGCATCACCATATTGTTCAGAAGATGCTGAATCCCGAAATGAAGAAACAGACAGGTGACAAGTCTGTAAAATTCATGCGCTTCTGTCACGGACGGACCGTACATCGCCCCATGCTGAAGCATAAAATAAGCGTCTTCCGTATTTCCGAACATGGAGAGTATAAGAAAAACTGCCGAGTTTACAATGATCAGACCTGCCGTACAGACGGCTTCCGGTTTATTTCTCACAACAAGACCTCTTTTCCATCATAATATTTCATATATTATAAATGTCCGTCGATGTCCTGTCCATCTATTTCTGTGATCAGATCCTGCCAGTTCCCCCATCTTCCGGTTCTGATCTTTCCTATCATTTTTCTGATCGGACCGTATCTCTTCTTTTCTTCCATGGCTGACGGATCGTCCGGTCTCACGGTATATTTTTTTTCCACTGCTTCCTCTCCTTCATCCTCAACTGTAAAAATTGTTCCGTCTGAAATATCTTCTTTCTGTTTCTGCTCCTCTTTTCTTTTTTTCTCTTCACTTATATATTCATCAAGAATCGCCCGGAGATCATATTCTTCCTGAAGTGTGGATCTGTGCAGGATGTATGCAAGAAATATTCCTTCCGTGTCTCTGTAATCGAGTTTTTTGACAAAAAATTCAGTCATCTCATGGAAAGAGTTTTTCAGGCATCTGTATGACATGGGAAGATAACAGAACTTATATCTTCCTTCTTTTACATAGATATACTCCGGAGCAAGAAGAATTCCGTCCGGGTCAAGAATATAATCCCTCACCGCATTTACGGTCTGAATAAACTGACAGGTAAATTCCATGATCATATCTCTGTCAACGGTTTCTTTTTCAAATTTCTTTGCCAGAGAAATATACCCGCCTGTATGATAAGCATATCTGCTCTTTCCCTCGCTTCCGATTCCGGTTACCTTCAGAAGCCCGGGAATATCATTATTCCGAATCATCCTTATTTCATAATCTTCCTCATAGGGTACGGGGACTTCTATGTACAGACAGGACTGATTCCAGTCTTTTTCTTCTCTGATTTCCGTCTTTAATTCATCCATCTGATCAGCTCCTCCGGCACTGCTGTAACTGCTTTCTGACATATATTCAGTCTCATTCTTCCACTGCGGGCCGTTACGCTTACCGTGACCTCTTCTCCACCGTCTGCAACCGATACGGAAAGATCATTCATGGTAATCAGTTTTCCATGAATCCTCTCCCTGAAGAATTCTTCCATATCGTATCTCCCGTATTCCTTCATTCGTTTCTGCTGTGCGGAAAGAACGGCCGTCTCACACGCTGCTCCGTTCAGCACTGCCTTATCATGAAAATAGAACACTGTATTCACGATATAAAGAAAAAGTATCAAAAACACCGGCATTATGTATGACATTTCAACCACAGTGCTGCCTCTTAAAAGCCTGCCGCCTGTCCTTTTCCTCCTGTTCTTTCCGTTCCTGTTCCTAATACATTCCAACGAAAACACCTCCCACATAAGCCGCCGTCAGAAACGGGACAAAAGGAAATGAAGATTTTCCGGTATATTTTTTTCTCACAAGCATCACTCCGGAAAAAACAGCTCCCAGGAAAAAGGCGGTCACAAGAAGAGTCAGAATATTCCAGAATCCCATATATATTCCCAGTACCGTAATCAGTATGCTGTCTCCGTATCCGAGTGATTCTTCTGTTGCCCTGCTTATGATCAGGAATACCACTCCCACCGCTCCTCCTGCTGCCAGAAGTGCTATGGGAATATCCCTTACGAAAAATCCGCATACAGCAGCCGCAGGAAATCCTGCAAGCAGGATTTCAAGACGCAGCTTCCTTTTTCTTATATCCATGACCGACAGGATCAGAAGATAAACGCAGAATACTGTATGACCGATAATCCATCCGTTATCTTTCAGAATTTCAGCTGTATTTTCTAATCTGTACATTTTGAGCATCCTCCTCTTCCCATTACCTGAGATTTTCTGACTGCAATGATCGTTCTTCTCAGGCCGCTGCAGTTCAGAGAATTATGATATTTTGTCCCGTATTCCGTGATATATACCCCTGACATTGCAGAACCGTATACACACCTTTCACATGGATGATAGATACCTCCGCTTAAATTTCTCAGTATCTCCAGCTCCGTGTAAGGTACAAAACGAATGGACAGCTGGAGATAAGAGCACTGATAATCTTCATGGTAAACCAGTCCGGTGGGGGTTATATATACGATATCCCCTTCTCCATCCGCCATTTCCGCAACTTCATATCCCTGCCATGAACTCATTTTGAATTCTTCCTTCAGCTTCGCAGACGGATTTCCCAAAGCAGGAATCGGAAGTTTTACGCTGTACTCCACATTGATATGCATTTCTCCGCTGAGCGGAGAAATATAGGATTTCCAGCAGCTTATGCCATCACTGCCGCCGTCAAGTATGCTCCTGCTGATTCTCCCCTCCCCGATTCCTTTCACAATATCTGATTTCAGTTTTACGGTATTGAGCACCGGTACAGCCGCAGTGGCTTCCGACGCGCTCTTTGCCGCGCTCTGGGCGGCATTGATAATACTGATGCGTATGCTCTGTATCTCGGCCAGATAGATCAGACAGAGAACAGCGAACAGGAATATGGGGATTCCAAACGCTGCTTCAATTGTCACGCTTGCTCCTGTCCCCGGTGCAGATGCCCTTTCTTTTCCTGGATTGGGTGTGTTTTTATAGGATTGTGTCATCGCAGATTGTTTTTCCTTTCTTAATATTTGAGGGGGCTGCATGAGGATTTGCAGATAAGATGAAAGGGCATCTGCACCGGGAACAGGAGCGGATTTTGAATGAGTTTATTCGTAGCCGAACCGGACGGGAAACTGGTAGGTAAGATTTCCATAGATCAGAGCAGTATTTTTCATCTCTATTTTTGTCACACAGTGATCCATCCTGATAAATTCAAGTTCCTGCTCTGATTTCAGATTTTCTTCAACTCTGTCCAGCGTACGCATCGTCACCTTGTCCGAATTTCCGATAAAAAGAAACGCTCTCAGGTAATCCTCATAGGAAAGACCTCCTGCCGCATCGCTTCCGCTTTCGCCGTCCCTCTCGCTTCCGAGAGTAAACAGAGAGGTGAGAGAAGTCTGCCAGTTTTCAGCATTTTTTATAAGTGCCGCCCTCTTTCCCGCAAGGAGTGATCGGATATCCACAACGCTCTCTCCCGCCGCCCAGGCAGCCAGTATAAGCTGTTTTATAACTTCTACCGCCTCCGGAATCATCAGAAGGGCGGATATTGCCAGAGCAAGTATCTGAGCCTCTCCCTGTTTTCCTGTATCTGTCATAAGATACACATAATTGAGAACAATTCGAATGAGAAATATTTTGAGTAGAACAGATTCCAGATTATCTTTATCTGAAGACTTTCCCGAAAGGATATACTCAACTTCATAATCAAGAGTCCTGTTGTCCGGAATCTCATCCCCGTCGCCAAGAGCAGCATTGTCGAATTTTTTCAGCACATATTCGTCAAAAAGGAGCTTCTCCTCAATCCCGTTCATATTACTCCGCGCTGAAAAAGTTCCTCTCCCTGACGTCAATCCTCTGTAAGACACCTGCATATCAGGATCAATTTCTTTTTCCGAAAGCGTCATCTCCTCCGGAAGGACGACAGATATAAGACCTGTATTCTGTATCTTTTCCATGAATTCAAATGGATTCTCCGTATTTTCTTCCTGCTGTCCTTCCTCCTGAGAATCTTCCAGAAGCCCTCCCAGCTGCTGTATCTCTCTCATAACGTCTTCCTGCTGTTCCCTCGTCTCTTCACTCTGTATCTCCTGTTCCTCCCATTGTGAGGTCAGACCGGTAAATTCCTGTATCAGCGACAGCCCGTATTTCTGTTCCATATATGTCAGCACCTGTTCTCTGAATGCCTGTCCGTTATTGTCTGTAAGATACTGGATTTCCGTCACTTCATGATCCGTATTTCCGGTTTCATAACAGTGCATCCTCCGCACCAGATTTTCTTCCTCATATGTACCCGTCCCATAGCTTCCTTCCACGGCAAAGATTTGATACTGCTCCAGAAGCTGCTTCTGATATTCTCCGAAAATCGAGTACACCGCCCTGTCAGTTTCAAGACGACTCAGATTCCCGGCAGTGCGGACAACGGATGACTGTATGATTCCGGAAACAAACGCCAGAAGAAGTACGAAGACAAGACTCAGAAACACTGTGATTCCGCCTTTTCTCATATCATATATTCGCACTCTCTGATGTGATCTTGTCAAAAATTGTATTGATAAGACTTGTAAGCTGACTCTTAAAGATGAGCAGCAGTGCGATGATAATAACCAGAATAAGCACAAGCTCGATAACCGTCACTCCGGATACATATCTGTGACGTATGAGAAAATCTTCTGCACTGCGTATCACATCCGCTGCCCTTTTTTTCAGTTTCCTTACTTTTGCGATCATATCCATACTCCTCCTTTTTAACAGAATATTCCATTTCCATGAGCCATGACACAGATCTTTCATATCTGTATCGTAAAGAAAGCCGGAACCGTTACTATGATAAATACAACAGCAAGCATCATAAACATGGGGATCATCAGTTTGGTTCCCGCCTCTTCGCCCAGCTTCTTTGCCAGATTCCTTCTCTCTTCAAATGCTTCTTCAGCCTCTCTTTTCAGTATCTCCGTAAGTCCTCTGGATCCTTTTCTGAGATTCTGGGAAAGCATTGTCCCGAATTTACGATATGCGGACACTCCGCATCTTATCCCATAGTTCTCATAGCACTCCCCTTCCGGAGATCCTCCCTGTATCTGATGCATGGTATACAGCATCTCCTCATACGCATCTTTTTTTCCTGTCCTATTCCTGTTTTTTTCATACTCATGAGCAATGCAGAACCACGCCTTTCTCAGTGTCATCCCGGCACCGATATAAAGATTGAACTTATTGATTATCTGAGGATATTCCGTCTTCATCTGTCTTATTCTCTTTTTCTGTGCTTCTTTCTTTTTCTGCTTTTCCGAGACATATGCCATAGACGCGGCCCCGATTCCCAGGACAAGAATTCCGAACGCTCTCGTATCTGTAACATAACTCCAGCTCACCTTCTGACCGTCTATATTGTCGGGAAGCACAAGATAATCTTCTGTCTTCGTATCCTCATCCGATCTTCTGATCTCATCATCTATTTTTTTCAGCAGTTTTTCCTCACGGCTTTTTTTCGGAGGATAAACTCTTGCATAAAATTCATGGGAAGCTTTTTCGCTTCCGTAGGAAAGTACAGCAGTCAGTTTTACAAGAATGCCGTCCTCCGTCAGCTCTTCTTCAAAAATATTTCCCTGTATGTCCATAACGTCGTAATTATCCAGCTGCCATGATACGGATATTCCACTGTCCGGTATCTCTGTGATAAGATCCAGATCTGATCTTACTTCCTCTATGCTGCGGTTCTCCCCCAGTATAAGAGATTCCAGGTCCTCACCGGCCTGTTCAAATACTTCTGCCAGTTCCTCCGGCGAATAGGCCTGCTCCGAAATGCTGACACTCACATTCTCCTTTACATCTCCGATTCTTGCTTCCAGTTCTCCTGTACTTTTCCCTTCTCCGGGATCATTTCTCTCCAGAATGCTCTGTCCTTCCCCGTTTCTGTTAATTTCTCTGCTGTTATCCATCAGAAACACGACTGCAAAACACACTGCTGATACGGCACCAATGACGCCGGCTCTCACGCAGACCGGATTGTTTTTCAGATTTTTTATTTTTCCTGCCATACTTTTCTCCGTTTTTTATATCTCAATCTGAATCAGATTTCTTCCAAGTCGGTATGCAGCGATATATATCGCCAGACATATGCTCATAACAATTGTGCCGGCTGTATTCCCGTACAAAGCTTCCAGAAACTCTCCGAACGTGATCTTCATGTAGATGATGATTATGAACGGTATCACACACATAATCTGAAATTCCAGTTTTTTTGATGCAAGCATCGTCTGTATTTCCTTCTCAGTATCAATCTTCTCGCTTATGATCTTCACGGAATTTCTTATGATCGCAATGCTGTCTCCTCCGCTTTTCTTTGCCGCTGCGAAAACCGTAACGAAATTTTCCGCGTCCTCCTGCCTCACTCTTTCTGCGAATCCTTCCAGAACCCTGCTCACAGTTCTGTTCATGTCAAGCTGTCTTACCATAATCTCGAGTTCTCTCATGATTCTTGCATCTTTTCCGTACATTGGAGAAATGTCTTTTTTCGCCTCGCGGATAGCATTCTCCGCAGAATATCCGGCCTTCAGAGCAGCCGCTATTGCCTGTATACAGTCCCTGAACTGATTCCGGAACTCCATCTCCTTCTTTCCGGCCATCTCTTCCGCCCACTCTTTCATATATACGCCCCAAAGGGGGAAGAACAATACTGCCGGAAGTAAGGACTCGTAGAAGAGATACGATACTGCCACGAATATCAGGGTTCCCTTCACTATCCCTCCGGCATATTCAGTTTTCTTTATATCCTGCAGCCAGTAATTTTTCCTGATTCGTGAGGTCGCCGACCTTCATAATGCTTCCTTTAATCTTTTCATTTTCCATTCCCTCCTCCTGAAATTCATACAGAACCTTCGTCTGTATCCTGCCGTCTTCATATTCTGTCACTTCTGCAATCTGAAGAACCTTCCTGCTTCTGTCCCGAAGTCTTCCAAGATGGATAATAATGTCAAGCGCTGAAGCAATCTGTCTCTGTATCGCCTGAAGAGGCAGATCGATTCCCATCATCATCATCGTCTCCAGTCTGTGCAGCATGTCCGCAGGATTATTTGCATGTCCGGTTGACATGGATCCGCTGTGCCCGTTCAGCATGGCGGATGAGATCATATCCACCGTCTCATCTCCTCTTACTTCTCCCACAATAATCCTGTCCGGACGCATCCGCAGCGCGGATCTGATAAGGTCGCGTATGGTCACCGCTCCTTCTCCTTCCAGATTGGCTCCTCTGGCCTCCAGCCTGACAAGATTCTCAATTCCCTGGATCTGTAATTCGGCGTTGTCTTCAATGGTAATTATCCTCTCATCTCCCGGAATATAATTCGAAAGCGCATTCAGAAATGTAGTCTTTCCGGCCCCTGTTCCGCCGCTTACAAAAATGTTGTACTTCGAGCGCACGAGCCGCTCAAGAAAATCCGCCGCCTCTTCTGTCAGACTTCCGATTCTTATAAGCTCTTCCATGGTGATGGGCTGGGCGGGAAATTTACGTATTGTCATAATGGGGCCGTTTACCGCCACCGGTTTCAGGACAACATTCACTCTGGACCCGTCTTTAAGCCTTGCGTCCACGATAGGCGAAGACTCGTTTACATAGCGGTTTGTCTCTCCTACAATCTGTTGAATCACATCTGAAAGACGCTCCTCTGAGAGGAATCTCCTGTCCGATCTGTAAAGTCTTCCCCCTTTCTCATAGAAGATGCTCTCGGTTCCGTTTACCATAATCTCAGTAATTTCTTCATCTTCGATAAGTTCCTGCAGGATATCCAGCCTTCGAAACGCATTAAACAGCTCTCTGCTGATCCTGATTTTCTCCGGCAGAGGAAGATATTCTTTTCTCCCGGCGTCTTCCAGAACCGTATGTATA
>ERZ1090862.1254-NODE-1256-length-11310-cov-10.589871_pt1 | contig 11310 bp, 13 predicted proteins | sample MGYA00478481_ERZ1090862 | MGnify/ENA primary metagenome ERZ1090862 (study PRJEB33644, sample SAMEA5815745) | chicken gut metagenome | biome: Chicken; feature: Gastrointestinal Tract; material: Caecum | place: Ireland | collected 2019-01-01 | study: A study of... | reverse complement strand
ATGGTACAATAGGGAGCAGTGGAGTAAAGTGCCGCCTGAGGGGAACCGAAACAGCGGTATCACACAAGTCTTTGAGAGAGGAGATAAGAACGATGGAAAGTTATATGGAGATGCTCGCCAGACTTGCAAAAGAAGCTTCGCGTACTGCGGCAAAGTTAGGTACGGATGATAAAAACAGGGGATTGCTCGCCGTAGCAGACGAGCTTATAGATCAGAAAGAGATGATCCTGGAAGAAAATGCGAAAGATGTGGAGGCAGCGAAAGCCAAAGGAACGAAACAGTCCCTGATCGACAGGCTGGCTCTCTCAGAGAAAAGGATCGAGGATATGGCAGTGGGCTTAAGGCAGATTGCTGCACTGGATGATCCCATCGGGGAAGTCCTCTACATGAAGACCCGTCCTAACGGGCTGCGCATCGGACAGAAGAGAGTGCCTCTCGGCGTGGTGGGGATCATTTACGAATCCCGCCCGAACGTGACGGCGGATGCTTTCGGACTGTGCTTTAAGACAGGAAATGCTGCGATCCTCCGGGGTGGAAGCGATGCGATCCATTCCAATCAGGCAGTGGTGCGCGCCATAAAGGCGGGACTGAGGAAGGCGAAGCTGTCCCAGGATCTTGTTCTCCTTGTGGAAGATACCAGCAGAGATGTTGTAAATGAGATGATGAAGCTGCATGGTCTGATCGATGTGCTGATCCCCCGGGGCGGCGCAGGTCTTATCGCGAATGTGGTAGAGAACAGTACGGTCCCTGTCATCGAGACCGGTACAGGAAACTGTCATGTCTATGTGGACGCTTCCGCGGACATTGAAATGGCGGCGAATATCATCGAGAACGCGAAGACCCAGCGTATGGGCGTGTGCAATGCCTGCGAGTCGCTGGTCATCCACAACGGCATCGCACAGGAAGCGCTTCCCCGCATTGTGACAAAGCTGAAGAATCACGGCGTGGAGATCCGGGGAGATGAACGGGCGCAGGCAATCAGTCAGGAGATCGTGCCCGCGACAGAGGAAGACTGGGGAACCGAGTATCTGGACGCCATTATTTCCGTGAAGATCGTGGACTCCATCGACGAGGCAATTGCTCATATCAATAAGTACAACACCGGACACTCCGAGTCGATCGTGACGAAAGATTATGAGAATGCGCTGAAGTTCCAGGATGAGATTGACGCGGCAGCGGTTTATGTGAACGCATCCACCCGTTTTACAGACGGATTTGAGTTCGGGTTCGGTGCTGAGATCGGTATCAGCACACAGAAGCTCCACGCAAGAGGCCCAATGGGACTGAAAGCTCTGACAACCACGAAATACATCATCTTTGGGAACGGTCAGATCAGGAAATAAGAACAAACTTGTGAGTAAAAATCCCTCCATCCGGGACGTGCGCTGAAAGACAGCGGAGCACCGGATGGAGGGATTTTTGATGGATGAGTCCGGCAGGCGCCTGACGCGTCTGCACGCCTGGCTTATCTTCCGCCTGCCTGCCACCGGGAATAGACCCGGTATCCGGCAGCCAGCAGCAGGATGCAGAGCAGAAGATAGAGTATGGGACCGGCCTGCCATGAGGTCAGGTAAGTGCCGAAGAAGGGGACCAGCCGGTCATTGTGGATGGTTCCTCCCGGGGAAACCAGATTCAGAGGCATAAATTCCCATATCTGGGAGGCGATGCGGTAAGAGTCCGGGATATTGAGGAAACCGGTCAACAGCAGGACGCCGAGCAGGATACCCATGGCAGGGATGCCGCTTTTGAACCGCTCTGAGAAAAACAGCGCCGTGCAGCACTGGAGGACAGAGGCGGTCAGACAGAGCCCGGAGAGGATCAGGACTGCTTCGCCCATGGTCATGTCCCAGGATGCCAGCGGCACAAGTACCTGGATCGGGACGTCAGATCCTTCTGTTCCGTACATGAGAAAGGAAGGGACAATGACGGAGAGGAGCATGATCAGGGACGCGGCAAGTGAAAAGGTGATCCCGGTAAAGAGCTTTGCAAAATAGACCGGCGCTTTCCCGAAACGGCTGCACAGGATCAGCTGATCTGTTTTCCCTGTGTGTTCTGAACTGAATACGGAAGAGAGGCATACCGCGATGAGGAAGCTGAGCATGGCGCTGACGGTGATCATGGAACTGGCGATCATGTCATAGCTGCCGCTGTATCCATATGAAAAAGGAATCTCCAGAGAGTCCTCTTTCTCAGAGAGAAACTGCTGCTCGCCTTTCGTAAGTCCGTCTTCCGCCCAGTTCTCCTTTATGGCTTCTACCCGGAGAGTATACAGTTCATCTGCGCTGCCGGTGAACTGGGATACATCTTCGATCTTCAGAAAATCTCCCACGGAGGAGAGGATAAAACTTCTGATCCCGTCATACCGGATCGAGGCGGGAAGGCCGTTTTCAAGAATTTTATCTGAATCCAGTGCGGTGCGCATCTCTTGCAGAAGACTGTCGTCGATGAGGCGCCCTTTAATAGCTGAGGATTCCCTGCGCTGTGTCTGCTGCATCTCATACATTGTGCAGGTCTGTCCGGTCTCCGAGTTTGAGATGGATGCGGAGAAGGACGGGACAACGACGGAGAGTACGCTGAACGTCATCAGAAGGGGCAGAAGGAGCCAGACGGCTTTCTTTTTAAACAATTTTTTGTATTCGAATCGTACAAGTGTCCAGAAATTATACATGGTGCATCTCCTCCTTTCCATTGCGTTTTTCTTCTATGTCATCGCGTCTTTCATCAAACTGCTCAAGATAAAATTCTTCCAGGTTCCCGCGGACTTCATCGGCTGAACCGTCGAAGATCAGCCGTCCGTCCCGGATCATAAGGATCCGGTCTGCGATCTGTTCCACATCAGAGACGATGTGGGTGGATAAGAGCACCACATTTTCCCTGCCAATCCGGTCAATCAGGTCCCGGAAGCGTACCCGTTCCTTGGGATCCAGTCCGGCGGTGGGTTCATCCAGCACAAGGAGCTTCGGACGGTTCAGGAGAGCCTGGGCAATGCCGAGCCTCTGTTTCATTCCGCCGGAGTAGGTCTTGATCCTGTTCTTTTCCTGCCCTTCCAGACCCACAAGAGAGAGCAGTTCACGGCTTCGATATCGTGCGTCCTTTTTGCGGAGTCCTTTCAGGGACGCCATGTACATGAGAAAGTCCATCCCGGTAAAATCGGGATAATAACCGAAATCCTGTGGCAGGTAGCCAAGGATGGCACGGTAGTCCTCCTGAGAGACATCCATGCCGTCAAAAGAGACGGTTCCGCTGTCAGGTCTTAAGATCCCGCAGATCATCCGCATAAGTGTGGTCTTACCTGCGCCGTTGGCACCCAGAAGACCGTGGACGCCGCTCCCCAGTCTGAGGGAGACGCGGTCAACGGCGATCTTGTTTTTATACTGTTTGGTCAAACGGTCGATGTATAGTTCCATATTGATTCCTCCGATTGTCTGAGATATTTTCTGAGTTCCAGCGCTGCCGCCGCACCGAGCAGGAACACCGCCGGCAGGGCAGCATGGGATAAGACGCCATATACTGCAGGTCCTGCGGCGGAAAGGACAAGACAGCCGGCGCTGACACCGGTGCCCGCCGCGGCGCACAGAGTGATGCTGTTCCGGTTCCGTGACCGGCGCAGGATCATAAGATCCAGGGTGCAGGTGAGCAGATATGGAGCGAGAAGGATGCCGGAAGTGACTGCCGGACCGGTCCCCCATGCAGTACACAGGAACGGAATGAGCACTGTCAGCACGATCAGGTTTAAAGCTCCTGCGAGAAACAGTCTTGCGCAGATAACGGAGTGGAGAGAGAACCTCGTGTGCATCTCCAGTTCATCCATTCCGAAGCGGGCGGAGCGGCTCCCTTCTGCCATTGTCGTGAGCGCCAGATAGGGGATGCATGCTGAGAGCGCCCCTAAAAACTGTCTGCTGTCTATTCCCGCCGCCCCGATATTCTCCGCGGAAAAGAGCAGAACAGCAAGAAACAGACCAAGAGAGAAAAACCAGTTCCGCAGCCGGATATATCCTGCCTGGATCCGGAGAAATTCGGGAAAAGAGATCCCGGGGGCTGCTTCCGGTGAGAAGAACGCCTTTTCGTATGCACTGCGCCAGCGCCGGCTCTGGAAGAATGCCGTTTTTTCACGGGAGGGCGGGATCCGGTAGATCCTGAGAAGTTCTTTCCGCAGATGCAGATCATTTTTCTTCATGATTTAAAATCCTCCTTTTTTATATAGCCGGAAAGTAATTTCAGAGAGCGGTTCAGCCTCCGCCGGACGGCAAAACGGGAAAGGTTCATGATCTTTCCGATGTCTGAGACCGGAACTTCGTTGATATATCTCAGACAGACGATCTCCCGGTCTGCGCCGTCAAGCTGCCTTAAAGCCTGCGCCAGCGCCAGGGAGTCGGTGAGGGCACCCTCGCAGGATGGCGCAGGGAAGATTTCGGGATCTTCTGCATATGATACCCGGTCCGGCCTGTTTGAATATCTGCGCATATAGTCGATACACAGATTTCGCGCGATGGTATAGAGAAAAGCGAGAGGCTTTCCCATGTCTCTGTATTCTGAAGCTTCAAGAAAACGAAGGAAGGTCTCCTGTGCCATGTCCTCTGCAGCGTGCCTGTCGTTCAAACGCAGATAACAGTAGCGATAGATATCATCATAATACTGTTCCAGATCCATATCAGGTGACCTCCTTTCACAATGTATAACGGATGAGAAAGACAGAATGTGCGCACGACTTAAAAATTCTGCATCCGGATAGATTGATTATATCATGATGAAGCTGTCAGAAGGTTATGTTTGTACGGCACTCATGAATGCATTAAAATACTAAAATTATGCATATTTATAAATAATACTTGCAAAATATACAATATAGATGTATTATTATGCAAGCAACCACTTGCGGGAAGAGAAGAAACGCTTTACTTCCTATTAAATGTGGTATATGATGGTGAAGGCGCCAAAAGCTTTTTGACGCCTGTGATACACAGAGAGTTACAGTGCGAACAGTAACATGTGAGATATAACTGACCAGGAAAGGACGTTTGAGAGATGATAAAAGTCGGAATTATCGGCGCCACCGGTTATGCGGGCGGCGAGCTTGTGAGGATACTGACAGGACATAAAGATGCTGAGATCAAGTGGTATGGCTCGAGGAGCTATATCGGGAAAAAATACGCAGATGTTTACAGGAACATGTTTCAGATCGTGGATGCGGAATGCATGGATGACAATATGGAGGAACTCGCGTCCCAGGTCGATGTGATCTTTACGGCGACGCCCCAGGGACTGTGCGCTTCCCTTGTAAATGAGGAGATCCTCTCGAAAGTGAAGATCATCGATCTGAGTGCGGACTTCAGGCTGAAGGACGTGAAAGTGTACGAGGAGTGGTATAAGATCGAGCACAAGGCGCCCCAGTTTCTGGAGGAAGCGGTGTACGGACTCTGTGAGATCAACAGGGAGGACGTGAAGAAAGCGCGTCTGGTGGCAAATCCGGGATGTTATACGACCTGCTCCATCCTGACGGCATATCCGCTGGCAAAGGAAGGGCTGATCGATATGAGCACCCTGATCATCGATGCCAAGTCCGGAACGTCCGGGGCAGGACGCGGAGCAAAGCTTCCGAATCTGTTCTGCGAAGTCAATGAAAACATGAAAGCATACGGCGTGGCAAATCACAGACATACTCCCGAGATCGAGGAGCAGCTGGGATATGCGGCGGGAGAGAAGGTTGTTCTTAACTTTACGCCCCACCTTGTTCCCATGAACAGAGGGATCCTTGCAACGGAATACGCGAAGCTTACAAAAGAGGTGAGCTGGGAAGATGTGAAGGCCGTCTATGACAGATATTATGGAAATGAGAAATTCGTGCGTGTACTGGGGCAGGATGAATATCCGGAGACAAAATGGGTGGAAGGAAGCAACTATGTGGATATCGGCTTCAAGATCGATCCCAGGACGAACCGGATCATCATGATGGGAGCCATTGACAATCTTGTGAAGGGCGCTGCGGGACAGGCAGTCCAGAACATGAACCTGATGTTCGGCCTGGAGGAGAGCGAAGGGCTAGACCTGGTTCCCATGTTCCCGTGATCCCGGATTCGGGAACCGTGGGTTTCATTGCATCCTGAATTAGACAAGAGGTGGATTTATGATACGTGTTATGACGATCGATGATTACGACGAGGTATATGCGCTCTGGAAAAAGATCAAAGGATTCGGCATCCGGAGCATCGATGATTCCAGGGAGGGCGTGGAGCGCTTTTTGAAGAGAAATCCGACGACCAGCGTGGTGGCGGTCAAAGACGGAAAGATCGTGGGGAGTATCCTCTGCGGACATGACGGGAGACGGGGATGCCTCTATCATGTCTGTGTGGACGAGAAATACCGGCGGCATGGGATCGGGAAAGATATGGTGGTCCATGCCATGAAGGCTTTGAAAGAGGAGCATATCAACAAGGTCTCCCTGATCGCGTTTACAAAAAATGATATTGGAAATGCCTTCTGGAACACCATCGGATGGACCGAGAGGCTGGATCTGAATTATTATGATTTTACATTAAATGAAGAGAACATCACAGCATTCAATGAGCAGTGAGCTGCCTGAAAACTGAGATGTACAGGAACAGACAGAGAAGATAACTTCGGAAAGGAAATGATCATATGAAGATAATCGAAGGCGGAGTGACCGCGGCAAAAGGATTTGAGGCGGCTGCAGCGGCAGCGGAGATCAAATACAAAGGGCGCACGGATATGGCGCTGATCTACAGTGAGAAACCTTGCAAGACGGCAGGCACGTTTACCACAAATGTGGTAAAGGCCGCCCCGGTAAAATGGGACAGGGCCGTGGTAGAGAGCAAGGTGAAATCCCAGGCGGTGATCGTCAATTCCGGCATTGCAAATGCGTGCACCGGAGAGGAAGGAATGGCGTACTGCCGTGAGACCGCTCAGGAGGCGGCGAAGATCCTGGGCGTGGATGCGGAGGGAGTGCTGGTCGGCTCCACCGGTGTGATCGGAATGCAGCTTCCCATGGACCGGATCAAAGCCGGCATCGCGAAACTGGCAGAGGCAAAGGGCGCCGGTACTTCAGACGGAACGGAAGCGGCGAAGGCCATCATGACTACAGATACAGAGAAGAAAGAAGCGGCGGTGACTATTGAGATCGGAGGAAAGACCGTGACCATCGGCGGGATGGCAAAGGGATCCGGGATGATCCATCCCAATATGTGCACCATGCTCTCCTTTATCACGACGGATGCGAAGATCTCGAAGAAAGCACTCCAGAAGGCACTCAGTACGGATATCCAGGATACCTATAATATGATCTCAGTGGACGGGGATACGTCTACCAACGATACGGTCCTCCTTCTGGCAAACGGCATGGCGGGAAATGAGAAGATCAAGGCGGACACTCCGGAATATGACATGTTCCTTGAAGCTCTCCACTATGTCAACGAGACCCTGGCGAAAAAGATAGCGGGAGACGGAGAAGGGGCGACCGCGCTGTTCGAGGCGAAGATCATCGGCGCCTCCACAAAAGAGCAGGCAAAGACTCTCGCGAAATCCATTGTCTGCTCCAATCTGACTAAGGCGGCGATCGCGGGACATGACGCCAACTGGGGAAGGATCCTCTGCGCCATGGGATACTCCGGCGCGGAGTTTGACCCGGAGAAAGTGGATCTGTACTTTGAGAGCAAAGCAGGAAAGCTGAAGATCATCGAGAATGGAGTAGCTCTGGACTACAGTGAGGAGAAAGCCACAGAGATCTTGTCTCAGCCGGAGATCACTGCCACGGCGGATATCAAAGAGGGCAGTGCAGAGGCCGCGGCATGGGGCTGTGACCTGACTCACGGATATATTGATATCAATGCAGATTACCGCAGCTGAGTCCTGCGGACAGGAGGATGTTATGAATAAGAATATGCAGCAATATCTGGACAAGGCGCAGGTGCTGATCGAGGCACTGCCTTATATCCAGCGTTTCAATCGAAAGATCATAGTCGTGAAATACGGCGGCAGCGCCATGGTGGACGAAAGCCTGAAAAAGCGAGTGATAGAGGACGTGACTCTGCTCAAGCTGGTCGGGTTCAAACCTATCATCGTACACGGCGGAGGCAAGGAGATCAGCAAATGGGTCGGCAAGGTCGGGATGGAACCGAAGTTTATCAACGGTCTCCGCGTGACCGACGAAGATACCATGGAGATTGCTGAGATGGTCCTGGGCAAGGTGAACAAGAGCCTGGTGCAGCTCGTGGAGGAGCTGGGCGTCCGCGCCATCGGGATCAGCGGAAAGGACGGCGCGCTCCTGAAAGTAGATAAAAAGTATTCTGACGGACAGGATATCGGATATGTGGGGGATATCAAGGAGGTCAATGCGCAGATACTCTACGATCTTCTGGAGAAAGATTTTCTCCCTATCGTATGCCCTGTCGGACTGGATGATGATTATAATACATATAATATCAATGCGGACGACGCTGCCTGCGCTATCGCCCGTGCAGTGAAGGCGGAGAAGCTGGCGTTCCTCACAGATATCGAAGGCGTATACAAGGATCCGGATGATCCGGATACGCTGATCTCGGAACTGCGGGTGGACGAGGCGAAGAAACTGATGGAGGAAGGATATATCGGAGGCGGAATGCTGCCGAAACTTCAGAACTGCATCGACGCCATTGAGAACGGCGTTTCCCGGGTACATATCCTGGACGGAAGGATCCCTCACTGTCTCCTTCTTGAGATCTTTACGAACAGAGGAATCGGAACCGCAATATTAAACAGTGAAGAAAGCAGGTATTATCATGGTGAATAATAAAATACAGGCAGCAGAGGAAAATCTGATCCACGTATACAACCGTTTCCCGATCGTGCTCGATCACGGAAAAGGCATGTATCTGTATGATACGGACGGAAAAGAGTACCTTGATTTCGCGGCAGGGATCGCCGTGTGCGGGCTGGGCTATGGCAACGAAGAACTGAACGAGGCTCTGAAGGCGCAGATAGACAAATTGTGTCATACCTCCAATCTCTATTATCATGAAAGCTGTGGAGAAGCGGCAAAAGAACTGAACCGTGTCTCCGGGATGGACAGAGTATTTTTTACCAACAGCGGTACCGAGGCAAACGAAGGCGCACTGAAGGCGGCAAGGAGATATGCCTTCACAAAGAAAACCGGCAGATATGAGTTCATCGCTATGGAGGATTCTTTCCACGGAAGGAGTTTCGGCGCGGTATCCGTCACGGGGCATGACTCATACCGGGAGCCTTTTGAACCGGTGCTCCCCGGGGTAAAGTTCGCGAAATTCAATGATCTTGACAGCGTGAAGGCTCTGGTCAGCGACAAGACCTGCGCTATCATCCTGGAACCCCTTCAGGGAGAAGGCGGGATCCATCTGGCAACTCAGGAATTCATGGAAGGGATACGGAAGATCTGCGACGACAATGACATCCTGATGATCTGTGACGAGGTCCAGTGCGGTATGGCGCGGACAGGTACCATGTTTGCATGGCAGGGATTCGGAGTGAAGCCGGACATTATCACCATGGCGAAAGCCATCGGAAACGGAATTCCCGTGGGTGCCTTTGCCATGACGGAGAAAGTGGCAGAGTATTCCCTACAGCCGGGGGATCACGGCGCAACCTACGGAGGCAATCCGCTGGCGTGCACGGCCGTTAAGAAAGTGATCGAGATCTTTGAACGGGAGGATATTGTCGGACATGTGAATCAGGTGGCTCCCTATCTGACGAAACGTCTGGATGAACTCGTCGATGAGATGGACTGCGTCACGGAGAGGAGAGGGAAAGGTCTCATGCAGGGACTGGTGCTCTCAAAGCCTGCCGGAGAAGTGATCAGCCGTGCAATCGCGGAAGGGCTGCTGGTGATCCAGGCGGAAGGAAATGTGCTGCGTTTTGTACCGCCGCTGATCGTTGAGGAAAAACACATAGATGAAATGATCGGGAAGCTGAAAAAAGCACTTATCGGGGCCTGACTCTTTGCAAAGGGGCCTGACCCCGTTGAATATGACCCCAATGAATAAGAAACCAGTCATCGGACATACTATCTGAAAAGCGGGCATAAACTGCATGGAGGGATAGAAAGATGACTGGTTTTATTATTGCACTTTTATCGGGGGCGCTTATGAGTGTCCAGGGGGTATTCAACACACAGGTGACAAAGACGACAGGGGTCTGGGTGAGTAACGGATGGGTTCAGTTTTCGGCCCTGGCGGTCTGTGTCGCCGTCTGGCTTTTTACCGGGAGAGACAGTATTTCCGCTCTTGGAAAGGTGGAGCCAAAATACATGCTCCTTGGCGGCGTGATCGGCGCCGGGATCACCTGGACTGTGATCAAAAGCGTTGAAGCGCTGGGTCCGGCAAAGTCGGCGCTGCTGATCGTGATCGCTCAGCTTGCTGTTTCGTATATTATTGAGCTTTTCGGTATGTTCGGAATGGAGAAAGAGCCTTTTGACTGGAGAAAGCTGGGTGGTCTGGTGCTGGCGGTAATCGGGATCACGATCTTTCAGTGGGAATAAACTGTAAAAAATCCGTAACAAATTGTCATGAATGTAACAAACCTGTAAATGTCTATTGTAATTCTGAGAGAAATTCGTTACAATGGTACTGTCCGGCATAAAGGGGTATTCTCACAGCCTGCAGACTGTGAGGGAAATATGCGAGACAAAATACGGAAAAGAAAATGGGTCTGTGTCCTGACAATGATGGCTCTTCTGTTTCTGCTGCCGGGCTGTGACAGCAGGGAGAAAGACGGGCTGCAGGAACTGCGTCTTGAGAATGAGACTGCGGAAAAGGACGTTGCTGAAAAAGAGACACCTGACGGGACAGAGGACACAGCTGATAAAGGAGAAGAAACTTTATCCGCTGCAGAAGACGACGCCCGGGAGACCGGGACTGTTTTTGTCTATGTGTGCGGAGCGGTTCATTCTCCGGGAGTATATGAACTGAAAAGCGGAGCGCGTATCTATGAGGCGATCGAGATGGCGGGGGGAACAACGGCGGATGCCGCCCAGGAGCTGATCAATCAGGCTGAGGTGATCGCTGACGGAGCACGTATCTATGTACCGGATCAGGAGGAAGCAGAAGAATTCCGAAGCGGTACAGAGGGGTTGGGAACAGAAGTAACCGATGGATCGGAAAAAGAAAAGATAAATATTAATACAGCCGGAAAAGATGAACTCATGACGCTGACGGGAATCGGCGAGGCAAAGGCGGAGAGTATTCTCAAATATCGGGAAGAAAACGGAAAATTTGAGAGTATTGAGGAGCTGATGCAGATCGGGGGCATCAAAGAGGGAGTATTTAATAAAATAAAGGATGATATAAC
>ERZ1090862.1246-NODE-1248-length-11346-cov-3.972279_pt1 | contig 11346 bp, 10 predicted proteins | sample MGYA00478481_ERZ1090862 | MGnify/ENA primary metagenome ERZ1090862 (study PRJEB33644, sample SAMEA5815745) | chicken gut metagenome | biome: Chicken; feature: Gastrointestinal Tract; material: Caecum | place: Ireland | collected 2019-01-01 | study: A study of... | reverse complement strand
TCCCTTGCTTTTCTGAATACATTTGGAATTTGTTCGGGAAATTTCCAGAAAAAAGACAATTCTATTTTGTGAAAAGGATTCATAATTTGTAAAAAATGGACGGGGAGGTGGGACTGCTGTGAAAAGGCAAAAATTAAATTATCGCTTTCACGATCCGAATAATTCGGCAGTTGCTGCCGAGTACATACTGAAGGTGTTTATTGAGGCCAATCAGAAGAAGGTGGAAGAGTTAATCAGGAAGGTGAGTATGGAGAAGCAGGCATCGGAATCCGGATCCCATTTGAAATGGAGAAAATGACCAGTTTTTTTGAAAAATATAGATGAATTCCCGTATGCCAACAGAGTGTACAGCAGAAATTTTCTGTAAAATATCATCAGCTGGATAACAATTTGCAAATTATTCTCGGAATGGCATATCTAGAACAATCTCCTTGCAGATAAATAATAACTGGTTGTAACCGGATATAACAGAAAGGTAAACGTTTATGAATATTGCCGCTTACTGCCGCGTATCTACGGACAAGACAGATCAGCTTAATAGTTTGGAAACCCAGAAACAATTTTTTAATGAGTACGTGAAACGTTCCGGCGATCATCTTGTTAAAGTATATGCAGACGAAGGTATCTCTGGAACGAAAATAAAAAATAGAAAAGAGTTTTTGCAAATGATGGACGATGCGCAGCAGGGTTTCTTTGACATAGTTGTCGTCAAGGATATTTCCCGATTCGCCAGAAATACGGTAGATCTTCTTCAGAACGTGCGGAAATTAAAGACAATTGGTATTGAGACACAATTCCTTACAGCGAATATGACCAGCATGGGAAACAGCGAATTCGTCTTGACCATATTCGGCGCCTTGGCTCAGGAGGAAAGCGCAAATACTTCCAAGCGTATCAAGTTTGGTAAAAAGGTAAATGCGGAGAAAGGCCGAGTGCCCAATATTGTATACGGATATGATAAGATCATAGGTGATTATTTTCATTTGGAGATTAATCAGAGAGAAGCGAAAATAATCCGCCAGATTTTTCAATGGTACATTCAGGAAGGTTTTGGCTGTACATGGATTGCCAATAAATTGAATGAACAGGGTATTCGGACAAAGCGAAACTGCAGATGGAGCCAGAATGCCGTTTGCCGAGTTCTGACCAACGAGTTATATATAGGAAAAGTCATCAATGGCAAACAGGAAGTGGCAGATTTCCTGACCGGTCAGAGAAAAGAAAAAGATGAAACGGAATGGCTGGTGACAGAGCGGCCGGAACTAAAGATTGTTGATGAGAAAGTGTTTGAGCAGGCTCAGAAAATCCTTCATTCCAGATATCAGGCACTCAATTTGAATCACGAAAGACAGAGTAATAAGTATCTGTTTTCTACTATAATCAAATGCAAAGAATGCGGCTGGTCTTTCCGCAGAATTGTCCGCAAATATAAAAATACTTACGTTCGCTGGGTGTGCTCAGGGCATAATGGACGGGGCGCGGATGCCTGTCCGAATACAGTAACGCTGGATGAGGAAGAATTGATCAAAGTCCTGCAGGAATATTTTACTAATATGTTAAAGAATAAAAAGAAAGTGATTCAGTATGTGGTAAAAGAATTCCAAAGAGTTTATAAAGCGAAAGATGAAAATGTGGGGTATGAAAAGGAACTGCGGGACAAACTCTCTAAACAGAAGGCCATGCGGGAGAAATTTATGGATATGTACACGGATGATTTAATTACCCGGCAGGAACTGAATAATCGGATCGGCGGGACCCGGCAGGAGATAGAGCGGCTGGAAAAGGAATTAAAAATGGTCTCTTTTCAGCTTACAAAGGGGGAACAGCTGGAGGAATTACTGAATACTACTTTTCAGGAAATGGCGGATATTGCAGATGTTCATCAGATGAAAAATATGCAGCTGAAGAAGCTGATCCAGAAGATTGAGGTGGATAAGGATGGGAATGTAGATATTTACCTGAAGGTTCTGGGAGACCTTGGGCTGGCCGAAACGATATTAATTGAAGAAGGTCCTGCTGTTGCCGAGAACCGGAAAAAATTGTAAAAGAGCAGTCTGTAGCTGTGCCAGAAGACACAAAAGATCAAAATAGTCACTACTGTACATAAAGATGTAACAGAACGTCTTTCGCAGATCAACGCTTCCATGGCCCGGGAAGCCCGCAAAGTTCTGGATATCAACAAATCGGAGCGCCACATCCGGGGAGGTATGGCCACCAGGGAGAAATATCTGCATCAGCATTAAAAAGAAATTTTCCATTCAGTCCCATATATCCTTCTTGATTTGTTCAAATCAGCAGAAGATAATGGGACTGTTTGTATTTGCAGCCAGCTGATTTTATTCCCGGTGGAAATATTGTGAAAAATCGTATATCATAGGAGTGGAATATGAAATACAGGATACGCGGGAGTTTTTGCTATGAAGAATAAAAAAAATTTATTTGAAGAGCTGGTGACAAATCTTACATTAAATTTTATGACCGCGGACGAGGGACGGCTGTCAGAGGAGACCGCCTAGCCGCTGCCCGGGCGGCTGGCCGTGCTGGCGGAGGGATTTGCCGGAGGGATGAATCTGGAGCAGGTGAACGTCAGGCTTCAGGAAAAGGGATATGAGACTCTGTATGCCCGCAGTCTTTATGAGGCGGGGCTGATCTATGCCTTCAGCCATGGAATGACCTATGAAGAGTGGAAGGAGCTGTACCGCAGCTACATGGAAAAGTACACGGGCATCGTGGATCCTGGAAAACAGGTTTTCCAGGGAGGGAAGATCACCCTGAAGCAGCTGGAGGCCTACGTGCGGGAGAATTCCTCCGATCAGCTGGAGACGGAGCAGCTCACCCGGTTTATGGAAAAAGAGATTATCGAGAGCCGTGGTCAGGAGGATTTCTTCCGGTTCATGGACAGGAATGTGGAGAATTTTTCCGCAGTGCGGGAAAAGGCCAGATATTATTTCTGCAAATATCTGGATCTGTATATCCGCAGCAAATGTGAGCAGTATTACGCATGCTGTGAAAAATCGGAGCGGATGGTGCGCCAGTACGGAAATTCCCTGGACCGGGAGGAGAGGGGATACCTGGAAAGCTACGCCCTGGAGGAGCTGAACTTTTTAAAGCCGCTGACAGCCCTGAAAAAAGACGCCAAAAAGAGCAGAGGGCGCATGAGCCTGGAGGAGAAAAAGGAGCTGCTGGAGAACACGGCTCTGACTCCGGGGGGTATTTTTGACGAGTTCAATTACTTCTATTTCGGGTACGTGTCGGTGGACTGGATGGAGCTGGTCTTTGAACTGTACGGGCCGGTGGAATGCTGGCCGGACAGCCTGCAGGTCCGGATCGCCCACGCCCTGGGCTACTGCTCCGCCAATCCGGATCCGGCGGAGGAAAAGGAGGCACTTGCCAAATTAAGGCAGCGGGAGAAGGAAGAACTCCGCAGAGAGGAGGAGCAGGACCGGGAATATGACCGGGACGCGAAAAAAGCGGCAAAGCTGTACCAGAGAGGACGCTCCGGGGAGGACTATTTCCGGGAGTTTATCACGGGGAAACGGGATATTAACCGGGAAACGCTCGTCAGTTTTCTGCTGTTCGTAAAGATGAAAATTTCCCTGAAGGATGACAATAAGATCACCCTGATGCGGCTGAACCGGATCCTGTCCAACTGCGGCTTTGCCCAGCTCCGGCCGGATCACGGCTTTGACCGGTTTGTGATGGATTTCCTCCGCAGCCAGGAGCCCTTCTCGGTGATGGAGGAATATGTGGACCGCCAGGTGGGGCAGGGCGAAAATTTTTACCTGTACAAAGTTTACCGGGACGCCTACTGCCACCAGGAGGAGCTGGCAGAGTACCTGAACGTGAAATAGGAGCCGCGCAATGGAAGAGGAAATTTGGCTGAAAGAAAGATACCGGCCGGAGGAGATTCTGGGAGAGGGAGGCTTCGGAACCATCTGGCTGGTTTATGACCGGCAGAAGGAAAACAGGGCAGCTCTGAAAATCTTCCGGAGAGCCGGAGGACAGCGGGAAGCGGAAATCCTTGCGGAGGCCAGGGGCATTCCCGGCGTGGTAAACCTTCTGGACAGTTTCCGGGAAGGGGAAACGGAGTATCTGGCCATGGAGTATCTGGAGGGCGGAAGTCTAAAGGAATACGTAAAAAGAGAGGGGACTGTCCCGGATAAAAAGGCGCTGGAGCTGCTTCTTCCCGTGCTGCAGACAGTTACGGCTCTCCACAGCCGGGGAATTATCCACTGTGATATCAGCCCGGACAATCTGATCTTTGACCGGGAAGGCCATCTGACCCTTATTGATTTCGGAGCGGCCATGCGGAGGGGGGAACCCCGGGAGGAGAAGGAACTGAAGGCGGCCTACGCGCCCGGAGAGCTGTACCAGGAAAAGGAGAAGATAGGGCCCTGGACCGATCTGTACGCAGTCTGCGCCCTGTGGTATGAGCTGGTCACCGGCCGGAAGGTTCCCCCTGCCCCGGAGCGGCTCCAAAAAGACAGTCTGCAGCCGGCCAGCGCCTATGTGCGCGCGGATTCCCGGCAGGAACAGGCTTTCCTGCGGGGGCTGAACCTGGAGATTCAGAAGCGGTATTTCAGCGGAGAAAATCTTCTGGCAGGACTTGGATTTACGGAGAAAATCTCCGGAGAGCAGGAAAAAGCCCTGCGGGAACAGTGGGGAGAGCTTTGGATCCGCATTACTACGGAAACAGAGCGGACTGCGGCTGCCGGAAGAGCGGGAGAGACCCGAAGAAAAATGAGACGGCTGCTGGCAGCGGCCGGCGGCCTGGCAGCCGCTTTACTGGCAGCCTTTTTCGGATTTCGCTGGTATGCGGACAGCCATCCCCGGAAAGTTCTGGAATGGAAGCTTAGGTGTGACAGGCGGGCCGCGGCGGAGCTGGAGCCGGAAAAAATCGTGTCCAGCGATTCACAGGAATACCGGGAAGCCCTGGCGTTTCTGAAGGAACACGCCTATGAGAGCGAGGAGGATGTGGTATCCACCTACCGGTTTTTGCCGGAAGCCCTGGAGGGATGGGAATATCCCGGGGAGACGGCGGGCAGCCTGCCGGTGCGGGAGGAGACGGCCAGGCTGGCGCTGGATCTTCTGATGGGAGAGGAAGGACAGGAAGAAACCCGGAATTTCAACGGGTTTGTGACGGTTTATACGGAGGAAGACTGGTATCCGGTCTACGCTTCCCTGAACTGGGAAATTTCCTGGAGCTACGGGGAAGACACTGCCGGCATGTACGTGGACTATGTAACGGGCATGGTTACGTATCTGTATATAAGTTCCGGAGATGCGGAGAGAATCCGGAGCTTTCTGCTGGAAGTTCTTCCGGAGGTTTCACCCATCTCCTGCCTGACCGGGGAGGAAACAGAGGAAATGTTCCGGTATCTTCTGGATACAGAGGAATATATTTCCATCTGGCTGAACGAGAAATGTTCCGTCAGTCTTTCCCTGGGGTACGAGGATCAGATCACAGCAGCCATTACGGCCAGATAGGGAGAAGCGTATGGATAGAAAGAATCTGCGGGAGGGAACCATTCTGCAGGGCAGATACAGGATCGGCCGGGTTCTGGGGGCCGGAGGGTTTGGCGTGACCTATGCGGCGGAGGACCGGTCTCTGGATCAGAAGGTGGTCATAAAAGAATATTTCCCCCGGGAAATTGCCGGCCGCCTGGAGGAAGAGCAGAGTCAGACGGTGCGTCCCCGGGAAAAAAATGACAGAAAGCGTTTTTTAAAGGGGAAAAGGGATTTTCTTCTGGAGGCCAGGCGGCTGTCGGCGCTTTTTGAAGTGCCTCAGATCGTGAAGGTGCTGGACTGGTTTGAGGAAAACGGGACCGCTTACCTGGTTATGGAGTTTGTGCGCGGCATTTCGCTGGACCGGTATCTGGAGGGACTGGACGTACCCCCAAGCTTCCGGCAGGCCTGGGAGATGCTGAAGCCGGCGGCGGAAGCGCTGGGAAAAGTCCACAGAAAGGGAATTATTCACCGGGATCTGAACCCTTCGAATCTGATGCTGCAGGAGGACGGCACCATTAAAATCCTGGATTTCGGAGCGGCCAGGCCCTATCTGGAAACGGAAAAGACCATGACCGTGCTGGGCAAAAGGGGCTACGCGCCCCCGGAACAGTATCTGAGCCGGGGAAAGCAGGGCCCCTGGACGGACGTATACGCCCTCTGCGGGACGCTTTATGAAATGGTGACGGGAGTCAGGCCGGAGCCCTCCGTGGACCGGGTACAGAAGGATACTCTGTATCTGCCCTCCGCCTATGGGGCGGACATGCAGCCGGAGGAGGAGCAGGCCCTATGGAGAGGGCTGGAACTGGATCCGGAGAAAAGAATCCGCAGCATGGAGGAGCTGAAGCAGGCCTTTGCCCCCACAGAAAAAAAGCCGGGTACAGAGGGACCAAAAGAGAAGAAACATTTCCGGAGGGCGGTCATCGGCCTGGGAGCCGGCCTGGCCCTCCTGGCGGGCATCCTCTGGGTTTTCACGGAAAGAGGAGCTACCGGAAGGGAAGAGACGGTTTACGCTGGAAATTATGGGAGAGACACGGAACAATACAGGGAATTTACCGAGTTTGTCCGGGAAAATGCTCTCTCGGAGACTGTTCAGGAAGCCTCCGGGAGCACGCCGCTGCTGGGAGAAAATCATATCTATACTCTGAGCGGAGAGGCTGTCCGGGCGTGGGGGGAACCCTGCAATCAGCTGCGCTTTGAAAAGAAAGCAGAAGATCTGGAGGCCCGGCTTGCGGCGTCCGGATTTTCGAGGACAGAAATCCGGGAAGAAAATCAGGTGACGGTGGAAAAGTACGGGATTATTCTGACGGAATTTGTCCAAACCGGGGTCTGGGAGAGAGCGTCCGGGGAAAAAATTTACCTGTACAGCGACAGCGTCAACGGCGATCTGCTGTCCGTATTCCTGGTCTGGAATCCGGAACAGGAAGAAGAAATTCTGAAGATAACCCTGGAGCTCCTGCAGTTTGCCGCAGAGGGCCGGGAAGTTCCCTGGGAGAAGATGGAAAGACAGCTCCGGGAACTTCCGGAGCAGCGGGAAACCATTCTGGACGGCCCCTGCTACCGGGTGGGGTTTGCCCGGGCGGAGGAAACGGAAGGTATCGCTGTGGTACCTAACGCGGAGGCGTCGGACAGCAGTCTGTACTACTGGCCCTGAAAATCGGGGGAAGTTTGATATAAGGAGACGGAGAGCCTATGCGGCAGGGAAGATATACAACGGGAAGGATTCTGGAAAAAAGTTCCCGGGTAACCGTGTACCTGGGGTATGACCAGGTACTGGATCAGAAAACGGTGATCCGGGAGTATCCCCTGGAAATCTGGCGGGGGGAGAAAGAGCGGGAGTCCGCTCTGCTGTTTAAAAATCTGGATCTTCCCGGAATGGCGGCGGTGAGAGATTATTTTGAGGAAGACGGGAAGGGGTATGCGGTCAGTATCTGTCCGGAAGGGGAAACCCTGGAAACGTATCTGGACCGGGGCAAAAAGTTCGGCGAAGAGGAGGCCCTCCGGCTGCTGCTCCCGGCGGCAGAGGCGCTGGAGGCCCTCCATGCCCTGGGACTGGTCTGCGGAAATCTTGCGCCCGGACATCTGGTACTGGGAGAGGGGGGATATCTGATCTTGACCGCCGACTGCCGGGGATATCTGGAAGAGGGAAGCGGCTGGGGAGCTCCCGAACAATACGATCCGGAAGGAATCTTAGGGCCCTGGACGGATGTCTACGGACTCTGCGCGCTCTGGTACGAGATGCTGACCGGACAGCGGGTGCCGGCCCCTTTCCGGAGAAAAATAAGGGATTCCCTGAAAGCTCCTTCGCATTATCTTCCGGTGGACAAAAAAACAGAGGAAGCACTGCTCCAGGGGCTTTCGCTTTCTGTCCAGACCCGGTATTTTTCGCTGGGCACCCTCTGGGAGAGTCTGGGAGCGCAGGGCCCCAAAAGCGAAAAAACAGCGGGAGCCATCCGGCATCGCTGGGGTGAAAAATGGCTCTCGGCGGCGGAGCAGACAGAAACAGACGGAAGAAAGGGGAGAGGCAGAGGTTATCTGAAAAAGAGACTTCTGACAGCGGGGCTGATCCTGGGAGGCGCGGCCGCCCTTGCCGCGGGCGGTCTGCGGCTTTATGTACAGACACATCAGCCTCAGTATTTTATCTGGAAGGCCGGGCAGGCCCGGAAATCCGCCGGCAGTCTGGAGACGGCGCAATTTTATCTGGATCCGGAAACCGTAAGAAAGGCTCTGGAATATTATCTGCCGGAAGAGGTAACCGACTGGGACGAAGAATCCGGGGGAGAGGTCCTGACCCAGCTTGTCTGTGAAAGCTCCGCGGACAGCTGCGCGGTTTTTCTGGAAAAAATACTGCCCCTGCTGGCGCCGGAAACCTATCTGACCGGGGAGGAAGCGAGGGAACTGCTGGCTGCGGTCAGCAAAGAAGGAGAAAGCAAAATCCTGTATCCCTCGGCAAATTATGAAATTTTTCTTTCGCATCCGGAGGACGGACAGGAGGGAGACTCCGGAACGTACCGGGTGGAGATCCGGCCTCTCGGCACGGTTTTCACTGTGGAGGGGGAACCGGGGGAAACATACGCCGGGAATTACGACCGGGGCAGCGAAGCCTATGAGAAATTTGCGGACTTTGTCAGGGAGCGGGCTGTAGGCCAGGAGACGGCCGGACAGGAAGAGGATCTGCTGGATCTTTCCGGCGAAGGAGCAGTCCTTTATACGCTGACGGAGGAGGACGTCCGGGAATGGGGAGAACCCTGCAACCGGTTCCGTTTCTTTACCGGGGAAGAGGATCTGATTGCGGAGCTGAAGGATCAGGGGTATGCGATGGAACAGCTTTCTGAAAATCCGGGAAATACGGTGGAATTCCAGCGGTACGGGGGGATCAAGACGAATTTTCATGTGGTTCGGCGCTATCGGATGACAGAGGAGCTGGGTCTGGCCGTCAGCAGTGACAGCGTTAATGGAGATATTCTGGAGCTGGCCGTCTACTGCGAAAAAGACAGCGGGGCGCCTCTGGCGGAGACTGCCGCGGAAATTGCCTCTCTGGCCGGCAGTATCCGCGGACAGGAACTGGAAGATCTGCCGGCCGGTCTGGAGAATTTTATCAGCAATCCGGACCCGGATCTGGACGTGCGGCTCTATACCAGCGGAAACGTGGTCTTTCACAGCGATGATCTCGGAGAGAACGGCACGGCCCTGTACATGATGCCCGTTCAGACCTGTGATTTTGCGCCGTATTACTGGCCTCTTTAAACTTCAGAAAAAACAGCGGGAGCATTTCCGAAAAGGGAGATGCTCTCTTTTTTGTTCTGCGGAGAATGCGGAAAACACAAATTTTTCCAAATGCGTTTTACAATAAAGCCTGTAAAGAAAAAGGAAAGGAGCAGGCCATGGAAAAAAGAAAAATTACAGAGCTGGTGTGCATTCTGGATCAGAGCGGTTCCATGTACGGAAAAGAAGCGGATACGGTGGAAAGCTATAACCGGATGCTGGGCGAACAGAAAGAAAAGGAAGGCGAGGCATTTATCACAACGGCGCTGTTCAGCGATCAGTGCCGGATTCTGGGAAGCCATATTCCCTTAGCCCAGGCAGCGGAACTGACAGAGCGCGAGTATTTTGCGGAAGGGAACACGGCGCTGTTTGATGCCATCGGCCAGGTGTTTGGAGAGGTCAGCAAAAAGCTGCAGAAGGAAGGGGAAGATGCGGAGGAGCGGGTGCTGGTATTTATTATCACGGACGGGCTGGAAAATGCCAGTACGGAGTACGGGCCGGAAAAGATCCGGGAGCTGATTGAAGATAAACAGCAAAGATGATGGGATATCCTGTTCTTCGGAACAACCTGTGACATTCTTGAACTGGCCCGGAAATCCGGGGTCAGAAAAGAAAACACCATCCGTTACGAGTTCAGCTCCCTTGGCCTGAAAAGTGGATATGAGACAGCAGGGCGGCGCTTTTCACGCCTCCGGGAACAGTGAAAAACAAATTTGCAAAATGGCCGGTTAAAATAAACGTATCAAGACGAAAGACAATCTGAAAGGAGAAACAAGATGAAAAAGGAATTTTTAGCAGCAGCAATGGTGATAGGAGCGGCGGCAGCCCTGATGAGCGGATGCGGGAAGGATAAAATCGTGGGAGAGTGGACGGTTTCCAAAATTCAGCTGGACGGCATGACAGAGCCAAAGCCGGTGGAGGATGTAATCCGGGAGCAGGCGGCTCAGGCGCCGGATGCAACGGAAGAGGAAATCCAGCAGGCCTTTAAGATGTTCGAGGGGATAGAGATGGATTTTGATGAGGATGGAACGGTTACCGTCAGCCATGCGGGCTACGGCATTTCCGGAGAAGGAACCTGGGACAAGAGTTCCGATGGAACGTACTCCATCAGCGGGGCCGGAGACTACACGGAGCTGACCCTGGAAGGGGGAGAACTGATACAGAGGGAAAGCGGTACGGAAGTCCTTGTCTATGAAAAAAAGTGAGCCGGCTTTCTGAAAAAAACATCGAGTTCGCCCTGGACGGGAACGAGCCAGGCAGTATCATGCAGGTTGTTGACTTATTCTCTTTTTCTGCCTTTTACTTTTTACTTGCCAAGAAAACGGCTATCTTCTATAATGGAAAAATACCGGAGCAGGGGATGTGCAGTCCCGCTGCCTATGAATACGACTAGGAGGAAGAGCTGTGGAAAAAGAAATGATCATCGTTCTGGATTTCGGAGGACAGTACAATCAGCTGATTGCCCGCCGGGTCCGCGAGTGCAGTGTCTATGCTGAGGTTCATCCGTATACTCTGCCGCTGGAGCAGATCCGCGCCATGAATCCCAGGGGAATCATCTTTACAGGCGGCCCGAACAGTGTTTACGGAGAAGACTCTCCCCGCTGCAGCAAAGAGATTTTTGAGCTGGGAATCCCGATCCTTGGGATCTGTTACGGTTCGCAGCTGATGGCATATCTTCTGGGAGGAAGCGTAAAAACGGCGCCCGTCAGCGAATATGGAAAGACGGAGGTCACTGTGAATCGGGATTCCGTGCTGTTTGGGGATGTTTCCGAAAAAACCATCTGCTGGATGAGCCATACCGACTATATCGCAGAGGCTCCGGAGGGATTCCGGATTACAGCCTCCACACCGGTCTGCCCGGTGGCGGCCATGGAAATGCCGGAGAAAAAGCTGTACGCTACCCAGTTCCATCCGGAGGTCATGCATACCCAGGAAGGCATGAAGATGCTGTCCAACTTTGTATATAAAGTGTGCGGCTGCCAGGGCACCTGGAAGATGGCGTCCTTTGTGGAGACCACTGTCCGGGAACTGCGGGAGCAGATCGGAAACGGAAGAGTTCTGTGCGCCCTTTCCGGC
>ERZ1090862.1245-NODE-1247-length-11348-cov-7.960507_pt1 | contig 11348 bp, 8 predicted proteins | sample MGYA00478481_ERZ1090862 | MGnify/ENA primary metagenome ERZ1090862 (study PRJEB33644, sample SAMEA5815745) | chicken gut metagenome | biome: Chicken; feature: Gastrointestinal Tract; material: Caecum | place: Ireland | collected 2019-01-01 | study: A study of the... | reverse complement strand
GGGCTGGAGGTGATGTTGATGATGACGCCGCGGGCGCCGGCGATGCTGGTCTCCAGCAGCGGGCTGGAGATGGCGGCCTTGGCGGCGTTCTCGGCCTTGCCGGCGCCCTTGGCGACGCCGACGCCCATGTGGGCAAAGCCGGCGTCCTTCATGATGGAGCGCACGTCGGCGAAGTCCAGGTTGATGAAGGCCGGGATGTTGATCAGGCTGGAGATGCTCTCGACGCCCTGACGCAGCACGTTGTCGGCGGCCTCGAAGGCGTTCATCAGGGTGATCTTTTCCTGGCTGATGAGCTTGAGGCGCTCGTTCGGAATCACGATCAGGCTGTCCACATGCATCATCAGGTTGGCGATGCCCTGCTCGGCCAGGCTCATCTTGCGCTTGCCCTCAAAGCTGAAGGGCTTGGTGACGATGCCGACGGTCAGGATGCCCAGGTCATGGGCGGTCTCGGCCACCACGGGGGCCGCGCCGGTGCCGGTGCCGCCGCCCATGCCGGCGGTGATGAAGACCATCTGGGCGCCCTTGAGGGCGTTGGCGATCTCGTCCTTGCTCTCCTCGGCGGCACGCTGGCCGACCTCCGGGTCAGCGCCGGCGCCGCGGCCCTTGGTCAGTTTGGCGCCCAGCTGGACTTTCTGGGTCGCCTTCGAATTGATCAGCGCCTGCTGGTCGGTGTTCATTGCCACGAACTCGACCCCGCCGAGACCGGCTTCCACCATGCGGTTGACAGCGTTGCCGCCGCCGCCGCCGACACCGATCACCTTGATGTTCGTTACATTCTGCATCTCTTCATCGAGAACGAAGGCCATGAGTGTATCCCCCTAAACGTTTCTGTTTCGGTAGGTCGGCGGCTGCGGGCGGCCCCTGGATGGCAGGAACCCCCGCGCAGGACACACCGATCCCGTGTTTTTTACATATAACTGATTATTAGAATACCAAATCTTCCGACCAATTTCAATAGCTGGGCCGCAAAAAGAAAAAAAATCACCCCGAGGTCTGCGTTTTTGTCTAATCCGCGTGGGTTTTCCGGCTTCTTTTTATCCGTATTGCACAGCCTGCGGCGCCCGCGCCGGGGCCGGCCTGCAGGCGGCGCCCAGCTGCCGCAGCTCGCCGGGCAGATCGACATAGCCGCGGCGGATATGCCCGGGGTCCAGCACGATGGTGGAGCCTTCGGCAAAAAGGCCCGCGATCACCAGCGCCGCCCCGCCCCGCAGATCCGGCGCCGTGACCAGGGTGCCCTGCAGCCGGTCGGACCCGGCCAGCCGGAGGTCCCGCCCCCTGGCCCGCACCCGGGCGCCCATGGCCGCAAACCCCGCGGCGCAGGCGAACCGGTTCTGGAACAGCGCGTCATGGATGCGGCTGGCGCCCTCGGCCCCCAGCAGTACCGCCGCGGCCAGCGGGGCCGTGTCGGTGGCAAAGCCGGGCCAGGCGCCGGTGCGCAGATCCACCCCGCCCTGCAGCGGCCGGTCCGGGTCCCGGGCAACGGTGAAACCGTCCTGCCCGGCCTCGACCCGGCAGCCGGCCCGGCGCAGGAACTGCAGGAAGGCCCCCAGGTAGGCGGGGCGGCAGCCCTCCACCGTGACCTGCCCCCCGGCCGCCGCCACCGCCGCCGCATAGGTGGCCGCCGCGATGCGGTCGGGCAGCGGGGTGTGCCGGGCCCCGCCGGGCAGAAGGCCGCCGACGCCCCGGATCGTGAGCACCGGGGTACCCGCGCCGGCGATCCGGGCGCCGGCGGCATTGAGGAAGGCGGCCACATCGGCGATCTCCGGCTCACAGGCCGCGCCCCGCAGCGTCGTGAACCCCCGGGCACAGGCCGCGGCCATGAGCAGGGTCAGCGTGGCCCCCACGCTGGGCAGCCGCAGGGTGTAGTCCACCGCATGGAGCGCCCCCCGCCGCTGCACCACCACCCGGTCCGGCAGCGTCTGGACGCTGGCGCCCATGGCGGCCAGGCCGTCCAGATGGATGTCGATGGGCCGGGGCCCCAGACGGCAGCCGCCGGGCAGCGGCAGTTCCACCCGGCCGGCCCGCAGCAGCAGCGGCGCCAGGTAAAACACCGACGCCCGCATGGCCGCGGCCAGCGGGTCGGGCACAAGGCCCCGGACCGGCCGGGGCGCCGTGCAAAGGTCCGGGCCCCGGCGCTCCACCGCCGCGCCCACCGCCGCCAGCAGCTGCAGGCTGGTCTGCACATCCGCCAGGTCGGGCACGCCGCACAGGGTACAGGGTTCCCGGCAGAGCAGTGTGGCTGCCATCAGCGGCAGCACGCTGTTTTTGGCGCAGGCCGGCCGGACCCGCCCCGCCAGCGTCCGCCCGCCCGTTATCTCGATCCGTTCCATCTGTACACCGCCTTTCCCAACTCGATACCACCAAACCAGTATATGCGCCCGCCCCAAAAAGTTACAACAGCAGCGGCTGCAGCTGCACGCCCCGCAGTGCGCTTTCCAGCGTGTCCGGCAGCAGGGTGAAGTCGCTTTTCAGGCTGTTGGGCTTTTTGAAGCTGTCGTCCTGCCCGAAGGGGACAAAATAGAAATGTTTGCGCTGCAGCAGCGCCGCCAGGCTCGGGGCGCTGCCCGACAGCCCGTCGTTGGTGGAGGGGGCGACGACCACCGGCCGGCCGCCCCGCAGCAGGCTTTTGGCTGCCAGGGTGACGGCGGTGCTGCTGACGCCCTGGGCCAGCAGCGACAGGGTGGTGCCGGTGCAGGGGGCGATGACCAGGGCTTCGGCCAGCTTTTGGGGGCCGAGGGGTTCGGCTTGCTGCAGGGTGGTCAGCGGCTCGTGCCCGGTCATGGCCCGCAGCGTGGCCTTCAGGTCGGCCGCGGTACCGAAACGGGTGTCCAGCGCGGCGGCGCTGGCGCTGAGCAGGGGCAGCACGTTCCAGCCGCGCTGCTGCAGCTGTTCCACCTGGGGCAGCACCGCCCCGAAGCTGCAGAAACTGCCGCACAGGGCAAACACAACGGTCCGGGGCGTCGGCGTCCAACGTTCCATCTTCCTCACTCCTCTGTGTCCGGCGCAGCGCGCCGTTCGTTCAAAAGGTTGAGCACGGTCCGGGCGATCAGCCGGCCGGCTGTGACCGGGGCGCACCGTCCCGGCAGCCCGGGCGCCAGGCAGGCCCGCACCCCCAGCCGTTCGGCGGCGGCAAAGTCGGTGCCGCCGGGGGCGCTGGCCAGGTCGACCACCGCCGTGCCCGGCCGCAGCCGGGCCAGCTGCCCGGCCGGCAGCACCGGTGCAGGGATCGTGTTGACCACGGCGTCCGCCCGGGGCAGCAGCCGCGGCAGGGCGGTGAGCGGCGCGGCCCGGCAGTTGGCGCAGCGGGCGGCGGCCCGCTGTTCGGCGCTGCGGGCCGCCCCCGTCACCAGCCCGCCCCGCGCCCGCCGCCGCTCGGCCCCCGCCTGCCCCACCCGGCCGTACCCCAGCACCAGGAACCGGCTTTGCCAGATCGTGCTGTCCCGCATCTGCAGCAGCAGCGCCAGACAGCCTTCGGCCGTGGGCACCGCGTTGAGGCGGACGAGCTCCGGGCGGGCGTAGTAGTCGATCAGTTCCAGCCCCCGCTGCTCTGCCAGCCGGCGCAGCGCGGCGTCGGGCCGGCCGGCCAGCACCAGCGCCCCGGGGGCGGCCGCCTGCACCGCCGCCCGGCAAGCCTCCGCCCGGGCGCCGGCTGCCCCCATCGGCAGCAGAAGGACCGGCGCCTGCCCGGCCTGTTCGGGGCCCGCCACGGCGACGCCGGCCTGCCGCAGCGCCCGGGCCGCCGCCTGCTGGCGGGCGTCCTGCCCCACCACACACAACCATTCGGACATGATCCACACCCCTTTTCTCTGTGGCATCCTATGCCGGAAACGCGGCGGCTGACACACGATCGGCAAAGAACCGGCGTCCCAGCTTCGGCACACAGCGCCCGCAGGCGGGGTTCGGCGGCTTTGGAGCCAAAGACGGCCCGACGGCGGGGCAGGTTTTCCCGCAAACCAAAAGAGGCACCCCGATGGCGGGATGCCTCTTTCAAGTCTATACGGTTTATATGGGCGCCGCTGCGGCGGATCAGTAGTAGCGCAGCGCGTCGCACTGGCCGCGCCAGATGCTCAGCGGTTCCACCGGCACATCGACGATGCGCACCTCGCCGATGGTGGCCTGGTTGGTGGTGGCGATCTGCTGGCCGCGGATCACCGTTTTACCCTCCTGCACCGACAGTTCGCGCAGGTTGTAGAAGATGCTCTTGACGCCGGCGCCATGGTCGATCACGATGGTGTTGCCCGCCGTGCCGCCCAGGTCTTCCGCCAGCAGCACCCGCCCGTCGGCCGGGGCGATCAGCTGCCCGCCCCGCCGGCCGGTGACCACGATGTTGGTGCTGGTGCGCCCGCTGCCGGTGCCGGCCTGCCGCTGGGTGCGGGTGCGGCCCACATACTCGGTGGTACCGTAGGCCAGCGAGATCTCGATGGAATCGGTGAAGGGCTGCACAAAGCCCTCCTCCGCCCAGGCGGCTTCCTCGGCGCCGGTGTTCAGCAGGGCCTGCACCTCGGCGGGAGTGTCTTCCAGCCCCAGATAGGGCGAGGTGAGCTGGCTGCGGCTGGACACATCCCGGGCCTGCTCGGTGCGCTGGCTGACCGTGAGGGTCAGCTCCTCGGTATAGCCGCCGGCCGTGACGGTCAGGGTGTAGTCGCCGGGCTCCCGGTCATACTCGATGGGCAGGTAGACGATCCAGCCGCTCTCCCCTTCATAGAAGCCGGTGTTGGTCAGGTCGGTGTCCAGGGTGGGGGGTTCGGTGTCCAGGATACCGCTCACCCGCAGGGCCGCCACGCCGCCCTGCTGCACCGTCGTGGTGTTGAGACGGATGCCGGGCTTGAGCCGGACCTGGAAGGTGAACCGGTAGATCTGCTGGCCGCTGACCCCCGCCTCGTGGTCCAGGGAGTCGTTGTCCCGGTAGACCCGCAGCCGGCCGGTGTAGCTGCCGTTTTGAGAGAAGCGGAAGGATTCAAACTCCTCGGCCGTACCCTCAAAGACGGTCTGGTCCGCCTCGTCGGTGATCTCCAGCTCGGTGTCGCAGCCGTCCGTCTGGACCCGCAGCACCGCCCTGGTGGTCTCCAGATCGTCGAGCTGTTCGGGCTCGGTGAAGTTCTTTTCGGAATAGGTGCGCTTGAAGAAGTTCGCCACCACCGGCACATGCCAGCTGGAGGAGGCCGTCTCCAGCGTCTGGCCGTTGAAGGAAGCCGACACCTCGGGGATGGCTTCGTCCGAAGCGCCGCTGTACAGCCAGGCGATGCCGACGCCGGCCACCAGCGCCACGAAGGCGGCCACCAGCAGCAGCCACCTGAGCACCCGCCACAGCCCTTCCCGCATACGGTCGGCCAGGGTCGGCGCCGCGGCCGGCTCGACCGCTTCCATCGGGTCGGGCACATCGGTGAGCTTTTCGATGGAAAGCTGCACCGTGCGGGTCAGCTCCGCCGTGCGGCGCAGCTGTTCGGGCGTCTCCTCCGGCTCCTCCTCCGATTCAGGCTCCTCCTCCGGCTCGGGCTCCGCCGGTTCGGGTTTCTCCTCGGGTGCGTTTTCCGGCTGCCCGGTGGTTTCTTCCGTCCCGGCCGGCGCGTCCTCCGGTTTCTCCGTCTGCTCCGGGGTCTGCGGCGGCGCCGGGGGCGTTGCTTCGGCCGGCTCCGGCGGGTCCGGCATGTCGGGGGCTGCCTTCGGCCCTTCCGCCGCCGGCGCAGTCTCCTCACCGGGCGCCGGTTCCGGCCGCCCGGTCGGTTCTGCCGCCCCGGCCGGCGTTTGTTCCTTTTTTTCCGGTTCTACCGGGGATTCCGGCGGCGCCGGGCGGTCCGGGGCTGCCGCCTCGGGAGGCCGTTTTTTCTCCCCGTCCGCCGGGCGGACCGGGCGCACCCGCTTGCCGGCGGGCTTTTCCGCCGGCGCCGTCTGCTGCGCCCCCTCGGTCTTCTCCCGACCGGGTGCCGCGGACGGCCCCTGCCCGGCGCCGGATTTTGCCTTGCGGCGGCGGCGACGGCGACGGCTGTTCTTGCCGGGGCCGCCGGAAGGCCGGCCGCCCTCCTGCCCTTGCTGCGGCGCCGGGGCCGATGCCTCCGGCTGCGGGGACTGCGGGATGACCCGCTCCTGATCCTTCTTCTCCTCCATACCCAATCTTCACCCCTGGGAGTTATCCTCTATGTCAACGGTCTTGCCGAACAAATCAACGGTTTTCCTGAAACTGCAGCCCGCTGGCCCCCTTGATGGCGGGGGCCGGGTCCACCGACTTGCTGCCGATGCGCAGCTCAAAGATCAGGTCGTGCGCGTCGGTGGCGGTGCCGACCTGGTCGCCCTTGGTGACCGACTGGCCCTTCTGGACCAGCACCTCCCCCATGCCGAACAGGTAGCTCTTGACCCCGCAGCCGTGGTCGATGACCACCGTGCCGCCGGACAAGGCCAGCGTACCGGCGTACACCACCGTGCCGTTCTGGGTGGCGCTGACCTGGCTGCCCACCTCGGCATTGCCGTAGGTCAGCCCGGTGGACCGCCCGGCCGAAGTGCCGTCCGCCATCAGGCGGGCGCCGTAGGGCACGGTGACGGCGCTGTTGCTGGGCGCTGCGAACGCCCCCTGCCAAAGCTTGCCCGACTCGCTGGATGTGTACAGCGGCCAGATCGCGTTCCGGTATTCCTCCCCGGCGCCGGCGATCTCCGGCTCCGATTCGGTCTGCACCGTGGTGGCGCTCATCTCGGTGACCGAGAGGGTCAGTTCCTGCACCAGCTCCCCGCAGGTCAGCGACATGATATGTTCGCCGCCCCCGGCGTTGTAGGTGACCGGAATGTACCCCATGTAGCCGGTCTGGGTCGGGCGGAACCAGACCGTGCCCAGGTCGGTGTCCAGCGTCGGGGTGCTGCCGTCCAGGATGCCGGTGACCCAGACGGCCACGATGGTGCCCTGGGGCGCGCTGTCGGTGCTGAGCACCGCCTTGGGCTGCATATTGACGGTAAAGCCCGCATGGTAGGCATACCACCCGCTGGAAAGCCCCGGCGCTTCGGCCGAGTGGTCCCGGTAGAGGGTGAGCTGCAGGTCATATTCACCGTTTTGTGAAAAGACGAAATCGGTATAGCCGGCGGCGTCCCCGGTGAGGGCGACGGTGCCGTCCGGCGCGGTGAGGGTGAGTTCGCTGCGGCCGGCCCATTCGGGCAGGACCAGTTCGGGGCGGACATCCCCCATATCCCCCAGCTGCTGCACGGTCAGGTTGGTGGGTTCGTTGAAATGGCGTTCCAGGTATTCGCCCAGCACCGGCACCGTCCACTCGAACCCGTTGGGTTCCAGCGCCGTGCCGCCGAAAGTGGGGTGCTCGGACGGGAGTTTGTTCTCCCCGGTCATGGCGTACAGCGCGGCGCCGGCGCCGCCCAGCAGCACCGCCACCATCAGCACGACCATCACCACCCACAGGAGCAGTCGTTTCATCGTTCACCCTCCTTTTGAAATCATCTGTCGCCGGGGCCGCCCGGCGGTGAAAGCAAAAGCCGGGCACGGCCCGCGGGGCTTGTGCCCTCCGCCGGGCCGCGCCTGGCTTTTTTGCCCGTCTGCCGGGGACTATGCAAACTCAGGACTGCGCGGCGTCATCCTGCACACCGTCGGCGTCGCCGGCGGGGGCTTCGGGGGAGATCGGCGCGTAGGTGGTCTCGTCGTCGTCCTCATCAAAGTCAGAATCCGCATACAGCAGGCTCTCGTACTCGTCCAGTTCCTTTTCGCGGCGGCGCAGGTAGAGGGCCACAGCGGTCAGCACGCCGGCCGCAGCTGCGATGAAAGCCAGAGCGATGCCAAAAGTGGATTTCTTCATCATAGGTGTTTCCTCCCAGCGGCAGGCCGCAGCGCAGCCTGCAGTTTGATGGACGCAGCGGGACGGCTGCGCCTTCGGTTTGTTCTATTATAACCGACCTGCCAAAGGAATACAACAACAGGAAAGTAAAAATTTGGAGATAAATGCCCCGCGCCGTCCTATCCCCTGCGCCCGGCCTGGGGCAGATAAGCGCGGAAGGCGCTGGGCACCGGGTAGCGCTCGGCCAGCTCCTCGCCCCGCGCCCAGGCGTAGCCGTCGGGCAGCGCAGCCGCCGCGGCCGCCCGGCCCCGCCAGCCGCCCAGTTCCCAGATGCGGTGGGTGAAGACATGCCGCGCCGCGGGCAGGGCCGCTTCCCAGCGAACCCGGATCCCCAGCCGGGCCAGTTCGCCGTCCAGCTGGTCCCGGGTCAGCGCACAGCCCTCAAAGGCCGGGGGCTGCCAGAGGTTGGCCAGCAGCCCGCCCGCCGGCCGCCGCTGCAGCAAAAGGCCGGCCGGGCTTTCCACCAGCGCCACCGTCACCGGCAGGCGGGTCTTCTCCTTTTTGGGCGGCTTGCAGGGCAGCGCGGCCGCCCGGCCCGAAGCCCGGCCGCGGCACAGCGCCGCCAGCGGGCAGGCGTCGCAGCGGGGCGCGGCGGGCAGGCAGACCAGCGCCCCCAGTTCCATCAGCGCTTCATTGTAAGGGCCGGGGGCGTCGGGGGGCATCTGCTCCATGACCCGCCGGGTAAACAGCCGCCGGACGGCCGGACGGGCGATGTCGGCGTCGTCGTCAAACAGGCGGGCAAAGACCCGCAGCACGTTGCCGTCCACCGCCGGGGCCGGAATGCCGAAGGCGATGCTGGCAATGGCCCCGGCCGTGTAGTCCCCGATGCCGGGCAGCGCCCGCAGCGCTTCCCAGCTGGCGGGCAGAACGCCGCCGTATTGTTCGCAGACGATGCGGGCGGCTTTTTGCATATTGGCCGCCCGGCTGTAGTACCCCAGCCCCTGCCAGAGCTTGCGCAGCCGGTCGGGCGGGCAGGCGGCCAGGGCGGCGGGGTCGGGCAGCTCGGCCACGAACCGCTCGTAGTAGGGCAGCGCCGCCGCCACCCGGGTCTGCTGGAGCATGATCTCGCTGACCCAGATATGGTAAGCCGAAGGCTCCTGCCGGAACGGCAGAAGCCTTCGATTCTTTTCAAACCAGGGCAGCAGCGCTTGGGCGACGGCGCCCATCAGAACCCCCCGCAGGTGCGCGGGAAGGGGATGACATCCCGGCTGGGGGGGCGGCCGGGGACATCCATGAGCAGCCGCTCGAACCCGAGGCCGTAGCCGGCATGTTTGACGCTGCCGAAGCGGCGCAGGTCGAGATACCAGTCGTAGTCGGCGGCGGACAGGCCCAGCTCCTGCAGGCGGGCTTCCAGCACGTCCAGCCGCTCCTCACGCTGGGAACCGCCGATCAGTTCGCCGATGCCGGGCACCAGCATATCGGCGGCGGCCACGGTCCGGCCGTCGTCGTTCATCCGCATGTAGAACGCCTTGATCTCCTTGGGATAGTCGGTGACAAAGACCGGCTTTTTGAACACCTGTTCGGTGAGGTAACGCTCGTGTTCGGTCTGCAGGTCCATGCCCCAGGACACCTTGTACTGGAAGTTGTCATCGTTTTTCCGCAGCAGTTCGATGGCGTCGGTGTAGCTGACCCGGGCAAAATCGCTGGAAGCCACCAGCTGCAGCCGGTCCAGCAGGCCCTTGTCGAAGAACTGGTTGAAGAAGGCCAGCTCGTCGGCGCAGTGGTCCAGCAGGTAGCGCACCACATACTTGGTCATGGCCTCGGCGGTATCCATATAGGTATCCAGGTCGGCGAAGGCCATCTCGGGCTCGATCATCCAGAATTCGGCCGCGTGGCGGGTGTCGTAGCTCTTTTCGGCCCGGAAGGTGGGGCCGAAGGTGTAGACCTTGCCCAGCGCCATGGCCAGGGCCTCGGCTTCCAGCTGGCCGGAGACGGTCAGGTTCACCGGGCGCTTGAAGAAGTCCTGGGTATAGTCCACCGCGCCCTCCTCGGTGCGGGGGATGTTGTTGAGGTCCATCGTGGTGACCTGGAACATCTCGCCGGCGCCCTCGCAGTCCGAACCGGTGAAGATCGGGGTGTGGACGTAGGTGAAGCCGTTGTCGTGGAAGAACTGGTGCAGCGCAAAGGCCGCCTGCCCCCGCACCCGGTACGCCGCCAGGAAGGTGTTGGTGCGCGGGCGCAGGTGGGTCATGGTGCGCAGATACTCGGTGCTCATCTTCTTTTTCTGCAGCGGATATTCGGGGCCGCAGGCGCCGAGGATCTCGATGGAGTCGGCGTTGATCTCAAAAGGCTGGCGGGCTTCGGGGGTCAGCAGCAGCCGGCCGGTGACCGCAAAGCTCGTATACAGGCCGCACTTGGCCACCTGGGCGTAATTGTCCAGCTTGTCGGCCTCAAACACCACCTGGACGGGCTTGTAGCAGCTGCCGTCGGTCAGCGAGATAAAGCCGATCTTTTTGGAATCGCGCACCGTCTTGGCCCAGCCGCAGACGGTCACCACGGTGCCGTGGGCGGGGGTGTCGGTGTAGAGCGATGCCAGTTCGGTCCGGTTCTTCAAATATTCCATGGACGTTCCCTCTCCTCTTTGTCAGATCCTGATGGGCCCCATTGGGTCGGGGCAGCGGATAGATAGGGGTATTATAGCGCAAAGAGGCCCAAATGTACAGCCCCCGGCCGGCATTGCGCTAAATTTCCGCCCCGAACAGCCCGGCCAGGGCGCGGGCGGCGTACTCGCCGGCGCGGACCGCCTCCTCCAGCGTGTTGGCGTGGCCGCCCACCTCCAGCAGCAGGCTGCCGGTGGTGACATCCTGGTTATAGAACCGGTAGCCGCAGAGCACCGGCCGGGTCAGGCCCGGGTAGGCGGTCTCCATGGCGGTCTCCCAGGCGGCGGCGAATTTCAGGTTGTCCTGCCAGTGGGGCAGGCTGACGGTGCCGCCGTTGTCGCACCCGGCGATGATCATGACCTGGGCCGCCGTCTTTCCCTCCAGCTCGCAGACCGGCTTGATCCGGGTGCCGTCGGCCTCCAGCGCGTCCCGGTGTACATCCAGGATCACCTTGATGCTGGGGTATCGTTCCAGGTAGGCCCGGGCCGTGTCGGCGCTGCGGCCGTAACTCTCGGTGTAGCTGGGCGAGTCGTGGAGGGTGGTGTCGTGCAGCGTGTTGACGCCGGCCTCGTTGAGCACCTGCGCCATCCGCGCCCCCACGGCGCACATATTCAGGCTGGTGTCGGCGGTGCGGGCGGCAAAGTCCGGGTCATAGACAGGCTCCTCCCAGGTCTGGTAGGTCTCGGTGGCATGGGTGTGCAGGATCAGCACCTGGGGGTCCGGGCTGTCCAGCTCGACGGTGAAGGGCAGTTCCCCCCGGGCGGCCCGGGCCAGCGCATCGTCGGAGTGCTCGGTGGAATTCTTGATGCTGCCGGCGGCGAGGGTCACATACCCTTCCCCGCTGCCCTGGCCGTAGTGGCGGGCTTCAATGGGCCCCGCGTCTTCCAGGTCCGGCGGGGCGGTGGTCAGCGGTGCGGGGGTGGGT
>ERZ1090862.1242-NODE-1244-length-11359-cov-12.637739_pt1 | contig 11359 bp, 9 predicted proteins | sample MGYA00478481_ERZ1090862 | MGnify/ENA primary metagenome ERZ1090862 (study PRJEB33644, sample SAMEA5815745) | chicken gut metagenome | biome: Chicken; feature: Gastrointestinal Tract; material: Caecum | place: Ireland | collected 2019-01-01 | study: A study of... | reverse complement strand
TTACCGTGTCCGTTGTCGTCAGCGGTCCCGGTGTAAGAAGTTTATATGATTTCATAATCCTGCCTCCTCTTTTGCTGCTTCTGAAATTGCCTCATGCTGTTCCAGAAGATCTACTGTCAGTTTCTCCGGGAACACTTTCGGATTTGCGGATTTATTTGCCGCGTCTGTGGACTCTCCGTTGTACAGAGCGTTCGGATAATAGGACTGAAGCTCCTCACGTCCGTTCTCGATAATACACTGTGCCATCTCCATAGCAAGCGGATTTGTATCGTCGCCTTTGTCTATTACGGCTACGGACTCTGTCAGGCTGAAGTTCCCCTCCGCCGGATCAATATAGTCGATGGGAAGTCCGTCTGCCTTGTCCGCAACCGCCTGCTGGCGAAGTCCGAATCCGATCGCCACCTCTCCTGCACGCACTTTCTTAAGCGGTGCAGAACCGGAATCCTCGAGGTGATCTCCTACATTTTCATAGATCCCCGCCAGAACATCCTGAGCTCCCTGCTCTCCATACTCTGAGACAAGAGCCTGAACAAGCAGCCATGCAGTAGAGGACGCCGCGATATCCGTCACAGAGACAAAGCCCTTGTATACCGGATCTGCCAGGTCTTTTAAAGACGTCGGCATGGGCAGGTTATTCTCCTTCATCATCTCTGTATTCACAATGATAGTTCCTTCCTGTGAAGTGATCGGCGCACAGTATGGCTCGAACTCGTCAATCGTATCCACATCAAATGTCAGATCCTGAAACATATTATTCTGAGCCTGAGCGCTCTCTACATAGAACGTACTCATGGTCACCATGTCCGCCTCGATATCCTTCCCCTCAGCCAGCAGTTTGCCGCCAAGTTCAGAAGTACCGAATGTCTGGAACATATACTGTCCTTCATATCCGTTATTGTCCAGTGCATTCTCCATCGCCGTGATCGCTTCCTCATCTGCATTGGAATAGATAATCACCTGCTCTCCGGATGATCCTGTATCACATCCTGTGAGTCCCATACCTGTCACGGCAACTGCCGCCGCAAGTGTAAGGGATGCTGCTCTCTTAAAATTCATCTTTTTCATAATTATGCTCCTCCTTTATGCTGCTTTCTTTTTTTCAGAAAAACGATAGATCTTTGCCGTGTTCTGTCTGCTTTCACTCATCTTTGCCAGCCTGCGGAATATCGCTCTCGCGATCAGGTTTGTAAAAAGGATCAGAAGCGACAGGACGAAGATTTCATTAAATTCATTGAAATACTGTAATTCCTGTATCTTAGTCGTGATGACCATAGTTCTTGCGCCGGCGATGAATATAACGGCGCTGACTGTTACCATTGCATTTACGAAGTAATAGCTGAACACCTCCAACAGTGTAGAAAGGGCATTGGGCGTCACAACCCTGGTAATAGTCTTCATCCAGTTGTCTCCCATCAGCATTGCTGTCGTCTCCCAGGACGCATTCATCTTGGACAAGGAGTTTTTCATCATCAGGTACGGTGTCGAAAAGTAATGGACAATATTACAGATGATGATGATAGGGAAGGTATTCTGCAGCGGCGTCCCTGTGAACACGAACAGGTAGGCAAGACCAATGACCATACCGGGGATCGTGTTCGTCACCAGAGCGATACTGTCGATCACCTTCTTTAATTTCCCGCTGACCGTGCTTCTGGCTGTCACCAGCGCTCCGCCGTAGGCGATCAGTGTGCCTGCCAGCGCAGTTACCAGTGCCACGATCACGGAGTTGACATATACCCCGTAGAGCTGTCTGTCTTCAAACACTGCCTGCACATGCTCCAATGTAAAGTTCATCCGGTACGGCCACTCCTCGATAAACGGGGTCACGAACATAACGATGAACATACTCAGCGAGCAGATCAGGATTGCGCCGCTTAAAACCGCGAATACAACATCTCTCTTCACACCTTTCTTCAGCTCGATCGGCGAGATCTTATTGTAACGTACATTATATTTCTCCAAAATATGAAGTACCGTGATACTTACCACCGAAGGGATGATCATAACCAGAGCAACCACTGCTCCGTTTCCGAAATTCGGGATACTTCCGAGCATCTCCTCATAGAGCACGCTTGCCACGACCTCATACCGTCCGCCAACGGACGCCGGGATACCGAAGTCTGTAAAGCAGAGGAAGAATGTCTGGATAAACGAAGTCGCAAGTGTTCCCAGAAGGGGAATCACAATGGTCATACGGAAAGTCTGTAACGGGGAATCTCCCATCAGTCTTGACACGATCATGAACCGCTTGTCTATGTACCCCATAGCATTGTTGATCAGTGTAAATGCGATGGGGAGCGTATACACTACATAGCCCAGCAGAAGTCCGTTAAATCCGTAGATATCAAAGAGCTGCCTCCCGAAAAGCTGTGTCAGCAGTCCCTGCTTTCCAAAAGAATAAATGATCGCAAATCCATAAGTGATCGTCGGGAGCAGCATGGGCAGGATCGCCGCCTTGCTGATCAGCCATTTATAACGTCTGCCTGTATTCGTATAGTGGATCGTGTAGGCAAGGATAAACGCCAGAACGGTTGCCAGCAGCGCACTGCATATGGAGATCACGAAGCTGTTCCCCAGAGCGCGCAGAAAGCCTCTTCCGGTCAGCACCTCTACATAATGGGAAAGCGAAGTCGCCTCTCCGTTTCCGGTGAAGGATTTTACCAGTACACTGATCATTGGTACTGCCAGAAATCCCGCGAAAAATACTGCCATCACCGCAAAAATAGCCTTAATCTCTCTGTTCTTTCTCATAACACTCACCCCTTCAGCCGACCTGTACCTGTTGTTCAAGCTGACCTGAAAACAGCGTGAAAATATTGTTCTTCTTAATCTCCAGCTGATTCAGGATGAATTTCTGAACAAACCCGTTCTCCGGTCTGCTGATAATCTCTTCCGGGCGGCCGAACTGGGCGATCCTGCCCTCATTGATGATCATCACACGGTTGGAGAGTGTCAGCGCCTCTTCCGGATCATGCGTCACGATGATCGTCGTCAGATTGTACTCTCTGGCAATCGTCCTGATCCTGTCCTTGATAGACTCTTTGATCACGCCGTCCAGAGCGCTTAACGGCTCGTCGAGAAGAAGGATCTTCGGCTTCATTACCAAAGTTCTCGCAAGGGCAACTCTCTGCTTCTGTCCGCCGGAGAGCTGTCCGATCCTCTTATTTAAATGCTCTTCAAGCCCCAGCAGATGGATCAGATCCTCCACTTCCTCTCTGGAAGAAATCTCCGGATTATTTCTCAGTCCGTATGTAATGTTCTGATACACGTTCAGATTCGGGAACAGGGCGTAATCCTGAAACACAATGTTGAACCCTCTCTTTTCCATAGGAACGTTCGTGATGTCTTCTCCGTTGTAGATAATCTGTCCGCCGTCTGAATCCACAATCCCGAGGATCAGGTTAAGAAGCGTCGTCTTTCCGCATCCGGACGGTCCTAATATCGAAACGATCTCTCCGTCTTCAATATTCAGGCTGATGTCGGTGAGCACCGGCGTGCCGTCATAACTCTTCTTTACATTTTTCAACTCAAGCATAATACTTAACTCCTCTTCTTCACTATAGATCAGTAAAGCTTTGTTCCGCAGGCTCATAAGGTTCGTCCATCGGCCTGCACGTAAGATTATACCTGCACCGATCCTGCCGTTTCTATCAAGAAAAAATCAAGCCTCTGTAAAGGAAATGTAAACTTTACAGAGGCTTAACATACTTTAAGATGTAGATAATCTACCGTTTTCGCTGATAGTCATACGCCTTATCACGCACAACTTTTTCGCATTTATTCAGTTGTTCCACATAGTGCTCATAGTCCGATGATATAAGCCCCATATAGATCATGTCCACAATCAGAATCTGTGTGGATCTGGAGAAGATGGCATTGCCGTAGAAATGCTGGTCCTGACTGGTGCAGACCAGAATGTCCGAATATTTTCCGATCGTAGACTCCTTAAAATTCGTGATTGCGATCGTACACGCTCCGGAACGCTTCGCTGCTCTCATCGCATCCACCGTATCTTTCGACTCTCCGGAATAGGAAATGCCCACTGCCACATCCTGATCCGTCAAACGACCGGCAGTAATCTGCTGCAGGTAACAGTCGGTAAAGTGCCTGCACGGCAGCCCCAAATACAGAAGCTTGGTCAACAGGTCCACCGCCACAACCTCCGAGTTCTCCACACTGTAAATGTCAATCAGCCGGGCGCTCTTAAGCGCCCCGATCACTTTTTTGTAGGTCTTTCCCGGAAAATTCTTGAGCGTCTCTTCCAGCATACACTCTGTAGTCATTGTAATATTGACCGGTATCTCATCCAGCCCATCCTTCTTATCCAGCGTATAGCCGTACATCAGCTGAAGCTGTTCTGTATCTTCCGCACTATTTCCAGACTTAGCAAGCTCGGCGACCAACTGGTAGCGAAAGTCCTTATATCCCTTATATCCCAGCGCTTTCAGCATTCTGAGCACGGTGGGCTGGCTGACGCCTGCAGCCTTTGCCAGACGGTCAAGGGGAAGATCCTGAGCCTGATCCATATGGTCCAATATGTAATCTGCAGCCTGTTTCTCGGATTTTCTCAGATCCGCGTAGCCGGATTCGATCTGTGTCGTGATATTGTTCTTCATAATACTCCGCTTTATGTTTCTGTAGATTATCTACAGAAACCACTCCTTCTTATCTCTGATATCAGTGCAGGATCATTATACCAGATGAGGAAAGAGGCGGCAGGGAGGATTGTGTTAAATGTTTGTAAAGCGCCCTCTGTATACAGATGAATATATCTGTGTACAGAGGGCGCTTTTCTTTTTGGATTGACCTAAATATTCTATTCTACTGTCACTGATTTTGCCAGGTTTCTCGGCTTATCCACATCAAGACCTTTCGCCACACTCACATAATAACCCATGAGCTGGAGCGGCACTATTGCAAGGCTTGTCATAAAGTAAGACTCGGTTTTCGGCACATACACGGAGAAATCGGCCGTATCTTCGATATTGTAGTTGCCATAGGTAGTAAGCCCCATCAGATAAGCTCCGCGGCTCTTTACCTCTACCATATTGCTCAATGTCTTTTCAAACAGTTCGCTTTGAGTCAGGACCCCGACCACGAGGATTCCTTTCTCCACGAGGCTGATCGGTCCATGTTTGAGTTCGCCTGCCGCATACGCTTCAGAATGAATATAGCTGATCTCTTTCATTTTCAGGCTTCCTTCCATACTGATCGCATAATCAAGGCCTCGACCGATAAAGAAAATATCTCTCGCATTCGCATATTTACTTGCAAACCACTGAATCCTTTCCTTATCATCCAGGGTTTTCTGAATCTTGGACGGCAGTGTCTCCATCTCTGCAAGCAGTCCGGCATAGCGCTCATCATCGATTTTTTCTTTTACTTTTGCAGCCTGGATCGCGATCAGATACATAGCGATCAACTGTGTGCTGTATGCCTTTGTCGTTGCTACAGATATCTCAGGTCCTGCATAAGTGTACAGGATATAATCGCTTTCACGGGCAATACTTGATCCCACTACATTGACGATTCCCATTACCGGGACTCCGTGTTCCTTTACAAGACGAAGAGCCGCAAGGCTGTCCGCCGTCTCTCCTGACTGAGATACAATGATCACAAGGGAGTTCGGCACAATGATCGGATTGCGGTAGCGGAATTCTGACGCAAGATCTACCTCTACAGGAATTCTCGCCAGTTCCTCCAGTACATATTTTCCCGCCATGCCGACATGATACGCAGAACCGCATGCTACGATATATATTCTCTCCAGATTTTTCATATCCTCATCTGAGAGTCCCACTTCTGAGAAATCAACAGCTCCGTCTTTAACATAGGCGCCGATCATATCCTGAACCGCTTTCGGCTGTTCGTGGATCTCTTTCAGCATGAAATGCTCATATCCGCCTTTCTCCGCAGACTCCGCATCCCATTTGATCTCTACCATTTCCTTCCGGATCTCTTCCCGGTCTATATTGTAAAAATGTATTTCATCACCAGTCAGTTCTGCGATCTCAAGATTATCAATATAGTATACGTTTCTTGTCTTATCCAGAATCGCCGGTACATCGGACGCCATAAGACTGCCTGTTTCGCTCTGTCCTATGATAAGCGGACTGTCCTTTCTCGCTGCGAAAAGCCTGCCCGGATAATCATGGAACATCACTCCGAACGCATAGGATCCTCTGATACGAAGCATACTCCTGGTAAGCGCTTCCAGCGGAGTTCCTGTCTTTTTATAATAATAATCGATCAGTTTCACCGCGATTTCCGTATCCGTCTGGGAATAAAAAGTATAGCCTGATTTGACAAGCTTGTCTTTTAATTCCTGATAATTCTCTATAATTCCGTTATGTACAAGAACAACGGATCTGTCATCTGTACAATGGGGATGTGCATTATTTTCCGACGGTTCTCCGTGAGTCGCCCAGCGGGTATGTCCGATACCGCATGTTCCACGCACACTCTTTCCATTATCAGTCTTTTCTGCCAGGATCTTCAGACGCCCTTTTGCCTTTACAACCGAGATCTCGCCTGACATCTCGTTGCGTACTGCAATCCCGGCAGAGTCATATCCTCTGTACTCCAGTTTTGATAATCCTTCTAATAAAATGGGAGCTGCCTGCTCTTCCCCAACATATCCAACGATTCCACACATGTCGCATAATCCTCCTTTGCTGTGCCGCTAATACGTGGATTATCATATCATCAGTAAACAAAACCTGTCAATACACTCTTCATCCCGGCGCCGGGCAGGATCTACTTCTTCATCTTCGGATCAAAAATAAAAGATGCGATATATCCGAAGATCAAAGCCGCCGAAATCCCTACCGCACTGGCTTTGAAGCCTCCCATGAAGATGCCGATAAATCCGTTTTCATCGACTGCCTCTTTTACTCCCTGCCATAATGTATTTCCAAATCCAAGCAGAGGCACGCTGGCGCCGGAACCGGCAAACTCCTGAAAAGGTTTGTAGATACCGCAGAATCCGAGCAGCGCCCCTGTACATACTAGAAGGACCATGACCCTTCCAGGCATTAATTTTGTCCGATCAAGCAGGATCTGCACAACAGCGCAGATCAGACCTCCTATGACAAATGCCGTAATATATTCCATCGTATTTTTCTCCTCTCTTATTCAGTATATCTCTCATCATCCGGGCCAGTGCTCCAGGACGATTCCGTGTGCAATTCCCGGCACACTGGCTCCTTCATTGAAACTCACCGTAGACATCAGGGCTCCTGTAGGAACGAAAAGGACCCGTTTCCACTCCCCCTTCTCGATCTTAGGGAGAATAAAAGAAGCAAGGGTGACCGCCGCACATCCGCATCCGCTTCCTCCGGCATGTGTATCCTGAGTCTCCCTGTCAAATATGGTCATCCCGCAGTCAAGATGTTTCTTTCTTATATCATATCCTTTTCCTCTGACCAGGTCGAACAGAATAGACTGTCCCACATATCCGAGATCTCCTGTAATAATACGGTCATAGTCCTGCTCGCTTCTTCCCGTATCTTCGAAGTTCTGCACAATAGTATCCATAGCCGCGGGCGCCATACAGGCTCCCATGTTCTGTGAATCTTTCAGACCATAGTCCACGATCTTTCCCACCGTAACTCCCGCAATGCGCACATGGGAGATGTGAGTGGTGCTGATATCATCCTCCGCAGGAACTTCCGCCACTGTGTCTGTTTCTGCAGAGCTGCTTTGAGCGGATTCCCGAATCTGCCTTTCTCCTGAATTGATCTCCGATTCACTGTCCGGTTCTGCTGCCCGCACAAGAAATGCCCCGCTTCCGGTCACCGTCCAGTGAGCGGACAGCGGCCGCTGATTTGCATATCCGAGGGGAAAACGGAACTCTTTCTCCGCGCTCCCGAAATGACTGGATGTGACCGCCAGCATGTATTTCCCGTATCCTGCAGCCGCGCTCATTCCCGCAAGGGCCAGCGCCTCCCCCGAGGTGGAACATGCTCCATACAGCCCGAACATGGGAATCTGAAGCGCTTCCACTCCCATTGATGTAGCGATTCCCTGCCTCAGCAGATCCCCGCCGAAGAGATAACGGATCTCGTCTGCTTTCACATGCGCCTTTCCCAGGGCAAGCACGCAGGCTTCTTTCTGCATGGTACTCTCCGCCTCCTCCCAGGTCTGCGCGCCGAACAGATCGTCTTCATTTGTCATATCAAAAAGTTTTCCCAGCGGTCCTTCTGCCTCTTTGCTGCCCGTCACAGACGCCGCGCTCACTATATAGGGCGCATTTTCAAAGAGCAGGCTCTGTTTTCCTTTGATTATCCGGTTCATACTGATATCCTCGTTTCTGTGATTCTCTTGATATGCAAATATTATCTGCACTGCTCTGTAAAATATGCAATGTATATTTAAGGAACGAAATTAAAATACTAAGAAGGTCATGATATAAAAATTCCGGCTGAAACCGGTAGTAAAGGAGTTCTTTCTATGGATAAGATACAGAAATTAAAAAAAGAAAAAGAATATGAAAAATATGTCAATGAAAAAACGCCTAAACACAATGTCTGGCTGAACATGCTCAAGGCATTTCTGCTGGGAGGCGCGATCTGTACGCTCGGACAGATCATCTATCACTACTGCGAGTTCCGCTCCTTGAGCACCGACGAGTGCAGCAGCTGGACATCCCTGATGCTCGTCCTGATCAGTGTGCTGCTCACCGGAACCGGCATCTATCCCCGCCTGGCGAAATGGGGCGGCGCAGGAGCTCTCGTACCCATCACCGGTTTTGCCAACTCGGTAGCCGCGCCTGCCATTGAATATAAGAAGGAAGGACAGGTATTCGGGATCGGCTGCAAGATATTCACGATTGCCGGTCCCGTAATCCTGTATGGTATTTTCACCAGCTGGGCGTTGGGATTTATCTACTGGATCTGGAAACTGGTACAGTGACTCGTTCCCTTTGTAAAGGAACACGGAACAGAAAATTTTTCTAACGTCAGCTGAGGTCAGCTGCGTCAGTTGTCGTCAATTGCGTCAGTTGACGTCAGTTGAAAAAGCATTTTTATGTTATAACTTTGCAGAATACTGCAAGTCTTATTCTGTCCAAGGCATTATAATACAATGTATAATAACAGTTCAGCCATCTGATAATCAGATGAGCTGAGCGCCAGTATATGAGCAAAACAGCGGCGGCAGCCGCAGTAAGCACGCAGTGCGGTTTTGCTAATGGCGCGGGCTGAACTGTTACGATTCATAAGATCAAAGGAGGAAATGACATGATCCGCAAATACATCTATGGAACGCCTTTTGAGACGGAGGCTGTCGTGACTGATATCGCACAGACGGACGGTGCACCTGCATACGGCGTTATCAACACGCAGGACGGCTTTGCTTTTACTTATATTATGGAGGAGGATGACATCGTCTACGGGCTGGGCGAGGCCAACCGCGGCATCAACAAGCGCGGCTACTGCTATATCAGCGACTGCACGGATGATCCGGACCACACAGAAGACAAGCGCTCTCTGTACGGCGCACACAACTTTATCGTCATTACGGGAAAGAAAACTTTCGGACTCTTCTTTGACTATCCGTCAAAGCTGACATTTGACGTCGGCTATACCCGCATGGACACGCTGAAAGTCTCCTGCGCGGACGCAGACCTTGCACTGTACGTCATCGACGGGAACTCTCCTTACGATATCGTAAAACAGTTCCGCGGTATGATCGGACGCAGCTATATCCCGCCGAAATTCGCATTCGGCTTCGGGCAGAGCCGCTGGGGATACAAGACAAAAGAAGATTTTGAAAAGGTCGCACAGAGCTACCGTGAAAACCATATTCCGCTGGATATGATCTATATGGACATCGATTATATGGATTCCTACAAAGACTTTACCGTGAACGATGGTTTCAAAGATTTTCCTGCATTTGTTCAGGAAATGAAAAACCAGCATATCCGCCTCGTTCCGATCATTGATGCAGGCGTAAAGATCGAGGACGGATACGACGTCTACGAAGAAGGGGTGAAAAACCGCTACTTCTGCCAGAGAGAGGACGGAAGTGACTTCGTGGCGGCAGTATGGCCGGGAGACACACACTTCCCGGATGTATTGAATCCAGAGGCTCGGAAATGGTTCGGTGACAAATACCGTTTCCTCACGGATCAGGGCATCGAAGGCTTCTGGAATGACATGAATGAACCTGCCATCTTCTATTCAAAAGAAGGGCTTGAAGAAGCAAAAGAGATGGCGCGCAAATTTGCTGAGACCGGAACGAGCAACTGGGATGGAAGTGAAAAGTCTGAGGAAACAAAAGAGGACATCGGCGTATGGCAGCTCGGCGATAAACTTGGAAGCCTTTCGAACAGTCAGGACGATTATAAGAGATTCTATCATAATGTAAACGGACAGATGGTCCGCCACGACAAGGTACACAACCTGTTCGGATTCAATATGACAAGAGCCGCAGGAGAGGCATTTGAACGCATCGATCCCGACAAGCGTTTTCTGATGTTCTCCCGTTCTTCCTATATAGGAATGCACCGTTACGGAGGCATCTGGACCGGAGACAACAAATCCTGGTGGTCACATATCCTGCTCAACTTAAAAATGATGCCATCACTGAATATGTGCGGATTCCTCTATACAGGAGCCGATCTTGGAGGGTTCGGCGCCGACACGACAAGAGATCTGCTGCTCCGTTTCCTTGCGCTGGGCGTATTCACTCCGCTCATGAGAAATCACGCTGCACTGGGTACAAGGGAACAGGAATGCTACCAGTTTGAAAATGTGGAAGACTTCCGTCACGTGGTCGGCGTCAGGTACCGTCTGCTGCCCTACCTGTACAGCGAGTACATGAAAGCAGCATTAACAGACGATATGTATTTCAAACCGCTCTCATTCGTATACCCGGATGACAAAATGGCGCGCCGCATCGAGGATCAGCTCATGCTTGGCAATGAGATCATGATCGCGCCGGTGTATGAGCAGAACGCGAAAGGCAGATATGTATACCTGCCGGAAGAGATGAAGTTCGTCAAATTCCTGCCCGATGGAAGCATCTCGGAAGAAGTACTCGGAAAAGGCATCCACTACGTGGACATCGCGCTCAACGAAGTGCCGCTCTTCATCCGCTCCGGCAGATGCATCCCGGTCGCTGATGCGGCAGAATGCGTAGATGAGATCAATATGGATACAATCCGGCTGATCGGATATGATGGGGCCGAATACGTGCTCTACGATGATGACGGGGTACATAAAGATTACGATATGGAGAAAAACTGCCGGATATTAAGGTATTAAAATAACCGAAAACGGATATGGGGACGTAGTAAAACCCGGTTTTACTACGTCCCCATATCCAAAAAGGAGGAAAAAATGGATAATATTGAAAG
>ERZ1090862.1241-NODE-1243-length-11360-cov-69.864927_pt1 | contig 11360 bp, 10 predicted proteins | sample MGYA00478481_ERZ1090862 | MGnify/ENA primary metagenome ERZ1090862 (study PRJEB33644, sample SAMEA5815745) | chicken gut metagenome | biome: Chicken; feature: Gastrointestinal Tract; material: Caecum | place: Ireland | collected 2019-01-01 | study: A study of... | reverse complement strand
CCGCGAAAGGCCCGGCTTTCTGGGGGCGGGTGTTGCCGGGGCGGTCGATTTCCCGTATAATGGGGAAAAAGAATAGACAAAAGGAGGGCATTTCGATGAAAACGCGAACCATAAGCCGCTGTGCGGCGGTGCTGCTAGCCCTGGCCGCTTTCCTCTGCGGCTGCACCGGCGGGGGCACCTCGTCTGCCGGGGAAACGCCGCCGGCCGAAAGCCGTGTGGAAAGCCCGGCGCCCGCCGCATCGGAAAGCGCGTCTTCCGCGGCGCCGGTTTCGTCGGCAATCCCGTGGCAGGCCGTCTCGGGCACGGTGCTGGAGGAAACCGACGGGGTGCTCACGCTGTTTTGCACGGACGACGCGCGGTTTTACCGGTTCTCCACCGGCAGCGCGCAAGTCGGGGCAAAGCCCGGCGACACGGCGGACGTCATCTACACGGGCGAACTCGACCCGGGGCTGCCCTTACAGGACGCGCAGGTGCGCTCGGTGGAGCCGACGGGAAAAAGCGCGGCGCAGCGCGTGCTGGACACGATGACGCTCGCCGAAAAGGTCGGGCAGCTCTTTTTGGCGCGCTGCCCGGGGGAAGACGCGGCCGCGCTGGCAAAGCAATACCATGTCGGCGGCTACGTGCTGTTTGGCCAGGACTTTGCAGACGAAACGCCGGCTTCCGCCGCCGCGAAGATCCAATCGTACCAGGACGTTTCGGAGGTGCCGCTGTGGATCGCCGTCGATGAAGAGGGCGGCACGGTCAACCGCGTGAGCCGCTATCCGGCCTTCCGCAGCACGCCGTTCCCTTCGCCGCAGGCCGTGTACGCGTCCGGCGGGTTTGACGCCATCCGGGAAGACACGCAGGAAAAGTGCGCGCTGTTAAAGCCGCTCGGCATCAACCTGAACTTAGCGCCGGTGTGCGATGTGACGGAAAACCCGGATGCGTTTATGTACGCGCGCGCGTTCGGCCAGGACGCCGCGGCGACTTCAACGTATGTGGAGACGGTCGTCTCCCAGATGCGCGCGCAGGGGATGGCCTGTGCGCTCAAACATTTCCCGGGATACGGCGACAACGCCGACACGCACACGGGCGTCGCGGAGGACACGCGGCCGAAAGAGACGTTTGAGACGTCCGATTTCCTGCCGTTTTCGGCGGGGATCGCGGCCGGGGCGGATTTCGTGCTGGTGGCGCACACGGTTGTCGACTGCATGGACGCGGAAAAGCCGGCCTCCCTCTCCCCCGAAGTACACCGCGTGCTGCGCGAGGAGCTCGGCTTTGCCGGCATCCTTTTGACGGATGACCTCTCGATGGAGGGCCTGCGCGCATTCGCGGACGACGGCGAGGCCGCGGTCGAAGCGGTCAAAGCGGGCAACGATTTGCTGTGCTGCACGAATTTTACACAACAGATTCCCGCCGTGCTCGACGCCGTGGAAGACGGCACGCTTTCGGAAGACCGCATCGACGCGTCGGTGCTGCGGCTTTTGCAGGTCAAGGAAGCGTTTGGGCTGCTCCCCGCGCCGTAAGCGCCCGCGATCCAATCAGCACGGCACAAAATTTATGAAAAGCAAAAGCCGGCTGCGCGCCTTCGAAACGGGCACGCAGCCGGCTTTTTTAAAGAATCCGGGCGAAATGATGTATTTTTACTGTTCGGGCAGCCACACGCGCATCTGGTTTAAACCGCGGTTGGCCCACGTGCAATACGGCACAAAGCGCAAGGCGGCGCGTTTCCGCGGCGGGCGGCGGCGCGAATAGAGCGCACCGGCGGATTCCGTGCGCCAGCCGTCGGCCTCAAGCGGCACAATCCCGCCCAAAAGGCCCGCGTCATACGGCAGCGCCCGCACGGCGCCCTGCTCGTCAAACGACAGCGAAAGCACGTCGCCGCCGTTGTCGACGCCCTCGGCACAGTAGACGAGCGGCCCGCGCTGCACGGCCGCGCAGCCCGTATCCGCGGGCACACGGGTGGAGGCGTAAACCTTATACGGCGTCATATCGAACGAGAGGGTGATCTCGTCGCCGTCGGAAAACGCGCGCGTCAGATAGGCGTAGCCGTCCTTCGCAATCGCCAAGAGGTCCTGCGCCTCCCCGTTGACGGAAAGGATGGTTTTTTCGCTCCAGGCGGGCAGATGGAACGCGAGCGTCGTCTCTGCGTTTCCATGGAACGTAAAGCGCGCGGTGCCGTCCCACGGGTAATCCGTCTGACAGGAAAGCGAGAAGCCAAGGCCCGATTCCACCGTGCCGCCCACATACAAATGGACAAAGAATGTGTCCGCATAAGCGCCGCAGCCGGTGCTGTAGGCGTAGCAGCCGATGGACGTCAAAAGGCGCGCGACATTCGGTGGGCAGCACGCACAGGCGTACCACGGCGGGCGTTCGGGCAAATCGTCGAGCTGGGGATAGGCTTTGCCGGAAATGCCGGGCACGGCCTCGAGGGGGTTGACGTAGAAAAAGCGCTTGCCGTCGAGCTGCATGCCCGCGAGCACGGTGTTGTATAGGGCGCGCTCGAGTGTATCGGCGTATTCGCCGCGCGGCTCGAGCTCAAGCATGCGCTGGGCGAAAAAGACAAGCCCCACCGACGCGCACGTCTCCGCGTAGACGGTGTCGTTGGGCAGGTCGTAATCGACCGTAAACGCCTCCCCGAAGCCCGTGGAGCCGATGCCGCCGGTCACGTACATGCGCCGCTGGGTGATGCTCTGCCACAGCGCGCGGCAGGCATCCGAAAGCGCCTGTTCGCCGGTTTCCCCGGCAAGGTCGGCCATCGCGGTGTAGAGGTAGACGGCGCGCACGGCGTGGCCGACGGCGTCCTTCTGCTCGCGCACGGGCAGAGTGCTCTGGTTATAATCCGTATTCAAAACCTCGCGGTTCCAGTCACCCCAGCGGTACCAGCCGCGGTGGGCGCGCTCCTCTTCAAAATAGTTCGGCTTCTGCCCGCGCACATCGAGAAAATGGGCGGAAAGTTCCTTATATTTTTCGTTCCCCGTGGCGCGGTACAAGCGCAGAAGCGCCAGCTCCACCTCCGGGTGCCCCGGGCAGCCGCGGGGATTTTCTCGGAAGAAGTGGTCGTAAATGCAGTCGGCGTTTTTCTCCATGATTTTCAAAAGGTCGTCGCGGCCCGTCGATTCGTACAGCGCGACGGCGGCCTCCATCAGATGGCCGGCGCAGTAGAGCTCGTGCGATTCCTGCAGATTCGTCCACTCGCGGCCGGGCTCCTTGACCGTAAAGTAGGAGTTTAAGTACCCGTCTTCGCGCTGGGCGCGGCGCAAAACACTGACGACCGCATCGACGGCCTTTTCGAGCGCGGGGGAATCCTCCTGCGAAAGCGCGTAGGCGGCGGCTTCGAGCCATTTGGCGACGTCGCTGTCCTGGAACACCATGCCGTAAAACGGCTCGGTCACGGGTTCGCCGGCCAGTTTCCTGCCCGCCTGGCGCAGGTTTTCGAGCGCGTGGCTCTTTTCGACGCCGGGGACCTCGTCGTTTAAGACGTGGTACTGGTACGGGATTACGACGTCGCGCACGAGCTTCTGGCGGGCGGGCAGAAGGCCCTCCCCGGCCCGGAACGCGGTCACCGGAATTCTTCTGCTGCATTTCATACGATTTCCATCTCCTCTTTTTTCATCACAATTTCCCGCGCCGGGCGGGGCATCCGCCGGCATTTCCCCGGCGCCGGGGCGGCTCATTTCTCCGCTTTCAGGTCTTTTTTCGAAAGCCAGCCGCATTTCCAAAAATATACATACTGCGGCACGGTGACGCCCCGCTGCACCATTTCCTCGCGCATCTCCAGGTAGATGCCATTGACCTCCGCGCCGATTAAAATCACAAAGCCGCTGAAATACAGCCACAAAAGCAGGATGACCACCGTGCCCAAAGCGCCGTACAGCACGGAATACCGGCCGCTGCCGACCGTTTCGACGTAGCTTGCGTAAATGACCGAAAACGCCACCCAGGAAAGCGACGCGATCAGCGTGCCCGGCAAGACCTGCCGCGGCGCATATTTGCGTCCGGGCGCGTAGTAGTACAAGAGGAACAGCACGCCGAACAAAATGCCCGCAATCAGCAGAAAGCGGATGATATTCCACAGGTCGATGCCGGCCGTCGAGAAATGGAACACGGGCGAAAGCGCCTCGAGCACGCTGCGGCCCACCGTCAAAAGGCCGAGCGCCAGGAAGATGCCAAAGAGCAGCAAAAGCGTCATCAAAAAAACGCTCAGCTGGTTTTTGAGCACCGAGCGGTCCATCCGGTAGCCGTAGGCCGTGCGCAGCGAACGCAAAAGGCAGTTCATCGTGCGCATGGCAAAATAGATCAGCAAAAGCAGGCTGCCGACAAGAAACGACGTGTTGCTGCGGTTGCCGTCGATATGCGGCAGGCCGTTCATATACGTGCGCAGAACATTGAGCACTTCCTGCGGGATAAAGCCGCGCAAAAGGTCCGTCATAAACGGGTGCAGATCGAACACATCGAGCAGCATCGTCACGAGGATCAGCGCGGGAAACAGCGAAAACAGCATATAATAGGAAAGCGACGCCGCGCCGCGCCCGAGGTCGTGCTCCAAGAAGCGGCGGACCAGGCGGATGAAGACGGGCTGCTGCGAATAAGGCAGGGAGAGGTTATAAGTCAGAAGCGAAGGTTTCTTTGGCCTTTCTGTCTTTTTGCGCATAGGGCGCCTCCTTTCTCAAAGACGCGTTTTAGAGGGCGGCCGCCTCAGGGAGCCGAAAGCACCCGGCGCGCCGGGAGATTGACGAGCACGATGCCAAGGCACACCAGCAAAAGCGCCAGGACGATCTGCACGCCCGAAAGCGATTCCCCCAAAAGGCACGCGGAAAGCAGCACGCCGAACAGCGGCGTCAGGAAATTATAGACCGCAACGCGGCCGGCGGCAAACTTCTGCAGCAGCCGCGTCCAGATGGCGAACGCGACGCTCGACAGGGCCGCTAAGTACAGGAAAATGCCCCAGCCGGAAAAAGAGGCCGGCGCGCAAAGGCGTCCGCCGCCGAGAAGCCCGATAAGCGTTAAGACAAGCCCGCCCAAAAGCAGCTGCCAGCCCGTCGCGCAGAACGGGTCCACGGTCTTCGTGACATCCTTGCTGAAAAGCGACCCGACGGCGAACAGGACGGTCGCCAAAAGCATCAGCCCCTCGCCGGAAAACGAGAAGCCGCCCTGCGTGCCCTCAAAATTCGCGAGCACCACGCCCAAAAGCCCCACGATGCAGCCGAGCGCCTTGCGCCCGGTCATGCGGTCGCCGTCTTTCCCATGGAACCAGAAATGCGCGAGCACGACGGTCAAAAAGGTGCCCATGCCCTGGATAATCGAGCCGCGCACGCCGGTGGTGTTTGCAAGGCCCAGATAAAAGAAAAAGTACTGTCCCGCCGTGAGCACAAGCCCCAGCCGCAGGACGGAAAGGCGGCTGCCCTTTGGCGGCACGGGCACGCGGCGGCCGCGCACCGTCAGCACGGCCAGAAGCAGAAGCCCCGCGAGCGCAAAGCGCAGGCCCGCAAACAGGATCTGCGAAAACGGGCCCTCCACCGCAAAGGCGGCATAGCCGAGCTTTATAAAAGGAAATGCGCTGCCCCACAAAAACGTGCACACGGCCGCAGGCAGCAGGATGCGCAGACGCTGCGCCGGTTTTTCCATCCGTTCTCCCCTCTTTCGAATGCGTTTATTTTTTTACTATACTACATTCGCGCGCAGATTTCCAGTGGAATCCTTTTTGTTTGCCGGCGCTTCCCCCGGCACTTGGCGTTTCCACGGGCAAAAAGGCGGGGAAAATGTCGAAGTTTCCGATAAAAGGCAAGACAATCGTGCAAATTTTTTACGCGATTTTTACGTATCTTTCGCGTTGACAGCCCCTGCCGCTTACGGTATACTGAAAAGAGAGGCGTTGAGCATCCGGAGACTTCCCAAAATGATGCACAAAGAGATGCCTTTTCTTCTATGCAATCTGCCAAAAGTGTCCGGATGCAACAAATGTCCATATTTGTGCGTCAAGGAATGCTTGCCGGGCGGGCGAAACGGGGATAAGATGAAAGGGAAAAAGGCGGGGCTTTCTTAAAAGAAGGGCCCGCCGGGAAAACGCAAACGCGAAGGGGGAACGTGTATGAAGTGGAAAGCAGCGAAAGAGGCTTTCCTGTTGGGGAAGTTTTACGAACAGCTGCAGCATCTGTACGCCTGTGACGAAGCGGAATGCGAGCGGCAGGCACAGCGCTTTGCACAGGCGCTCGACAGCTTTGCCTCCCTTTTTGGGGAGGAACGCGAAGTGGCCGTCTTCAGCGCCCCGGGGCGCACGGAGGTCGGCGGCAACCACACCGACCACCAGCGCGGCCATGTGCTGGCGGCGTCGGTGAACCTGGATATCCTGGGGGTTGTGTCGAAAAACGGCACGGACAAAATCCGCATCAAGTCGCAGGGCTACCCGCAGGACGAGGTGGACTTAAACGACCTTTCGATGCATCCGGCGGAACAAAACTCCAGCCGGGCGCTCGTGCGCGGCATCGCGGCAAAGTTCCAGGAACTGGGTGCAAAGCTCGAGGGCTTTGACGTGTACATGACAAGCCAGGTATTGTCCGGCAGCGGGCTTTCGAGCAGCGCGGCGTTTGAGGTGCTTGTCGGAAACATTTTCAATGCGCTGTTTTACGACCGTAAGGCGGCCCCGATGCAGATTGCGCAGATCGGCCAATACGCGGAAAACGTGTACTTTGGAAAGCCGAGCGGGCTTTTGGACCAGGCGGCGAGCAGCATTGGCGGCTTTGTCGCGATTGATTTCAAAGACAAGGCCCATCCGGACGCGCAGCAGGTGCGGTTTGACTTTTCGAAGAGCGGCTACGCGCTGTGCGTGCTCGACACACACGCAAGCCACGCGGACTTGACGCCCGATTATGCGGCGATCCCCGAAGAGATGCAGAGCGTCGCGGCTTATTTCGGAAAAGAAGTGTTAAGCGAAGTGGCCGAAGAGACGTTTTACGCGGCGATTCCGGAGCTGCGGCGTGCCGTAGGTGACCGGCCGGTGCTGCGCGCGATGCATTTTTACGCGGAGGACCGCCGTGCCAAAGAGGAAGCCGATGCGTTAAACGGCGACCATTTCGCGCGGTTTTTACAGCTTGTGCGGGAATCGGGCAATTCGTCGTTTATGTTCCTGCAAAACATTTACAGCGCCGCACACTATGAACAGCAGGCCGTGAGCGTGGCGCTCGGGCTGTGTGCGCACTTTGCCGGGCACCTGCCGGACCCGAACGCGATGGCCTGGCGCGTACACGGCGGCGGCTTTGCGGGCACGGTGCAGGCGTTCGTGCCCGAACGGTACGTTTCCGCGTTTGCGAACGAAATGGACGCCTATCTCGGCGAAGGCTCGTGCCATATCCTGCGCGTGCGGCCGGTCGGCGGGATGCAGATTGTCAAGTAAGAGACGGACGGCTTTCCCTTTGCGGGGTTAGTCTGCCCCACATTTCGGACGAAAACCGTTTTCAATGATTTTTTATAAAAGAGGTTTGTTGCATTATGGCTGAACTCAGATGGAATCCCCTGCTCAAAGACTGGCACATGATCGCCAGCAACCGTCAAAACCGCCCGCAGATGCCGAAGGACTACTGCCCGTTCTGCCCGAGCTTTGGGAATGTGCCGGATTACGAGGTGCTCGAATACGACAACGATTTCCCCGCGCTGACGCAGAACCCGCCGCAGCCCGACGAAGTGGGCACGAATTTCTTTAAAGTCGCGCCGAACTACGGCAAGTGCGAGGTCATCCTCTACTCCCCGGGCCACACGACGACGCTGCCGGAATTGTCCGACGCGCACATGCGCAAGCTGGTCGATTTGTGGTGCGAGCGCTTCAATGTCATGAAGTCGGACGAAAAGATCAAGTACGTGTTCCCGTTTGAAAACCGCGGCGAGGCGGTGGGCGTCACGATGCCGCACCCGCACGGGCAGATGTACGGCTATTCGTTCATTCCGAAGCGCCTGGAAGTCGAGACGCAGAACGCGCGCGAATATTACGAGGAAAACGGGCGCAACCTGTTTGCGGACATGCTCGACAACGAGCGCAAGTTCGGCGCGCGCATCATCTTCTCGAACGAGGCGTTCACGGTGTACCTGCCGTTTTACACGGATTACCCGTACGGCGTATACATCGTGCCGAACCGGCAGGTCGTGTATATCACGGAGCTTTCCGACCACGAGAAGGACCTGCTGGGCATTACGATCCGCGACACGGTGGGCATGTTCGATAACCTGTTTGACTACCGCTTCCCGTACATGATGTGCATGTACAACGCGCCGGTCAACAGCGGCGACTACAGCGCATTCTGGCGCTATCATATCAAATTCTTCCCGCCGATGCGCTCCGCGGAAAAGCAGAAGTTTAACGCCAGCAGCGAGACGGGCGCGTGGGCAAACTGCAACCCGACCTGCCCGGAGGAGACGAGCGAAGAGCTGCGCGCGGCCTACAACCGCTACATCGCGCACCGCCCGCCGCAGGACCAATAAGGCCCCATTTGCATTGTTTTTGGCATCCCATGTTGGCCGGAAAATCCGGCAGATTTACGAAAGGTAGGTTCCTTTTATGAAAACAGTATTGGTCACCGGCGGCGCCGGCTTCATCGGCAGCCACACGTGCGTAGAGCTCTTAAACGCGGGCTATGGCATCGTCGTGATGGACAACTTTGTCAATTCGAGCATGCAGGCCGTCGACGCGGTCAAGACGATTACGGGGAAGGATTTCCCGTTTTACGAGTGTGACATGTGCGACGAGGCGGCGTTTGAGAAGGTCTTCGCCGAGAACCAGATCGACGCAGTCATCCATTTTGCGGGCCTGAAGGCCGTGGGCGAGAGCGTGCAGAAACCGCTCGAGTATTACTCGAATAACCTGACGGGCACGTTTGTGCTCTTGCGCCTGATGCGCAAATACGGCGTGCACGAGCTCGTGTTCAGCTCTTCCGCGACGGTGTACGGCAGCCACAACCCGGTGCCGTTCCGCGAGGACATGCCGATTGGCGGCACGACGAACCCGTACGGCACGACGAAGGTCATGATCGAGCGGATCCTCCAGGACGTCTGCATCGCGGACAAGGAGATGCGCGTCGCGCTCCTGCGCTACTTTAACCCGATCGGCGCGCATCCGTCGGGGCTCATCGGCGAAAACCCGAACGGGATTCCGAATAACCTGATGCCCTACGTGGCGCGCGTGGCGGCGGGGATTCTGCCGTGCCTGTCCGTTTACGGCGACGACTACGACACGCCCGACGGGACCGGCGTGCGCGATTATATCCACGTGTGCGACCTCGCGACGGGGCACATCAAGGCGCTCGAAAAGCTCGACTCGATTCCGGGCGGCTGCGAAATCTACAACCTCGGCACCGGCAAGGGCACGTCCGTGCTCGAGCTTGTGCACGCGTTTGAGAAGGCCTGCGGCCACGCGGTGAACTATAAGATCGCGCCGCGCCGCGCGGGCGACATCGCGACGTGCTATGCGGACGTTTCGAAGGCGAAAAATGAGCTCGGCTGGGTCGCGAAGTACGACATTGACGACATGTGCCGCGATTCGTGGAACTTTATCCAGCACACGAAGCAGAACTAAATTTTAAATGCCGGCCCCGCAGGGCGGCGCGGTTTTTTGAACCGCTGCTCCCTGCGGGGCTTTTTTGATTTCTGAAATGTTCGAAAAGTAGTCAAAAAAGCAGTTAAACGAGGATTTTGCTAGATTCAAAACACGCAAAAAACAGCAGCGGCGCGGGTGCAAAGGCCCGCGCCGCTGCTGTTTAAGAGAGAGGAGAAATCTTTATGAAAACAAACTTGCGTCCCCCAGAGCACGCTGTGGTCGGCAACTCCACAGCTCGGCTTTTGTGCTCCCTTGGAACAATTCTTAGTATACCGGACGGTTGTGACGTCCGATTGAATGCAATATGAATGTTTTGTAACTTTTTCATGCACAAATTGAAAACGGAGAAAATTCCCACCCCTCACGCTTTTGCGGGCGGCGGGGGCGTTTCGGGCGCGGCTTCCGGCTCCAGATACGACGCGGCGAGCTCCTTTTGGCCCGTCAGCAGCGCCAGCATCATCTGGTAGACGCGGTCCGGCGCAGCTTGGAAGACCTCGCGGACGCGCTTTGCCTGGCGGCGGTCCGCCACGCGCAGCGAAAGCGTCATCAGGTCCTCGTGCGCGCCGGCGCCCGCCACGTGGCAGACGACGCGGTAGCCGTGGGGCTCCTTTTTTAGCTCGACGGTGTTCTCGCGCTCACGGCGCGCCTGGGCGAGCAGCGCGATGGCCGCGCCGACCGCCTTCTCGCGCACGGAATACGGCAGCGCCGTATCGAGCTGGCGGGCGATCTCGCGGGCCTGCTCCGTTGCGCAGTACGCGCCGTCCTTGCCGCGCGTCAGGTTGCCGTTTTCACACAGCGCCTCGAGCGCATCGGTCACCTCGAAATAATTGGCCAGGCCGTTCGCCTGGACGCTTTGCAGGATGGCCTCCTTGTGCAGCGGCACGCCGACGCTCGTCAAAAGATAGCACAACAAAATGCGGATTTCATCCTTGCTCTGCAGCCCGCCCGGCTCCACACCGGCCGTAAACGCATCATTCTGCATGGGGCTTTTCCTCCTCTTTGCTCTTCTGGCGCAGCAGGTACAGCACCCGCGTGCGGGTTGCGGGGTCCGCCGAACGGAACAGCCGCAGCAGATATTCCTCCGTCGGCGTAACGGGCTGTGCGGGCGCCGAGGGGGCCGCGGCATCCGCAAACACCTCCTGCCCGCTGTCGGACTTCGGCAAAAGCGCCCGGATGTTGATGCCGAAGACCTCGGCAATCTGGTGGAGCAGTTCGATTCGCGGCACACCGCCGCCCTGCTCATAATACGCATAGGTGGAGCGCTTCATGTGCAGGCGGTCGGCCAGTTCCTGCTGCGTCCATCCCTGGCGGATGCGCAGATCGCGCAGACGCTGCGCAAATGAATCCGATTTCATGGCGGCTCTCCCCCTTTCCCCGCCCGGTTCCTCACCAAAAGCGGTATGCCGATTTGCTTTCTTCCCTTATAGCATAACAAAAAGCGGCGTGTTTTACAAGGCGGCAAAAATTTTTTTGCGAAAAGGGGTTGACGAATCCTGCAAAAAGAAGTATAATGATAAAGCTGGCTCGAGAGAGCACAGAAAAAACAAAAAATGCTGGAATAGCTCAGTCGGTAGAGCAGCTGATTCGTAATCAGCAGGTCGTGTGTTCGAGTCACATTTCCAGCTCCAAAGTAGGCCGGGGAAAATTTCCCCGGTTTTTTTGTTTTAAAAAACGGCGCATACAAAAAGCAGCGGGCAAAAGCCAAAACCTGGCTCTTGCCCGCTGCTTTTGTAGTGTATTGCGCTTTCTGCGCATGGATCTCCTCCAGCGCCTTATAATCGAGAGAACTCCCAAGCCG
>ERZ1090862.1236-NODE-1238-length-11388-cov-14.354275_pt1 | contig 11388 bp, 10 predicted proteins | sample MGYA00478481_ERZ1090862 | MGnify/ENA primary metagenome ERZ1090862 (study PRJEB33644, sample SAMEA5815745) | chicken gut metagenome | biome: Chicken; feature: Gastrointestinal Tract; material: Caecum | place: Ireland | collected 2019-01-01 | study: A study of... | reverse complement strand
CTACCTAAAATTTTGCAAATTTCATCATTTATTTTAACATAAAAAGATTTATCTTTAAAGAAGTCTTTTACTGCTCCAACCAAATATCTAAGTTTATCAATCGGCCTATACATATCTTTGCCATTTTTAACATTTATTCCATCCATGTATCCACAAGGAATTATGGCTACTGTAGTTGACTTTTTTGTCTTATAAGAATTTGAATATCCTATATTAAAGCCTTTTGGCAATTCCTTTATTTCAGCTACATTTGACTCTAGGTGGCCTATTCTTTTTAATCCTGATGCACTTTTAAATGATAGCCTTCCTAAAAAAGCTGAACCTATTCTAACTGCATTTAAATGCATATTAGGAAATTTTATAAATGCGGAAGAATTACATATATGCAGCATTCCTGGTTCTATTTCATTCATTTTTAGCACTTCCACCACATCTATAAATCTATCAAACTGCATTTTTGTATATTTATCATCATAAAAACTAATTGAAAAATGTGAAAAAGTTCCTTCAATTTTTATATTTTTTGCAGGTTTTAAGGCCTCTACAATTTTTTCCCTTTCACTATACAAAAATCCATATCTACCAAAGCCTGTATCAATTTTTAGATGTGCCCTTATTTTTTTACCTTTTTCCTCACCAATCTTTTCAGCAACTTCCACATCTTCTTTTGAGCCTATCGTTATAATTATATTGTTTTCTACCAATTTTCTAACATCTTTTTCGATTGCTGTTGAAGATAACATTAAAACATCTTGCTTTATCCCTGCATTTCTCAGCTCAATTGCTTCATCTACTGTAGAAACTGCAAGCATCGCAATTCCATTATCAATTAGAAAATTAGCATATTGAACTAATCCCAGCCCATATCCATTGCCTTTTATAACAGCTATTATTTTTAACGGCCTTCCTTTATCGTCTTTTCCACTTTTTTCAGCATATTCCTTTATTCTTTGGATATTATGCCTTAAATCTTCTTTATTTACAATTAATTCGTTCAATTTAACTCTCCTTAATGATTTTTTAACTTCATCTTCCACTGTCTTATTGTTCTAAAAGCCTTCTCTGAGAAGCGATATAGCTTGTACGTCAACGGTTTAAATGGATAATATACTTCGCCTATAAATTCCGTAAATGTTGCTCCAAAACCTTGCTTAAATCTATATAATCCATATTGTGGGTGATGCTCATTCACAACACCAGAAACACCTCTAAAATCATAAATATCATCATGCCTTGCAATTGCCATTTTTATCATTTCCCATTGAAGCAAATAATTTGGCATCAAATTGCGGTGCTCATTACTACTAGCACCATACAAATACCAAGTTTTATTACCATAAAAAATTGGTATTACGCCAGAAATTGGCTTTCCATCATAATATGCCATCAAAACCTTAATATGCTCTGGTCCTAGACAATCATACATTTTCTCAAAATACTCTAATGGACGAATTATAAAGCCATCCCTTTTACCTGTTTCAATCATAATCTTGTGAAAATCTTTCAAATCTTCCTTCGTCCCATCTTTTACAGTAACGCCTTTTCTACCTGCCAAGCGAATATTGTACCTCCACTTTTGCTTAAACCCTGCCATAATCTCATCTTCAGTTTTCCCCTTTATATCCAAGCGAAACACATACCTTGGCTGAATTTCATCTTTAAAATCCTTAGCATCGTCTTTTATCTTATAACCTAGCTTTGTCACAATCTCCCTAAACTCTTTATCATCACTAGTAATATCTGGCTCCATCCTTAGCACAATAGCCTTATACTTTTTTGCCAATTCCTTTGCACCATCTGTTATCTGTTGCAACACATTTTCATCATGAATATCACACACTGGCCCCCTTGCAGCATACATTATATTGCCAAATATTGGCATCTTTCTAATCCATACACACAAAGATCCAATAATCTTCTTATTCTCATCTTCAGCCAAAATCACCTCTGGTTGCCAATTGGGCTTTTTTACTTCTGCCCATTCCAAAGATTGCTGAAAATTACACCTTTCATGTCCTTCTAAAAAATTTTTATATTCCTTCTTTGATTCTTCGCTATTCATATCAACGAATCTCATTTTCACTATCATTCCTTCCTAAAGCTCTTTTTTAAGTTTCTTCTCAAAGTACTTTTCTTTAAACCGTCTTTTTAAATCATTTTTTCTTCTAGTTTTATTCAAAATTATTATTTCCTATACCATAGTATTTTACACTAAATATCAAAATTTTACAAGTGATTTAGTTTTATTTATATTTTATTTATATTTATTTGCATAAAATTTAATCAATCGACTCAAAATATATTTATGGAGGTATTTACAATGAATGAAGATATCAATGAAGTTAACGTTTTAGACGAACTAAACAAAGGCGCTTGTATGGGAAAAGACGCCATACATTTTATTTTAGACAAAGTTGAAGATGACGCTTTGCGAGACGAGCTAAACACACAATATGACAAATATTCTTCAATATCAAACAGAATACACGAAATTTACCCAGAATATAGCCATAACGAGCCACACGAAACAAATGCCATGAACAAAATGATGACTTGGTCTGGGGTAGAAATGAACACCCTAATGGACACAAGTAGCTCTAAAATTGCCGAACTATTATTGCAAGGAACAAACATGGGAATCATCGAAGGCAGAAAACTATTGAACCATAAAGGTACTGATAATAGAGTACACAAATTAGTACAAGAATATGTAGATATGCAAGAAGATGCAGTAGAAAAACTCAAAACCTTCTTATAAAAAGATGTTTTGGGGTGTTTTTGGGGACGGAGGAAAAAAACACCTTGAACTTTAGGAACGTTCCTTAAAGTTCATTCTTGATTTTTTTGAAATTTAGGTATTTTTGATATTTTTAACAAATGAACTTTGGGGACATTCCTTTTGGGCAATTATGTGTCACGGAGCTACGTCCCTAGTGGCAAATTTTACTCTTATGAAATATAAAAACTGGCAACTAATTATTTCTAACTAGTTGCCTTACATAGCAATTTTATTTTAACACATCATTTATTATGGAGCAGGTAGTGAGAATCGAACTCACGTCATCAGCTTGGAAGGCTGAGGTTCTACCATTGAACTACACCTGCATTTATTAAATTAAATTTACTATAACTGTCAGGATTATGGAGCAGGTAGTGGGAATCGAACCCACGTCATCAGCTTGGAAGGCTGAGGTTCTACCATTGAACTACACCTGCATTGCTCCTGACAATTATAGATTATAAGTGTTTTTTTCGTTTTTGTCAATAGATTTTACAAAAAAATTTATTTATCTTTTTTACAAGCCCCTACTAATCCTACAAATAGTGGCGCTGGCCTATTAGGCCTTGATTTTAGCTCCGGATGGAATTGCCCCGCAATGAAATATGGATGGTCTTTTAGCTCTACCATTTCTACCAAATTTCCATCTGGTGAAGTACCAGAGACTACTAAGCCGGCTTGCTCTAGTCTTTCCCTATAATCATTATTATATTCAAAACGATGTCTATGTCTCTCAGAAATCTGCTCAGATTTATATAATTTGCTTGCTAATGTTCCGTTTTTAATAATGCAAGGATATGCTCCCAAACGCATAGTTCCTCCCTTTTTCTTCACATTTTTTTGTTCTTCCATTATATGTATAACAGGATTTTCAGTTTTCTCATTAAATTCTGTTGAATTTGCATCCTTTAAATTTAGCACATCTCTTGCAAACTCAACTACAGCCATTTGCATTCCTAGGCAAATTCCTAAAAATGGAATTTTATTTTCTCTTACATATTTAATAGTCTCAATCATTCCTTCTATTCCTCTGTTTCCAAAGCCTCCAGGAACAATAACGCCGTCAATTCCTTTTAATTTTTCTTCCACATTGTCTCTGGTTATCTTTTCTGAATCAATTAAGTGTACCTTAACATTTACTTTGTTTGCAAATCCTGCATGATGCAAACTTTCAATTACAGAAATATATGAATCTTCCAATTTCACATATTTGCCAACTATTGCAATATTAACCACATTTTTATCATCAATGCTTTTAATATTGTCAATCATCTCTTGCCATTTAGAATTATCTGGCACATAATTATCAAGTTTTAAGTGATTGCAGACTTCTCTTGCTAGGCCTTCCTTTTCTAACATCAAAGGAACCTCATACAAGCAGCTTGCAGTCTTATTTTGTATTACACTTGTTTTTCTAACATTACAAAATAAAGACAACTTTTCTTTTATATTATCTGGAATATCCATTTCTGTCCTACAAACCAATATATCTGGCTTAATTCCCAAACTTTGCAACTCCTTAACCGAATGTTGCGTTGGCTTTGACTTTATCTCATTAGAGCCAGAAATATAAGGCAATAGCGTAACGTGAATATATAAAACATCTTCAGGATTTTTTTCCAATCCCACTTGTCTAATAGCCTCAATGATAGAAAGACCCTCAATATCTCCTACAGTTCCTCCAATTTCTGTTATCACAATATCAGTATCCGTATTTTCAAACCCATAAATTTTCTCCTTAATCTGGTTCGTAACATGTGGAATAACCTGAACTGTCTTGCCTAAATAGTCTCCTCTTCTTTCCTTCTCAATAACCTCTTTATAAATTCTTCCCATAGTTATACTCGAATTTTTAGTCAAATTCTCATCAATAAACCTCTCATAATGCCCTAAATCTAAATCCGTTTCGGCACCATCATCAGTAACAAAAACCTCTCCATGTTCATAAGGATTCATCGTACCTGGATCCACATTCAAATACGGATCAAACTTTTGTATCGTAACCTTATAACCTCTATTTTTCAATAGTCTTCCGAAGTGACGCAGCAGTAATTCCCTTACCCAAGCCAGAAACCACTCCTCCTGTCACAAAAATAAACTTCGTATTCATCTTTTCTCCTTTCATGCAAAATTTGCCACGATGGACGTAGCAAAATGGCAATTTTTTGCCACTGGGGACGTACCTTTTTGGCAATTTTTTGCCACTAGGGATGTAGCTTTTTGGCAATTTTGCAACTGGGTACACCCCTTTGGTGTACATTTTTTCGTTTTGAACTTTAAGGAACGTCCCTAAAGTTCAATTTACTATTAGTTTACCATTTTTACTCCAAAGATACAAGTATTTTTAGGAAATTTGACCAATTTGCATTATTGTTATATGATTAGGTTATAATGTAAAATAAATAAATAAAGGAGGATTTTAAATATGCCAACACCACATAATTCAGCGAAATTAGGCGAAATTGCTAAAACTGTTATAATGCCAGGTGATCCATTGCGTGCAAAATATATTGCCGAAAATTTTTTGACTGATGCCAAGCTGGTCAATAATGTTAGGGGAATGCTCACATATACCGGTTTTTACAGAAATACTAAATTGACTGTAATGGCTTCAGGTATGGGAATGCCAAGTATGGGCATATATAGTTATGAATTGTACAAATTTTATGAAGTAGAAAATATAATTAGAATAGGCTCTTGTGGCGCGTACAAGCCGGAGCTAAAGTTGTTTGACGTTGTACTCTCAAAAAGAGTTTTCTCAGAAAGCAATTATGCTTTGACTTTTAACAACGATGATTGTCATATTGAATTTTCTAGCTCAAAGTTAAATGAAATAATACAAAAAACAGCTCAAGATGAAAATTTGACTATCTATGCGGGTGATACTGTTTGCTTGGATTGCTTTGATCCATATATGCCTAATTTACAAAAATTTTTAGAAAGAATGCCAAAAGATTTTGACCCTTATTCAGGTGAAATGGAAGCTTTTGCTCTATTTTATAACGCTAATTTTTTTAATAAAAATGCAGCTTGCTTAATGAGTGTAGTTGATTCCAAATTTATTAAGGATGTCGCAACTGCTGAACAAAGGGAAACTGGTTTAAATCAAATGATAAAACTTGCTTTAGATAGCGCTACGAAAATTTAATTTGTTTAAAAGTGAACTTTAAGGAACGTCCCCAAAGTTCACTTTTTTTATTTTTTTATTGATAAAATTTTGTATTTCATTACTCCTCCTGGAGCATTAACTTCAACTATTTCATTTTTCTTAGCTCCCAATAGTGCAGCTCCCAATGGTGATTCATTGGAAATTTTGTTTTCTGCTAAGTTTACTTCTGTTGAGCCAACTATAGTATATTCTACTTTTTCATCAAATTCCATATCTAAAACTTTTACTCTGTTTCCTACTTGAACTGTCTCAGTGTCAATATCTTTTTCATCGATAATTTTTGCATGTCTGATTTGTTCTTCTAGTTCAGCAATTTTACTTTCATTTTCAGCTTGCGCTGTTTTGGCTTCGTCATACTCTGAGTTTTCTGACAAATCTCCAAATCCTAGTGCTACTTTTATTCTATCAGCTACTTCAGCTCTTTTTTCTGTTTTTCTATAGTTTAATTCTTTTTCTAGTTTTTCATATCCTTCTTTCGTTAATATTACTTCTTTATCTTCCATTGTAATCTCTCCTCTCGATTTTGATTAAGTTTTCTTAATTTGCATTTTCTATATTACGGCAAAAACAAAAATTTGTCAAGGACAAATCTTTGTTTTTCACGAAATTTTCATATTATTTATCAATTTTATTTCATTAATTCTTTAGCACCTTTCATGTAGTCTAATCCAGAGAAAATTGTTGCAATTACTTGAACTATCATTAATATTGTAACAATAAAGTTTAGAATTAAGTCTCCGCCTTGTAGCGCACCTGAAAAGCATTCGCCAAATTTATGCAAATCTACAAAAGCTAATATAATTGCTAGTATTTGTGTTACTGTTTTTAGTTTTCCCCATTTTGATGCAGCTATAACTTTGCCTGCTTTTTCTACAGCAATTAATCTGTAACCTGATACTAGGAATTCTCTTGCTAGAACAATTATTGGTATCCATGCAGGTAATTTGCCCATTTCAACCAACATAACCATTGCTGCTAATACTAAAATCTTATCTGCCAATGGGTCTAAGAATTTTCCAAAAGTAGTTACTTGATTATTCTTTCTTGCTAAATATCCATCTAGTTTGTCTGTTATAGATGCAATTATAAATATAATATCTATTATTAAATATTCTATTGGTATTCCTAAAAATTCTTGTTTGATTCCAAAAAATGGTATTATTACCATCAGCGGAACCAAAATTATTCTAAATATTGTTAATTTATTTGGTAAATTCATAACTTTTCCTCTCAAATTTTCATAATTATTTAAGTATTAACTTTAATTTTTCCGTTAAAGAATGTATCTGCTATACATGCATCTTTTAATAATTATTTAAGCATTTCAATTGCTTTTTGTAGTTGGGTATCTTCTTTTTCATCAATTACTAACTGATTTTTCAATGAATCTGGTAATTCAACTTTTTCATCTGGCTCTATTCCTATTTTGTTTATCTCTGATCTGTTTGGAGTCAAATATTTTTCAGTAGTAATTTTTAGTCCACTACCATCCTTTAGAGTCATTACCTGCTGTATTACGCCTTTGCCATAAGTCTTTGTTCCTACTATTTTGGCCTTGCCTGCGTCTTTTAAAGCACCTGCTAATATTTCAGAAGCACTTGCAGTATTCTCATTTGTCAAAAGAATTATTGGTACATTTATTATTGGGTCATCTGTAGTTTTCTTTACATCTTCTTTATTGTTTTTATCTACTTCATATAACACCACTGAATCTTTATCTAATATATAATTTGCAATTTGCAAAGCTTCATCAACTATCCCTCCACCATTATTTCGCAAATCAATAATAAGTGAATTTATTCCTTGATTTTTCAATTCTTCATATTTTGCCTTAAAATCTTCTGCTGTTCCTTCATCAAAAGATGAAAATTGAATATAGCCTATATTATTTTCTAGCACTTTTCCATCTACCGGATTAACCTTAATATTTTCTCTTTTTATTTCAAAGTCTAATGTCTGATTGTCTCTTAAAATTTGTAACTTAACAGTTGAGCCTTCTTCGCCCTTAATTTTATTTGCTGCAACTGACATTTGATCTCCTGAATATTGAGTTCCATCAATAGAAACAATTGTATCTCCTGGCAAAACTCCTGCCTTTTCGGCTGGGCTACCTTCTATTGGCGCAAGCACTTTTATAGTATTTGTATTTTCATCTTTTACCATATAAATGCCGATACCTACGAAATTACCCAATGTATCTTCCAGATAAGTTTCCATGTCATCTTTTGAAATATACTCTGTATATGGATCACCTAAGCCTTCAATATATCCCTTTATAGCACCTTCTTTTAGTTTTTCATCATCAACGTCTCCCAAATAATATTTATCAATAATATTTCGATATTTGTCTAATGTACTAGCAATGTCTTCAGAATTTGAGTTTGATAATAAGCTCGCATCTCCTGTAAAATATTGATACATCCCTATTGATGTAATTATAAATGTTACAAATGCTACTAAAATAACTAGCATTATAATTTTATACACTTTAGTTCTGTTTTTTTTCTCTTCCATCTATGAAAATCTCTCCTTTTGCAATTTTTTGCCAAAAAGGTACGTCCCCAGTGGCAAAATTTACATATAATTTCGAGGGTCTCTTCTGCTGTCGTTTCCACTATAGCTATAATTATATGGTGGCACTCTTACTTCAAAATGTAAGTGTGGTCCTGTTGAATTACCTGAATTTCCACTTTGCATTATTGGCTGACCTTTTGATACAGTGTCTCCCGGTGAAACGTAGAATACTCCATTGCCATGTGCATACCATGTTCTAAGGCCATTTGCGTGTTGAATAACTATGTAGTTTCCATAGCTTGTTGTTAAATGAGTTGCACTAAGTACTACGCCATCTGCTGCTGCATATACAGTTGTTCCTATTGGTACGCCATAATCTATCGCGCCGTGATATCTTCCGCTTGAGTAATACATCTGTGTAGTAATTACGCCTGATTTTACAGGCCTTTGTAGATATCCACTACCTCCTGAAACGTAGTTTCCTCCTGCACTGCTACTGCTACTACTGCTGCCTGAGCTTTGCTTTTTCTTTAATTCTTCTAATTGTTTTTGATATCTTGCTTCTGCTTCTGCTAATTGTTTTGAAATTTTCTCATTATCTGCCTGTAATTGATCTATTTCTGCTTGTGTTTGTTTTTCATCTTCACTTAATTGTGCAGCATAAGAATCTTTTTCTTTTTTTACTGTTTCAAGCTGTGCTGTCATGCTTTCTTTGCTTGCTTTTGAGTTTGCAAGTTCAGCCTTGTTGTTTTCTAGGTTTTGCTTATCTGTTTCTATTTGTTGTTTTTGTTCTTGAATTTCTTGCAATAATTCTGTATCCTTATCAGTTATTACAGAAATCATATAGTAACTAGAAATTAAATCCGTCAAACTATCTGATGATAGTAAAACATCCAAATATGAAGTCTCTCCTGCCTCATAAGAAACTACTAATCTTTCTTTTAGGATATTTTCTTTTTGAGTATAATCTTCTTGTGCCTTATTAAGGTTATCTTCAGCCTGTGATATTTGATTATTCAAATCTGTAATTTTAGTATCTAATTCATCAATTTGTGACTGATAGTTTGAAATTTGATTTGTCAAATCTTCTACTTGTTTAATTACATCGGATTTTTCTTCTTGTATATTGTTTAATTCTTCTTTTTTTTGCTGTATTTGATTATTTGTCTCATCTTGCTGGCTTTTTAATTTGTCAGTTTCAGACTCTGCTAAAACTATATTACTTTGTAACAAAATTATTCCAATTAAAAATATCCCCAAAAGCTTAATTCCTAGTTTTTCCATAAATTTAACCTTTTTCATAAGTTCCTCCTATTTCATTTACTATAATATTTTTAGCTTTAATTGTTTTGTGATTCTTCATTTGTAGCTATGTTGTTTGCGTCTGGTACCAATCCATTCGTTATATATGGCATTGGATCTGTAACCTTGCCATTTAGCCTAACTTCAAAATGTGCATGTGGACCTGTCGAATATCCAGTAGATCCAACTTTTAGGACTGGGTCTCCTCTTTTTACCGTCTGGCCAACCTTAACTAATATTTCAGATCCATGTGCATATAATGTTGAAACTCCACCTCCATGGTCTATCATTACCATATTGCCATAAGCTCCATTATAACTTGCCTTTACTACAATGCCATCATTTGCTGCTATGAATTCTGCTCCAAGTGGTGCAGCAATGTCAACTCCAGTGTGGAGCTTGTAAACTCCAGTTATAGGATGAGTTCTCATACCATATTTTGAACTTATTCTTGTATAACCTGGTACTGGCCACTCTAAAACGCCCCCTATATATTGTGTAGCTAGACCTTCTTGTGCTAACTTTAGAATTTCTGCATTAACTTCATCAAATTGCCTATTATATTCATCTATTTGCGCTTGAATTTCTTTTTCTTGGTCTGACAGTCTTGATATGAAGTTTTCTCTTACTGATTTTGTATTTTCTAAAATTCTTGCAGTTCTTGTTTGATTTTCTTTTACAATTGCCAATTGTGATTGAGTTGTATCTAATTGCTTTTTTTGAGTTTCAATTGAATTTTTTCTTTCTTCCATATCCTGAAGCAATTGATTATCATAGTCTGTCAACACTGTAATCAAATAATAGCTAGATAAGAAGTCTGTTATATCACTTGAACTAAGTAAAACATCTAAATATCTAGTTTTGCCAGCTTCATACATAGCAACAAACCTTTTTTCTAAGAGCTGTCTTTTGGAATTATAAGTATCTTCTGCCTCTTTTAGCTGAGCTTCTACATCATCTATCGTGCTCTGCAATTCTGTAATTCTATTATTTAGTCCATCTAAACTGCTTTGTGAACTTGCTATTTTTTCATCCAATTTTTGAACCTGTTGCAAATTTGCTGAAAGTTCATCTTGAACATCATTTAGCTCTCCTGTAGCATCATTTATCTGATTCTGTAATTCTTGCTGTCTATTTTGCAAATCTGTTACATTTGTGTCTTCTTCTGCAAAAACTGCATCATAATTTCCACATATACTAAAAATGCATACTACTAAAATCAAAACAATACATAAATATTTACGCATGTTTTCTCCTTTATACTTTCAAATATTTTCTCATAGAAATCACGCTTCCTATTGCACCAATGCCAATACCTAATAGCATATATACTAAGATTATTGAATTAAACATGTCACCAAATGGCACTAGATTCATATTTATAGTTCTCATAAATGAAACATTTACTAGCTTTTCTGCTATAATGTTATACGCAACTCCTACTATTATTATAGATATTGCACTTGCAATTATTCCTATAATCATACCTTCTACAACAAATGGCCATCTTATGAAATTGTTTGTAGCTCCAACATATTTCATTATAGAAATTTCTTTTCGTCTTGCATGAACAGTTAACTTTATTGTATTTGCTATAATAAAAATTGAAATTATGATTAACAAT
>ERZ1090862.1229-NODE-1231-length-11407-cov-6.590469_pt1 | contig 11407 bp, 10 predicted proteins | sample MGYA00478481_ERZ1090862 | MGnify/ENA primary metagenome ERZ1090862 (study PRJEB33644, sample SAMEA5815745) | chicken gut metagenome | biome: Chicken; feature: Gastrointestinal Tract; material: Caecum | place: Ireland | collected 2019-01-01 | study: A study of... | reverse complement strand
CAGAGGAGCAGTTAAGCGACAACTTCCAGACGCTGATCGGTGCAATTATCAAGGCTAGACCGAACACTCTGAAGGGACAGTACCTGAGAAGTGTAACTCTGGCTCCGACTATGGGACCTGGCGTTAAGGTTAACCCGGTAAAACTTGCATAATGATAGAACGATAGAAAAGAACCCGTTGGGCTTATGAAGTCCGGCGGGTTCTTTTTGTGCAATGAATATAATTGATACAGATAATCGAGGTACTGAACGGCGGCCTCCTTGCGGGGAAAGTTTGCGCCTGATAAGTGGTCGGGGCGTCCAGACCCAGTGCCTTGCGGTCGGTGATGGAATGGACTATGAAAAAGTGGAGCAGAACCCGGTGCTGGATGAGAAGGAGCTTCCGGAGGGAGGAAGCAGGGTTGATTTCCGCGATCCGAAGATGTGGAGAAAAGCGGACAGATCCTGCTGTACACCAGCAAGGATGGTTTCATCCGGCCGCGGCGCTTTCTTCTGATGTCATATTGAAAATTGCTCCGCAAATTTTTGAACATTGTTCTGAAAAATGTTATAATAGCAATATGAAAAATCGGTCTGCATGGAAGAAAGAGGCCGAAAAGATACGGAGGTTAAAAGCTGTGTTGGAAAAAATAACCAGAGATGGAAAAGTTTACAGAAAGGAATCGGATTCCATCGGAACAAAGGAAGTACCGGTCGAAGCGTATTACGGCGTCCAGACACTCAGGGCATATGAAAATTTTCGTATTACGGGACTGAATATACATCCCGAGATCATCACCAGCCTGGGGTATATCAAGAAAGCGGCTGCGCTGACGAACTGCGAGGTGGGTACGCTGGACAAGACGAAGGCGGAAGCGATCATCAGCGCCTGTGATGAGGTGATCCAGGGGAAATTCAAGCAGTATTTTATCGTCGATCCGATCCAGGGAGGAGCCGGTACCTCTCTGAACATGAACGCCAATGAGGTGATTGCAAACCGTGCGATCGAACTTCTCGGCGGAGAAAAGGGAGAGTATCAGATTATTAACCCAAACGATCATGTGAACTGCGGCCAGTCGACAAATGATGTAATCCCGACTGCAGGAAAACTGACGGCGCTGCATCTGCTTGAAAAGTGTGTCGAGCAGCTGTATCGCCTGTATGAAGCGCTTCAGAACAAAGCGCAGGAATTTGACGACGTTATCAAGATGGGAAGAACGCAGATGCAGGATGCAGTGCCGATCCGGCTCGGACAGGAATTCCGCGCTTATTCCGTGGCGATCTCCAGGGATATCAACCGGATCACAAAGGCCAGCGAGGAAATGAAGAGCGTCAATATGGGAGGAACTGCCATCGGTACAGGGGTAAATGCCGACGAGAGATATCTGCGGCGTATCGTCCCGAATCTGGCGGAGATCAGTCGTACAGATCTGGTACAGGCTTACGATCTGATCGATTCCACACAGAATTTGGACTCTTTTGTCTCTGTCTCCGGCGCATTGAAAGCATGTGCGGTGACTTTGTCCAAGATCGCCAACGATCTGCGTCTGATGTCTTCGGGTCCTCGTGCTGGGTTCGGGGAGATCAATCTTCCGGCGCGGCAGAACGGTTCTTCGATCATGCCCGGAAAAGTAAATCCGGTGATTCCGGAAGTGGTGAATCAGGTGGCGTTTAATATCATCGGAAACGATACGACGATCACTATGGCGGCGGAGGCAGGACAGCTGGAACTGAACGCCTTCGAGCCGATCGTGTTCTACTGTCTGTTTCAGTCGATCGACACGCTGACCTATGCGGTACAGACTTTCGTGGATAACTGTATCAGCGGGATCACGGCCAACAGAGAACGGTGCCAGGAACTGGTGGATCGGAGTATCGGTATCGTCACAGCGCTGTGTCCGTATATCGGATATGAGCGCGCGGCTGATCTCGCGAAACGTGCACTGCATGAGAATACTTCGATCAGAAAGCTGATCCTGGACGAGAAGATCATGACGCAAGAGGAACTGGATCGCGTGCTCAATCCTGTGAAAATGACAAACCCGGGGATCCAGGGGAAGAATTGAACAGTCCGCAGGATCGTATCTGAAAAAGGCGTAATGGTTCAAATGGATGAACGATCATAAAACGGCAGCCTCAAAACGGGGAATTTTTTTCTGCGTTTTGAGGCTGCCGTTTTGTAACCGTTCATGTGGCACTGCTGTCTTTTTCGGACCGTTCGAGACGCCGCGCTGTTTTTCGGGCCTGGAGGGGTGTGGTGTGAAAACGTTCCCGAAAGAGTTTGTGGAACAGTTTGTCGTTGGAGAAGCCGTGGCGTTCCTCCAGTTCGCGGATGCTCAGGTCGGTGACCAGTAAATCGCGGTACAGGCGGGAAAGCCGATAGTCGTTGAGATATTGCAGGTAGGTGGTTCCCATGTTTTCGCGGAAAAACCGGCAGAAATATTCCGGCTGCAGTGCGGCGACCCCGGCGGCGTTCCGGAGGGTGATCTGCGAACTGTAATTCTGATGGGTGTAATCAAGCACTGCGTCGAGACGTGACAGGACTCTCGTGCTTTTCGGTTGATAATCTCCCGGCATTTCCCGGAGGAATTTCTGATAAAGAAGTTCCAGAAACTCAAACAGGTCCTTGTTGAAAGAAAACAGGTACCCCGGTCGGGCACTCTCCTGGAGATGCATCATATCCAGGAGCAGATCTTTGAGATGCTGAACATCTCTCTGTACCCCGGGATCCGTACAGTTGTCGTCGACGGAGAACCAAAGACGGGAAATATCGGAGAGACATGCGGACAGAAATTTGTCAGGGATCTGTACCAGAATGGTGCGGTTTCCGGAAGGGCAGCGGGACGCATGCACCAGTCCGGAGTTGATCAGCAGCAGTTGTCCCGGGCCCAGGGTGACCGTCTGATCAAACAGTGTGACGACAGCGGTGCCTTCCAGGACATAAATAATCTCAATGGCTTCATGCCAGTGGCTGGGAGAAAAGCTTCCATGATCAACCGCGGCGTCGAACCGGATCTGTTTGTCGGCGGAGACAGCGATCGTTTCTTTCCTTGTCTGATGCAGATTTCTCTGAATAATCTGAGACATTTTGTCATAAACTCCTTCCTGTGATAACAGTCGTTCAGCCGGAGGAACGGTTTTCTGTGGTCTATGATACCATGAAATCTTTGGCGAAACAATGGCCGGGGAGAAGGGGGAGATCCGTTGCGACGGTTCCGCCGAATGGGCTGATGCAATTCGGACCTGAAGTGGAAAACCGGCATGAATTTTACATGAATTTAACACAATTGTCCCGGAAAATACCGTATTTAACATAGATTTTACAAGTTGCTGATTTTGCATTTTACACAAAACTGTTAAGATTGATTTGTAAAAACGAAATGTAAAGTTCTTCAAACCAGAAAAATAAACGGAAAGAGGAGAAAAAGATGAAAAGAAAAATTATGGCATTAGTTATGACTGCAATCGTAGCGACAGGAATGCTCGCAGGATGCGGCGGAAATTCCGGTTCAGGAAGCACATCCGGAAGTTCTGCAGGATCCACATCTGAGAGCGCGGGAAGCGACAGTTCCGCATCCGGGGCTTCTTCCAATTCAACCGCAGAGGAACTGAGCGGAACGGTCACCGCAGCAGGATCCTCCGCACTGAAACCTCTGGCAGATGACGCTGCGGAGTACTTCAATGAATTACATCCGGACGTTTCCATCACCATCGACGCAGGCGGTTCCGGACAGGGACTTCAGCAGGTAGCGGACGGTACAGTAGATATCGGAAACTCCGATGTGGCAGCAGATGAGAAGCTGGATGCCTCTCAGGCGGAGGGTCTGGTAGATCATCAGGTATGCGTGATTACTATGGCTCCGATCATTAACCCGGATGTCGCAGAAGCGGGCGTTACCGATCTGACCAAAGATCAGCTGATCTCCGTCTTCACCGGCGAGACCACAAACTGGAGTGAGGTAGGCGGACCGGATGAGGACATCATCCTGATCACACGTCCGGAATCTTCCGGTACAAGAGCAACCTTTGAGAAATACGCACTGGACGGAAATAAAGAGGCTTCCAACACTTCCATGGAAACCGATGATTCCGGAGTCCTTCTGCAGAATGTAAAGGATACCAAGGGCGCGATCGGTTATGTAGCGCTCTCCTATCTGACTGAGGATGCAGGCGTTTCCACAGTAGCGATCGACGGTGTTGAGCCGACACTGGAGAATACTTACAACGGAACTTATCCGGTATGGACTTATGAGCATATGTACACCAACGGTGAGCCGAGTGAAGTGGTACAGGCGTTCCTGGACTACATCATGTCCGATGATTATGGCAGCCGTATGGAAGAACTGGGCTACGGCGTATCTTCCAAGATGACGGTAACTGAGCACTGATTATAACTGAACGGAAGGCGGGCACAGAGGCATCTATGCCCGCTTTTTACGCGATACACCCGGCAGGCTGCTGTCAGCTGTGTGCAGGTATTGCGGCGGATGGGGAAAGAATCTTCCCTGGCCGATCGTATCAGGGGATAAGGGAAGCTGCCAACGGCAGGCTTTCTGTATGGTTAAAGAGGAATTTTTATGAATACAACAAAAGGAATGTTTAGAAAAGAATATTTATGGCGCACGCTGATGACTGTCTGCGGACTGTTTGTCATCGTTCTGACGATCTGTATCGGTGCGTTTCTTATTTATCAGGGATCCGGAACCTTTACCAAGTTCGGACACAGCCTGATGGAATTTTTGGGTTCCACTGCCTGGGATCCGGCGGATGGCGCAGACGGCGGCGGAACCGTCGGCGCTCTGATTTTCATCGTGGGATCACTGGCAACCTGCGGGCTTGCGCTTCTGATCTCTACTCCGTTCGCGCTGGGTTCAGCGATCTTTATGACAGAAATCGCTCCGAAATTCGGAGAAAAATTTTACCGCCCGGTCGTTCAAATCTTTGCGGGAATTCCTTCCGTCGTTTACGGATGGGTCGGACTGACCGTGCTGGTGCCGGCGATCAGAGATGTGTTTGATCTCCAGGTGGGGCATTCCCTTCTGGCTGCCGGGATCGTTCTGGCAATTATGATCTTCCCGACGATCACCAGTGTTTCTGCGGACGCAATCCGCTCGGTATCGAAAGACTGTCGTATGGCGGCTTACGGACTCGGCTCCACCCGCTGGCAGACTACTTACCGGATCGTGATCCCGGCTGCTTTCCCGGGAATCATTTCCGGTGTGATCCTCGGTCTTGCACGTGCGTTCGGCGAGGCTCTTGCGGTTGCGATGGTCATCGGACAGACGACGGCGCTGCCGACGAGTATTTTCTCGAGAACAAAGACACTGACTACCGAGATCGCTTCTCAGATGGGAAATGCGATGGAAGGCGGCGAACTGAAGACGGCGCTGTGGACGATGGCGCTCCTGCTTTTCCTGATGTCACTGTTGTTTATCTTCCTGATCCACTTCTTCTCGGGAAAGAACCCGGAGAAAGCCGGTGAAAAGAGCGCGAAACGTGCGGCGTCAGAAGAAAAGAAGACAGAGACGGGAAATCAGGTTCGCGCCATGGAGCAGGAAAAAGCGCAGAATATGGCGGGCAGCCGTGTCATGGAAGGAGGAAAATAATCATGAATAAGATCAGACGTTCCATCGGGGTGGACAGATTTATGACGATCGTGTTCTATTGCATCGCCGTTTTCTTCTTCGCCCTTCTGATTGGATTTGCCTCCTATGTGATCATCGGAGGACTTGCGGGCGCGAGCCCGGAAATGTTTGCGTTTGAACGTTCCGGAAGTATCGGAAACCAGCTGTTTAATACATTGTATCTTGTATTTATTTCTCTTGTATTTTCCATCCCGATCGGCGTATGCGGCGGTATCTATCTGGCGATGTACGCAAAACAGGGACCTCTGACAAAGTTTCTGCGTATCTGTATTGAGACGCTGTCCTCGCTGCCGTCCATCGTTGTCGGTCTGTTCGGCTACCTGATCTTCCTGGTGATGGCAGGTCTCGGAAGAAGTCTGATCGCCGGCGCGCTGTGTGTGTCGATCCTGACGCTGCCGCTGATCACGACGACCACGGAAGATGCGATCAAGGGACTTCCCCAGGGCTATCTCCAGGCAAGCCTGGGACTGGGCGCGACCCGCTGGCAGTCGATCTTCCATGTACTGCTTCCGGCCTGTGTGCCGCGGATCATGACAGGTGTTATCCTGGCGGCGGGACGCGGTTTCGGTGAAGCTGCGGCGCTGCTCTACACGACAGGTTCCGGAAGCGACCTGCGCTGGACCAACTGGAATCTTACGGCGCCTACCTGTCCGCTGAATATCTTCCGGCCGGCGGAGACGCTTTCTCTCCAGATCTGGAACCTGCAGACCAACGGACAGGACCGTGCGCTGGCAAACCTGTCCTCCGCAGTCCTGCTGATCCTTGTTCTGGTGTTCAATATCGGAGCAAATGCACTGAGCCGCAGAATCAGCAGAAAGAGCTCGGGCGAGGCGGCGTAAACGTAGATTTAGACGTACCCGGAAGGGAAGAAACGAAAGGAATATAAAAGACAATGGAACAGAAAAAAGCAGCAAACGGGCACAGCAAGTTCGAAGTGAAACATTTGAATTTACATTACGGAGATTTCCACGCACTGAAAGATATCAATATGAAGATCGAGGAACATGAGATTACCGCGTTTATCGGACCGTCTGGATGCGGAAAGTCCACGTTCCTGAAAACGCTGAACCGTATGAATGATCTGGTGGAAAACGTAAAGATCGACGGCGATATCCGTCTGGACGGCGCAGATATTTTCCATGATCTGGATGCGATCAGTCTCCGCCACAGAGTAGGAATGGTATTTCAGCAGCCCAACCCGTTTCCGAAGAGCGTTTATGACAATGTAGCTTACGGCCCCAGGATCTTCGGGATCCGCAAGAAATCCCAGCTGGATGAGATCGTAGAGCGCAGTCTGCGCCAGGCGGCGATCTGGGACGAACTGAAAGACCGTCTGAACAAGAGTGCACTGGGGCTTTCCGGCGGGCAGCAGCAGCGTCTCTGTATTGCCAGAACGCTGGCGGTGGAGCCGGAGGTCATCCTGATGGATGAGCCTACTTCCGCGCTGGACCCGATCTCTACTTCCAAGATTGAAGACCTGGCAGTGGAACTGAAGAAAGATTATACCATTATCATGGTAACGCACAATATGCAGCAGGCGGCCCGTATTTCTGATAAAACTGCTTTCTTCCTTCTCGGAGAAGTGGTAGAATATAATGATACGGAGCAGCTATTCTCCATGCCGAAAGATAAGAGAACAGAGAATTATATTACAGGGAGGTTTGGCTGATATGAGAGAATTGTTTTCTCAGCAGTTGGAAAAACTGCATGTTGAACTGATTGAGATGGGCGCGCTCTGTGAGCAGGCGATCAGCCGTGCCTATCAGGTACTGATGGAAGAAGATCAGAAGGCGGCGCAGGAACTTCGGAAGAAGGATGCGGCGATTGATGCCAAGGAGAGAGAGATCGAGAGTATCTGCCTGAAAATCCTGCTTCAGCAGCAGCCGGTGGCGAGCGATCTGCGGCAGGTATCCGCGGCGCTGAAGATGATCACCGATATGGAGCGGATCGGCGATCAGGCGTCCGATATCGCAGAGATCGTTCAGACGACACATCTGAAGGCTCCCGGCGCAAATATCAAGATCAAGGAAATGGCCCAGATCACTCAGAGAATGGTGTCAAAGAGTGTGGATGCCTATGTGAAACAGGATCTGATCATCGCACGTCAGGTAATCCAGGAGGACGATCTGGTAGACAAACTGTTTGACGAAGTAAAACAGGAACTGGTGCAGAGTCTGCAGAACAAAATTTCCTCTGAGGAGCAGTCTCTGGATTATCTTATGATCGCAAAATATTACGAGAGAATTGGAGACCATGCGACGAACATTGCAGAGTGGGTAGAATTTTCCGTCACTGGTCAGCATGAAGGAGAATAACAATGATTTATTGCGTGGAAGATGAGAGAAATATCCGGGAACTGATCGTCTACACTCTGGAGTCCAGCGGTTTTCACGCCAAGGGCCTGGAGAGCGGACAGGAATTGATGCAGGAGATGGAAAAGGAGCTTCCGGATCTTGTCCTTCTGGATATTATGCTTCCCGGTGAGGACGGACTTGAAATCCTGAGCCGACTGAAGGCCTCGGAGGTGACCAGGGAGATCCCTGTGATCATGGTGACTGCCAAGGGCGCGGAATATGACAAGGTGATGGGACTGGACTATGGCGCTGATGATTATATCACGAAGCCGTTCGGTATGATGGAGTTTATCGCCAGAGTCCGGGCGGTGCTGCGCAGAGCCGGAAAAGAGGATCGGGAGCAGGATGTACTGCAGATCGGAGACCTCCAGGTTCAGATCAAGCAGCATCAAGTTCTGATCGGAGACCGGAAAATCACGCTGACGCTGAAAGAATTTGAACTTTTGAAATACCTGATGGAGAATCAGGGAATTGTTATGTCCAGGGACAGACTGCTCGGCCATGTCTGGGGATATGATTTTGACGGCGAGACGAGAACTGTGGACGTTCATATCCGAACGCTTCGCCAGAAGTTGGGAAGCTATGGTGATATGATAGAAACGGTACGCGGTGTCGGCTACCGGATAGGAGGATAAGCCGGTGAAGCGACGAATATTCAGACATGAAGTGATCCTGGTGGTGACTGCGATTGTCCTGACGTTTCTCTCCATGAGCTGGTTTATGTACAGCAATCTCAGCGAGCAGATGCAGGTCAATGCGAAGGATGAGTGCCGGATCATGGCTTATGCGATAAACACCTACGGAGAGGAGTATGTGGAGACGGCCGGGAGCCGGACTACCAGCCGGGTGACGTTGATTGCTTCGGACGGAACGGTGCTCTATGATTCTGTGGAGGAGGCCTCCTCCATGGAAAATCACAGCGGCCGGCCGGAATTTGAGCGGGCCGTGCAGAACGGCAGCGCACAACTTTCCAGATACTCGGATACACTGCAGACGCAGACCTTTTACTATGCGATCCGGTTGGACAACGGCGATGTGCTGCGGCTGGCGAGCACGACCGACAGTGTGTTTGCGTTTATCTTTTCTGGACTTGCGGGACTGATCCTGCTGATTCTCGCAATCCTGATCGTCACAATGATCTTTGCAAACCGTATGACACGCAAACTGGTCAGTCCGATCAATCAGCTGGATCTGGAGCACCCGATGGAGAATGTGGCGTATGACGAGCTGGAGCCGCTCCTGAAACGGATTGACCAGCAGCAGAAAAAGATTCGTGAGCAGGTCAATCAGATGAAGCAGAACCAGGAAGAATACATGACGATCACGGAGTACATGAAAGACGGACTGATCGTTACAAGCCAGTCCGATGTGCTGTCCATCAATCGTTCCGCCCAGGAACTGTTCGATGTGACGGCGAAAGAGTGTGTGAACCACAACATTATCACGGTGAGCCGCAATCAGGAGCTGAAAGAGGCGCTGGACGAGGCGCTGACCGGAAAATCCAACGAACGGCTCCTGGAAGTCGGCGGGCGGATCTACCAGCTTTTAGCTAATCCGGTGCGGGTAAACAATCAGGTTTCCGGAGCGGTGATCCTGGTGCTGGATGTGACGGAGAAGCAGAAAGCGGAAAATATGCGCAAGGAATTTTCCGCCAATGTCTCCCACGAACTGAAGACTCCGCTGATGTCCATTTCCGGATATGCCGAGATCATTGAGAATAATCTGGTAAAGCCGGAAGATATTCCGAAATTTGCCGGTCGGATCCACAGCGAGGCGAGCCGTCTGAGTTCTCTGGTGGAAGATATCATCAAGCTTTCACGTTTGGATGAGAGCGATAAATCGATTCTGATGGAGGATGTGGAACTGCTTCAGGTGTGCAAGGATGTGGAAGGCCAGCTGATGCTCCGGGCCAAGGAGCGGAACATCCAGCTGAACGTGGAAGGCCAGCCGGTGGTCGTGCACGGCGCACGGCAGGTTTTGTATGAGATGGTTTACAATCTCTGCGACAATGCGATCAAATATAATAAGCCGGATGGAAAGGTCAAAATTTCCGTCGGCTGTTCACGGGACCGCCATCCGATTGTCCGGGTGGAGGACACGGGCATCGGAATTCCCAAGGAGGAACAGCAGAGAGTCTTTGAGCGGTTTTACCGGGTGGATAAGAGCCACTCCCGCGCGACGGGAGGCACAGGGCTCGGTCTGTCGATCGTCAAGCATGGGGCGATCCTGCACGACGCAAAAATCGAAGTGGACAGCACGCCGGACGTCGGAACCAGCATAACTCTTGAATTCGGGGCACAGTAAGGAAAATGAGAGTCTCTGGGAAGAGAAAGTCGAAGGGGCTGTGAAAAAAGCATAGCCTAAAAATAATAAAGAAGGATCATGGGTTAAAAATAAGCCCAAGGTCCTTCTTTTGTGTTTAAATCAACTTGCGATGATCATTATTAATAAGAAGGGTCAGAATCCCTTTCTCAGCTTGTCCTTGCGGAAGATGATGTTCCCGTATACGCCGTCCTTCCGAAGCATCTGATCATCTACAGCTTTGGCGATAAAGACAGGTTTATCCTGGTAAGGGTAGGGGATCTCGTCGGTTGTCCCGGCGAGGATTTCTCCGCACAGACGGATCTCTTCATCCAGCATGGTTTTAGGCGCCGCGCTGACCGGGTGGGAGAGCAGCAGCGAATCCCACCGCTGCTCCTGGCGTTTCAGAGCGAGCAGATTTTCCCGATATTCCTCGATGGAGAGTGCATTGTCAAAGAAAAGATAGCTGATCGAATGGCAGGCGTCGCCGGTCAGCAGCAGACGCTCCTCGACGATCAGCATACAGTAAATCCCCGGCGTGTGTCCGGGACAGGGGATCGCTTCCACGGAGATCCCGCCGAGAGAAAACGTCATTCCCGGGGCAAGCGCGTGATATACGGTATACCGTGCCCCGTCTTCCTTCTTCCCCGAACCGTCCGGCGATTCCGCCGGAACAAACACCGCGTCCGGCGACATATCCTCCGGCTGAAGCGAAGGATGAGAAGCCTTCAGCTTCTCAAATGTAGCTTCCCGCTGATAATGAACCGGCGTAGGGATGAGTTCCACCGGGTTGATCCAGACCTCATCAAACCGTCCGGCTCCGCCCGCGTGGTCATAATGCCCATGCGTCAGGACCACCGTCAGGGGAAGATCCGTAAGCGACCGGACAAACTCCCCGATATTCCCCGCGCCGCAGCCCGTATCGATCAGCAAAGCCTTCTCCGACCCCTTTACCAGATACATAAACTCCGAAATCAAACCGGAAATCCGGAACACCCGGTCCGTCACCTTTTCCACCTTAAAAAAATCCATCACCAAAGACTCCCTTCCTGATTGTCCCACCTTTTGTTTATATAACAGAAATATTTCTTATATCCGGAACGGTCATTCACTTTACATACCGTCCGGA
>ERZ1090862.1223-NODE-1225-length-11450-cov-8.842299_pt1 | contig 11450 bp, 10 predicted proteins | sample MGYA00478481_ERZ1090862 | MGnify/ENA primary metagenome ERZ1090862 (study PRJEB33644, sample SAMEA5815745) | chicken gut metagenome | biome: Chicken; feature: Gastrointestinal Tract; material: Caecum | place: Ireland | collected 2019-01-01 | study: A study of... | reverse complement strand
TGCCGCGGGAGGTGGAGCAATACACCGATTACGAGCGTCAGCGGCTGTATGTGACACCGGGTTTGACCTGCTACTGGCAGATCCAGCCCAACCGCAACGAGCTGACCTTTGACCAGTGGATGGAGCTGGACCTCAAGTACATACACGACCGAAATTTCTGGCTGGACTGGAAGCTGATCTTCCAGACCATCTGGGCGGTACTCAGGATGTACGGGGCGTAACAGTCAAGAGGAACGAGAAAGGAAAAAACATGGACACAACTTTGCTCATCATGGCCGCGGGCATTGGCTCCCGCTTTGGCGGCGGCATCAAGCAGCTGGAACCGGTGGACGCCAGCGGCCGCATCATCATGGATTATTCCATCCATGACGCCATGGAGGCGGGCTTCAACCATATCATTTTTGTAATTCGTAAAGACATCGAGGCTGCGTTCCGGGAAGCCATCGGGGACCGCATGGCTGCTGTCTGTGCCGCCCATGGGGTTACGGTGGACTACGTTTTCCAGGACCTGCATGACATCCCCGGCCAGCTTCCCGAAGGCCGTACCAAGCCCTGGGGTACCGGCCAAGCAGTACTGGCGGCCAAAGATCTGATCCACACCCCCTTTGTCATCATCAACGCCGATGATTATTACGGCAAAGACGGCTTCCGCAAAGTCCATGACTACCTGGCAGACGGGGGAGAAGCCTGCATGGCGGGTTTTGTGCTCAAAAATACCCTGTCGGACAACGGCAGCGTCACCCGCGGCATCTGCGAGATGGACGCACAATCCAACCTGACCAAGGTGGTGGAGACAAAAAACATTGTCAAGACCGCCGGCGGAGCTGAAGCCGATGGCACGGTTCTGGATCTGGAATCCCTGGTGTCCATGAATATGTGGGGATTGACGCCGGCTTTTCTGGATGTGCTGGAAGAAGGATTTGTAGAGTTCTTCCAGAAAGAAGTCCTGCAGAATCCGCTGAAAGCGGAGTACCTGATCCCTACCTTTGTGGGGCATCTGCTTCAGGAAGGGAAGCTGACCGTCAAAGTGCTTCGTACCGACGACAGCTGGTATGGCATGACCTACAAGGAGGACGTGCCGGCCGTGAAAGAGAGCTTCCGGAAGATGCTGGAGAAGGGCGTGTACCGGGAGGAGCTTTTTGCAGATCTGTAAGCGGTGTATCTGCAGTGAGAAACCAAGTGCCTTAAAAAGTATGTAATCAAATAGAGTTTTGGGTGGTCTAAGGAAGTATGTCCATGTCGAAGCTGAACCTTGCGGCAAATGCAAAACTGAAAATCTGTATGTTTGGCCAAAAACGTATACCGTCCCGCGAAGGCGGCGTGGAAGTGGTCGTGGAGGAACTTGCAACACGGATGGCACAGCAGGGTCATTCGGTCACGTGCTATAACCGCGGCGGCCATCATGTGAGCGGTTCTTTGTTTGATGAAGAAACCCTCAGCGAATACAAAGGCGTAAGGCTGAAAACGGTACCCACTATAGATAAAAAGGGTCTGGCAGCAGTGACGTCCTCTTTCTTTGCGGCGCTGTGCAGCGCTTTTGGAGCTTATGATGTGGTGCACATCCATGCCGAAGGTCCGGCAGCTTTCTGCTGGCTGCCAAAACTCTTTGGAAAGCGGGTCATCGTTACCATCCACGGCCTGGATTGGCAGCGTGAAAAGTGGAAGGGCGGATTTGGATCAAAATATATCCATCTGGGTGAAAAAATGGCCGCCAAATGGGCGGATGAGATCGTCGTTTTAAACCGGAAAGAACAAACCTATTTCAAAGAGACATATGGCCGGAATACGGTTTTCATTCCAAATGGTGTGAGCCGTCCCGAGTCGGTGCAAGCTGACCTGATAAAACGGAAATTTGGATTAGATAAAGATTCCTATATCCTCTATCTTGGCCGTTTGGTTCCCGAAAAAGGTGAACATTATTTGATCAAAGCTTTTCAGCAGATCAAAACGGATAAGAAACTTGTTATTGCGGGTGGCGCATCTGATACAGATGCCTATATGGAAGAACTCAAAAAGCTTGCAGCAGGTGACGAGCGCATACTTTTTACAGGATTCGTACAGGGACGAATGCTGCAGGAATTATACAGCAATGCCTATGTATATGTGTTGCCCAGCGACCTGGAGGGGATGCCGCTCAGTCTGTTAGAAGCAATGAGCTATGGGAATTGTTGTCTGACCAGTGATATTCCGGAATGTGCAGAGGTGGTTGGGCACCACGGATTAACGTTTCAAAAAGGCGACACAGAGGATTTGCGTCGGGTTTTGAAAGACTTGTGCGAGCAGCCGCTGGCTGTGCAGGATTATAAACGAAAAGCATCTGATTATATTTGTAAAAAATATAACTGGGATGTGATCGTACAGCAAACACTGTATTTGTATGAAAATCGGATGGTGTGCAGTACATAAAAGCGAGGATCGAAAATGGAAAGAAAGCATTATGGGGCGATAGACGGACTGCGGACGATTGCCTGTATTGGCATTATGATGATGCATATAAAAGCAAACAGCAGCTATGAAATATCCGGATTTATATATAACACAGTGGTTCCTTCGTTTACAAATTTCGTGTTTCTGTTCATGACAGTATCCGCTTTTGGGATGTGTTGCGGATACTATGAAAAAGCACAGAACAACCAGCTGGATTATTCAAAGTTTTATGGGAAAAGGTTTCAGAAAATCCTTCCCTTTTTCGGTGTGCTTGTACTGCTGGATGTGGTGCTATCACCATCGCGCCAGGCACTCTATGAAGCTTTTGCGGATTTAACGCTTCTATTTGGGTTTTTGCCAAATGCTGGAAATATATCCGTGATTGGTGTGGGGTGGTTTTTGGGGTTGGTATTTGTTTTTTATCTCTGCTTCCCTTTCTTTTGCGTTCTGATCCAAAACAAACGACGGGCCTGGTTGGCCTTTGCCGTCAGTTTGCTTTATACATTTGCATGTGAAAATTATTTTGCTGTAGGCAGACAAAATATTTTGTATAGTGGAAGCTTCTTTTTGGCAGGAGGGGCTGATCTATTTATATAGAAAAGAACTATCTCATCTGAATCAATGGATGACCTTGGCTGCCGTTTTGATTGCTGTTATTTTGTACTACCAGACAGGCGGCGGTGTGTGGCTATGTCTGTTTGTGTCGATAATATTGCTTGTCTACGCTATTATTTTGCGGGGGGGTACTGCGGCCGGCCATCCTCTGCTGGAAAACAGAGTGACCAAATTTGTCAGTGACATCAGTATGGAAATTTATCTTTCTCATATGGTGGTGTTTCGAGTGATTGAAAAAACGGGGTTAAATCAGATGTTTGGAAATGGTGTGCTGCAATATATTGTGGCTGTTCTATTGGTGCTGGCAGTGACTATGGTATTTTCAGTTGTGATGAAAAAGTTTATCAACGTTTCAGAGAATAAAATTTCAATACTGCTTACAGCAAACACGAGAAAAGGATAAATACTGTATGCGAATTCTTATGACTAACAATCTCCTCTAACCGAACGCAGGTGGTGAGATGTACATAGTGAAAACGCCGGAAAAATAGCGTATTTACGGCACTTTTAAAGAGATGGGTATGGTTGCGGGAGCAGTTTTTATCTCGCTACCTAGGTTCGGCAACAGCAGATGATTTTATCATAAGAACTTTCAGTATCACTACCTGCGTTTGTATGGAGCACTCTGGTTTATGAATAACACATTGGAAGTGCTTCATCTGAACAGAGGTAGTGAAATAGAACATAGAATAAGGAGAAATTTAACGTGAAGACGCTGATTTTGAATAAATTTCTGCACCGAAACGGCGGCAGCGAGACGTATATATTCAAATTAGGTGAGGCACTGGAGCAGCACGGACATGAGGTTCAGTACTTCGGTATGGAGCATGAAGGCCGCTGCGTGGGCAACCGGGTCAATGCTTATACATCTGGTATGGACTTCCACGGCGGCAGCAAACTGAGCAAGCTGACCTACCCGATCAAGACCATCTACAGCAAGGAAGCACGGGTGCAGCTGAGAAAAGTTCTGGACGACTTCAAGCCAGATGTCTGTCACCTGAACAACTTTAACTACCAGCTGACACCTTCCATCATCTTGGAAATCGTGAAGTGGCGCAAGGAGACCGGAAGAGATTGTAAGATCATCTTCACGGCACATGACTACCAGCTGGTCTGCCCGAACCACATGCTGAACAATCCGAACACACACCAGAACTGTGAGAAGTGCCTAGGTGGTCATTTCGTGAACTGCATGAAAGGCAAGTGCATCCACGGTTCCACGGCGAAGTCTGCCATCGGCATGATGGAGGCCGAGTTCTGGAAGTGGAAAGGGACTTACAAGTACATTGACGCCATGATCTGTTGCTCCGAGTTCATGAAGAGCAAGATGGACAGTAATCCGCTGTTTGCTACCAAAACCGTGGCAATGCATAACTTCATCGACAAGGTGGAGTGGAAAGAGACTCCGAAGAAGGATTACGTCCTCTATTTCGGCCGCTTCTCTGAGGAGAAGGGCATCGGCACATTGATCAAGGTCTGTAAGGAGCTGCCGGATGTGCAGTTCATCTTCGCCGGCACTGGTCCGTTGGAAGAGACAGTAAATGGTATTAAGAACATCAAAAACGTCGGCTTCCAGAAAGGCGAAGCACTGGAAAAGCTTATCCGTGAGGCATGCTTCTCCATTTACCCGTCTGAGTGGTATGAGAACTGCCCGTTCTCCGTGATGGAATCCCAGATGTACGGCACGCCGGTGCTGGGTGCAAACATCGGCGGCATCCCGGAACTGATTCAGGTTGGCAAGACCGGCGAACTGTTCGAGAGTGGTAATGCTGAAGATCTGAAGAAGAAGATCGAGAAGCTCTGGGGCGATAAGAAGCTGTGTGCGGAGTACAGTGCGAACTGTAAGGACATCAGCTTCGATACCATTGATGAGTATTACGAGAAAATTATGAAAGTTTATAGATAAAAAGAGAGATAGAGGTATTAGAAAATGGCTAACAATAACGAAAAGAAGCTGAATGGTACGGTCATCGTCACTTACCGCTGCAACGCGCGTTGCTCTATGTGCAACCGTTATAAAGCACCTTCTAAGCCGGAAGAGGAAATCAGCATTGAGACCATCAAGAAGCTGCCGAAGATGTACTTTACCAACATCACCGGTGGTGAGCCGTTCATCCGCACCGACCTGAAGGATATTGTGCGCGAACTGTACAAGAAGTCTGACCGTATCGTTATTTCCACGAACGGTTTCTTCACCGACCGTATCGTTGACCTATGCAAGGAGTTCCCGCAGATTGGTATTCGTATCTCTATCGAAGGTCTGGAGCAGACCAATAACGAGATCCGTGGTCTGCAGAATGGCTACCAGCGTGGTTACGGCACACTAAAGAAGTTACGTGAAATGGGTATGAAGGACGTCGGCTTCGGCATGACTGTTCAGGACAAGAACGCTCCTGACCTGGTTCCTCTGTACAGGATTTCTGACGAGATGGGCATGGAGTTCGCAACGGCATCTCTGCATAACAGCTTCTACTTCGTTGAGGCTAAGAACATCATCCACGATCGTCCGATGGTTGCAAAAAACTTCGAGAATCTGGTCAATGAACTGCTCCGCAGCAACAGCCCGAAAAAGTGGTTCCGTGCATACTTTAACCACGGCCTGATCAACTACATCTACGGCCAGAAGCGTTTGCTGCCTTGTGACATGAGCTTCGATACCTTCTTCATCGACCCGTATGGTGATGTTATGCCTTGCAATGGTACCAAGGATAAAGAGGTTATGGGCAACCTGAACAATCAAACCTGGGACGAGCTGTGGAACAGCCCGGAAGCAGAGAAGGTTCGTGCAAAGGTTCGTTGCTGCGACCGTGACTGCTGGATGATTGGTTCTGTTTCTCCGGCAATGCACAAATATATCTGGAAACCTGCTACCTGGGTTCTGGTGCATAAGTTCAAGGCGCTCTTCACCAAGCATCCGTATAGCATGTATGAGCTGAAGATCTGCCGCGACTATCGTGATGGCAAGGTCACTAAGGAAGAACTGGACAAGTGCAGCACCTGCGATATGAACTGCGTGATCAACAACGGTCTGAGTGAGGCAAGTAAAGAGCAGCTGAAACATAAGACCGGCGAGGAAATTGTGGATGCCGATATCGCACAGCAGATGGAGACGAAGTAATGGATGGCCGATTGGATAGGACGACTACGAATTGCTGTAAAGGAATTGCGGCAATAATTATCATGTTGCACCACATATCTTTTCGAGTATCAAATTTACCTGTGTATGTGAAACCGATTTGGTACATTGCATTTCCAATAGTGGGGTTCTTCTTCTTTATGTCAGGCTATGGCTTGACCTGTGGGTTACTGCAAAAGAAGAATTATCTTCAAGGGTTTCTGTCCAAAAGGCTTTTGAACATTATTGCTCCCTATGTGATAGTCGCAATCACCTGGATAGGGCTAGAAATTATCTGGGGGGGCAGACACCTGTAAGAGCAATCGCTGAAGCATTTACAATTCGATACATCCAACCACTTTGGTTTATATGGGTGATAATAGCCGCATATATAATGTTTTATGCAGTGTTTCGGCATACAGAAATCAATGTGGGAGCATATTGGTTTACGAGTATAACAATTGCTTATATTTTGATCAGTGCCTTTGTTAATCCACGTGATGAAATGTATGCGTCTATTATTGGCATGCCTCTTGGAATTCTGTGGGCGGTATATGAGAAAAAAATAGATTCTTATTTTGAAATTTATTTTTTGAGGAAAGAAATTGTTGCGATTGCAGCTTTTGTAATTTTGTTTATCGGAAGACTTGTTTTAAGTGTGGCGGGTTTTGATAATCATTTGCTTCGGTCAGTTCTTCGGAACATTATCACGATTGCATTTATTGTTCCTTTGGTTGGGTTGTTGATAAATGTGAGGATACAGAATAGATTCCTGATTTGGTTAGGAACAATATCGTATGAAATTTATATTATTCATCCGTTTATTCTTTATTTCTTTGAAAAGGAGACAGCGGAAGGAAAACGAGTAGGTAACTTGGAAATTGTATTGTGGACAATTGGTTTGACTCTACTTTTGTCAAGTGTGTTGAAGGTTGTCCAAGATATTTTAGTTAGAAAAGTGAGATCATAGAATGACAGTAACAGTCTTAACCCCTACTTTTAATCGGGGGGGTATTGCGAAGCCTTTGGAATTCGCTGCAAAAGCAAACTGTAAAAGATTTTGAGTGGCTTGTAGTAGATGACGGAAGTACTGATGGTACGAAAAATCTAATTACTCAGTTACAAGAAAAAAGTGATTTCCCAATACGCTATATTCATAAGAGCAATGGAGGAAAACACACAGCTTTAAATGTAGGAATACAGACCATTTGCAGCGAACTTACCTTTATAGTTGATTCTGATGACTACGTGACAGAGGATGCAATTGAGTCGATATTGAAGATTCACAAGAAATACAGACTACAAAATAATATTTGTGGATATGCGTTTCTCAGAGCATTCCCTGATGGCAAAGTCAATGGCAAGAAGTTTGAGGTAGATGAAAAAATAGGTTCTTATATTGATGTGCGCGTAAACGGTGATGACACCAGCGCAGATAAGGCAGAGGTGTTCAAAACACATTGCTTGAAGGAATTCCCTTTTCCCGAATATCCGAATGAGAAATTCCTTGGGGAAGATCTTGTTTGGGTTAGAATGGCTAGAAAATATGAGATGGTACATATTAATAAAGCCATTTACGTCGGAAATTATCTTGAAGATGGATTAACCAATAATCGGCGTAAGCATAATATTGCTTCGCCAGTTGGGTGTATGCATCGAGCAGAGGAATTCATGGAGTCCGACTTAAAGACAAGATATAGAATCAAGGGTGGACTACAGTATATTGTATATGGGAGATTTGCGGGAGTCAAGGTTGTCGATTTGATTCGCAAATCAAGACATAAAGTTCTTGCAACAGTGTGCACACCGGGTGGATTGTTCTTGCATTCACGATGGAGTAAAGCACAGTAATTCGATTGATTAAGTGCCTAAATGTCTTCTGTCAGTAGATGATGGGAGATATTTAATGAAAGTACTTGTTATTAATCCGATTATGTACACATCGGAAACAAAAAATATAAAAAGAGCTGCATCAATAAAAGACACAATGATGTATGATTTTTGCTTGGCTTTCCATGAAACGGGTCATTCTGTAACGCTGGTTGGAGGAGAGCCGTTCAAGCCGACAAAAAGCGAAACATATCCATTTGAGGTACTGTGGTGGAAGTGTAAGTGCCAAAAAGTCTGCATGCCGCACTGCTTGCCGTTTATGCCAGAGACGTATCAGTATGTAAAACAACATCGTACAGAATACGATTTGATTATTACAAGCGAAGTATTCTCGCTGAATTCGTTGATGGCATATCGAGCTGCACCGGACAAGACGATTATCTGGCATGAACTTGCAAAGCATAATGCCATTATGAAGAAAATTCCCTCAAAGATCTGGTATGGAGTTATAGCAAGACTCTTCATGCGAAACGCAAAGGTTGTTGCGCGCTCAGTTGAGGCAAGGAACTTTGTGAAGAACTACTGCATGAACACGGATGTAAATGTAATCGATCATGGTGTCAACCTCGATAAGTTTAAAGCATCTACTGAGAAAGATAACGGTTTTGTGGTTTGTTCGCAACTGATTGAGCGAAAGAAAATCGATGGAATCCTTGAAAAGTTTGCCAAGTATCTGGATCAGTACAATGCTACATGCCGATTATACATTATAGGAGAAGGAGAGCTGAAGGAAAAACTTCAGAGTATGGCACAGACTCTGGGAATTGCTCCGAATGTGATTTTCACTGGAAAGATGACACACGATGAACTGCTCCCGATTTTGTCTAAGTCAAAGGCATTGCTTGTTAATACAGTGAAAGACAACAATATGATTTCCATTGTAGAAGCGATTGCAGTTGGAACGCCTATTGTCACAACAGACGTTCCGCTAAATTCTACCTATATAAAAGAATATCAACTTGGCATTGCGAAGAAACAGTGGGATGAATCCGATTTGAATGATGTGGTTTCTAACAGTGAAATGTATATTGAAAACTGCATGAAATACAGATACAAACTTTCTACAAAACAAAGGGTAGAACAATTTTTAGAGATAGAAAGAGAAAGGCTTGACGATGGAAAAAAGTAAAAAACAATATTTTAATGAAATAAATATAATGCGTGGAATGGCTGTGCTTTGTGTCGTCATTGGACATTCTTTTAATCCGACAGAAATGCCGACTATTTTGGGTTTTATAAAAAGTTTTGTTTATTGTTTTCATATGCCAGCTTTTTTCTTTATTAGCGGATTTCTTGAAGGCGAGAAAAGACGTAGCATTAGCGAAAAGAAACAAGCAATTGTAAAAAAAGCTAAGCGGCTGATGGTGCCGTATTTCTTTTTAACAGTTGTCACTGCATTGCTTAAGCTATTATTTGGAGCATTTGCAAGGAATCCACTTAATTATTCTACTCTTGCAGTAGATGTTTTAATTGGAAGAAACAATCCGAATGGTGGTCTTTGGTTTCTGTATGCTTTGTTTGTTATTTCTATTTTTGGAATCCTATTTGATACTATAAATCGCACAACTTTAACGGGTACTATGTTTGTACTATATATGCTAAACACTGTTGTCTTCAAACAGTCTGGATATGTTGTTGGTTTTTTCCTTAGTTACGCATGGATTTACTTTATGGGTGGTGCTGTGAGAAAGTATCTTTATGAAAAAATAAAGAATTCCGAACTACTGATGTCGGTAAAAGGAATAGTGATAATAGCGGTTGTTTCCGTAGGATATATGATGCTTGCGTTTGTTAGGATCTATAAGTCTCAGTCTTGGATTTTGGCAACCGCAGTAACCGTTATTGGTGTCTTTCTGCTTTTTGTTATTGCCGTGCAGATTGAACATTACCATTGCGGAGAAAAGTTATGGATGTTGCTAGGCGATTATGGAATGGATATATATATGATTGGGTATTATGTGCAGCAAGCGATTTTTGTTGTATGTGGCAAAATCTTAGGATTTGATTATTTAGTATATGCTTGGATGATGCTGATTTTTGGATTGATTGCTCCGATTTTTCTGTCCAAATACGTCGTTAGAAAAAATCATATGCTTTCAACACTGATTCTTGGGAGGTGAAATGATGAATTATCTTATTTCTGCATATAGTGTGAATCCTTATAAGGGATCAGAGGATAGCATTGGTTGGAATTGGGTTTTGCAGTATGAGAAAAACTATAAAGAAGGCGATAGAATAATCCTTCTTACCAAGAAATTCAATGAGAAGGACACGAGAAGAGGTCTCAAAGAATTTAATATACAACATGTTGAATTGGTTATTGTAGATGTTCCTGACGCACTTAACTGGTTCAGAGAAAAGCATTCTGCTTTTCATCATATGTATTATATTTTATGGCAGCATTGGGCATGGCTTTGGGTTAAACACTCAGGAATTCATTTTGATGTAATCCATCATGTTACTATGAACGATTACAGGATTCCAAGTGAGATGTATAAGGCTAAAGGTGCAAAGGTGATTTGGGGACCAATGGGTGGTGCACAGGTCACACCTAAGCCATTGAAGGTCTATGAAAAAAATCAACTTGCTGCTGCATTTAGAGAATTTGTTAATAAAAGCTGTTCATGGAATCCATTTTATAGAAATGCCATCAAACAGTATAAGGCTATTTACTGTATTAATAAGGAAACACAAATTCAAATAGAAAAAATAGTTGGAAAAAGTGTTGAATTGCTGCCTGAATTGGCTCTGAGAGAAGAGTATAGAAATATTGATTATTTTAAACGAAATAATCAAACCTGCAAAATAGTTTTTGTCGGAAGGCTTATCGAAAAAAAAGGAATTGCATTTTTAGTCGATGCTTTAAGTTATATGCCAAATGATCTGTCTTGGGAATTGGATATATATGGAGATGGAGTAGATCGAGAAAGTATTGAAAAGAAAATAGAAAATAGTGTTGTTGCAAATCATATAAACCTATTGGGAAATAGACCTTTGAATCAAATTTCGGAAGCTTATAAGACAGCGGATATTTTTGTTCTTCCTAGCTTGAGAGAAACAAGTGGTAATGTATTACTGGAAGCAATGGCATATGCAGTTCCCATTGTAGCGTTTGATACTAGCTTTAGCTCTATGTTAAAGGAACATGATTGTGGTATTTTTATAGATACAAACCAAAATATAGAAGCAATAAAGCGAGACTTTTGTTGTGCATTAACTAGACTGATTAAAGATGCTGGGTTGAGAGAACAACTCGGGTTGAATGGAAAGGACTTTGCAAATGCAAACTTGACTTGGGAACAAAAATTCAAACATATATATGCGAGATGAGACCAAGTAATAAAGGAGGGTGCACATGAAAATATATAAAAGCACGGTTTTTCCATTAATAGTAATATTATCT
>ERZ1090862.1219-NODE-1221-length-11463-cov-7.414446_pt1 | contig 11463 bp, 10 predicted proteins | sample MGYA00478481_ERZ1090862 | MGnify/ENA primary metagenome ERZ1090862 (study PRJEB33644, sample SAMEA5815745) | chicken gut metagenome | biome: Chicken; feature: Gastrointestinal Tract; material: Caecum | place: Ireland | collected 2019-01-01 | study: A study of... | reverse complement strand
TGATATGCCCCTTGTCAAGTAGACAGGTAAAATATCTAAAATTGAGTATAGAAGATGCCGGCATTCCTCTTTGGAAGTGCCGGTGTTTTTCTATGCACTCCATTTCTCTTTATATTTCTTTATTCGTTTGTTTTCAGGAATAGGGTATTCTATCGCTATATCCGATGTCAATGCTTCCTGACGTACTTCTAATGGGGTCTTACAGTGATATCTATCCTGCAAACGCTCTTCGCTGTAAAAGCGCAGATAATCTTTGATTGCATATCTTAATGAATCCTCATTGTTTATTTCGTACATCTGATACATTTCGGATTTTATAATCCCCCAAAACCCTTCCGTTGGTCCATTGTCGATACAGTGTCCAACTCTGGACATAGATTGTTTCATTTCCTGTTTTTCAAGTTTCTTCCTGAACGCCTTACTGGTATACTGAAATCCCCGGTCTGAATGAAAAATCGGTCTGGCATCTGGATTTGCGGTGATGGCTTTATCAAATGTTTTAAACACAAGCCTGTTGTCGTTTCTTGCACTGATAACATATGCTACAGGATATCTGTCATATAAATCTATAATGGTACTTAAATACAGCTTCTTTTTCTCGCCAGGGACTTTAAATTCTGTTACATCTGCAGCCCATTTCTGATTAGGTGCAGAAGCAAAGAAATCTCTTTGAAGTATATTTTCTGCTGTTTCATCTGGTTTGGCATAAATATATTTTTTCTTCTTTTGACGGATCACGGAATGGATCCCCAGCTTTTTCATTATTCTGTGAACTCTGTTTTTACTGTACTGTGTATGATTGAAATGGTTGATCCAAGATGTCATCCGCCGGTATCCTAAGATATGACAAAAACGTTCATCGTACTCCTTGATGAGTTCTGCGAGTCTGATATTTTCCAGTTCCTCATCAGGCACTTCGCGATGAAGCCATTTATAATAAGCAGATCTTGATATTTCAAGCTGCCTGCACATCCATCCTATGCTCCAGTTTTTCTCTGTATAAAAATACTGGACGGCTAGATATTTTGATTCGTGGCGTACTTTCCCAAGTCTCACATCCTTTCGAATTCTTTCACTTTTTTTAATAATTCAACGATCATATCTTTCTCTTCCAATTGACGTTTCAATCGTAAATTTTCCCGCCTTAAGCGTTCTAATTCATCGACTTCATCATCTGTTTTATGATGGCCTCTCCGATCCATTAGTCCATCTGTTCCATTAGTGTCATATTTTTTTACCCAGGAATAAACCTGACTGTAAGAAACATCAAATTTTTCAGCGGTGTTTTTATAGTTATAATCATGGTTAATACAGTAATCAACAATCTCTTTCCGTTCTTCCAAAGTTGTTTTTCTCCGTGCTTGTGCCATATAGACCTCCTGTTTCGGATTATAATCCTTAAGTTCCTTATTGGCATTATACATCCTAACCCAGCTTCTTAAAAGACCAGAAGAGATATCATATTTTATTCCTAAATCAATGGACGATCCTTCTCCTCTTATGTATTCCTCAACCACTTTTATTTTAAATTCTTTCGAATAAGAGCGATTTCTCATTTTCCTCGAAAAACCTATAATTCCATGTTTCCTATAAATCAAAGCCCAATCTTGAATAGTCCTTGAAGATATGCATAATTCTTCACATATCTGTGCCCTGGATTTATTTCCTTTAAGATAATCAATAACAACCTGTTCTTTTTCCTCCGGCGTGAACTTCGTTTTTCTTGACATGTAAAATACCTCCAAAATAACAGATTTTTATATTTAATCTGTCTACTTTAGAGGTATCATATCAATACTTTGAACGGTGAAGGGTGGCTTTGCTATCAATTTTACTGGTCAACCCCTTGTGGGCGGTTGTTTCTTTTTGTATCTATAATATAACACAGCTATTATTTTATTCAATGGGAAATTTTCGGGAAAAAAGTCAAAATTCAGGGATAAAAAAGGATTGACTCCTACGCTGCGTCATAGTTTATGCTATGATCACACGGAAGGAGGCAAGAAAAATGATGACAATAAAAGAGGCCAGCCGGCTGGCTGGAGTGAGTATACGCACCCTGCAATATTACGATAAGATTGGATTGCTGCATCCGACGGGATATACAGAATCTGGTTATCGGCTGTATGACGATGCGGCCCTTGAGACATTGCAGCAGATTTTATTGTTCCGGGAATTGGAATTTCCTTTAAAAGAGATTAAAGAGATCATTTCCAGGCCTGATTTTGATAAAAATAAGGCTTTGGAACAGCAGATTACGCTGTTGACCATGAAAAAAGAGCGTCTGGAAAAACTGATCGCCTTTGCCCGTGGAATAAAATTTACAGGAGTGAGTACAATGGATTTTTCAGTATTTGACACGAAACAGATTGACGAATATGCCAGACAGGCCAGGGAAATGTGGGGAGGAACGCCTGAATACAAGGAATTTGAGGCAAAAGCAGAGAAACGGACCAAAGATTCTGAACAGGAAATCACGCAGAATTTTATGCAGCTCTTTGCGGAGTTTGGCGAGATGAAAGGGCATAGTCCGGAGGAACAGGAGGTTCAGGAGCAGGTAAAGAAACTGAAGGAATACATTTCGGAATATTTTTATCAATGCTCCGATGAGATCCTTTCCAGCCTCGGAGAAATGTACGCAGGCGACGGCGAATTTAAGGCAAACATAGATAAGGCTGGCGGGGAAGGTACCGCGCAGTTTGCTGCGGAGGCGATCAAGGTGTACTGCGGGAAATAGTAAAATTAAAAGTTTTCTCTACATTGACATATTCTCTTTCTTCCTGTATTATTTGAAAATATAACAGCAGCATTCCGGTGTGGTTGTCATACAAGCTCTTATCCGCGTATATATTTTGCGGCAGGAATTTGTTGAAGCCGGGGTAGTTTGGAAAGATTTACTGGGAAAAGGAGAACCCGCCATGGGTATTTATTATACAGATCAGATTAAAGAGAAACTTAACTCTGTACAATTCCATCCGATGAAACATTGTACAGAGTATGGCGTATAGAGAGCGCGGCAGGATTTCATCGGAAAACTAAGGGGAGTAGTGTGCCCGTGTACTTCCTTGAGAGCGCATAATAGAGTGCGCTGTTTTCCGAAGAAGTGATTTTGTGGTTGTAGAATCCTGGAATGAATTTTTAAGGCTGTGGACAATGTTTTGTCTGCGGCCTTTTGTTGTATAGAGGGGTATGTTTTTTAGTGTATCGTATCCCATGGGATGATTCCAGGAGGGTAGAAATGCTGCTCTGAGGAATAGATGTATGGAGACAGAAGGCTGATACATTTTGTGTATTTGGCTTTCTGTCTTTTTTTCATGGAAAACTGTGTTTCTATGAAAGGAAAAATGTTTTGCGGGACGCGAGCTCGCGCGAAGCAGGAATATTGTTTATAAAAATAATCTGGAAAGGATTTGAGAAAAATGAGTTTATTGGAAATAAAGGGACTTACCCATTCTTTTGGAGAAAATGTATTGTATAGAAATACGGCGCTGACCTTAAATAAAGGGGAGCATGTGGGGGTCGTAGGGCCAAATGGCACGGGGAAAAGTACTCTTATAAAAATATGTACCGGACAGATTTTGCCGGATGAAGGTCGGGTGTGGTGGCAGCCGGATATCACCATTGGTTATCTGGATCAATATGCGGAGATTAAGGGGACGCTTACTGTGAAAGAGTTTTTGCGGTCGGCTTTTGAAAACTTGTATCAGACAGAAGAGAAAATGATGAAATACTATGAGAAGGCTTCGGAATCCTCTAATGACAGCGAAAAATGGATGCGGCTGGCGGCGGAATGTCAGCAGCGATTGGAGACCAAAGATTTTTACGGGATAGATACTGCCATGGAACGGGTAGCGGAAGGGCTGGGTCTGAAGGCCATCGGAATGGAACGTCCGATAGCAAAGATGAGCGGAGGTCAGAGGGCGAAGGTTATTCTGGCGAAGTTACTGCTTCAGAAGCCGGATGTACTGTTGTTGGATGAGCCGACTAATTTTCTTGATAAAGAACATGTCACCTGGTTGGCAGACTATCTTTCGGAGCTGGAAAATGCATTTTTGGTGGTGTCCCATGATTATGAGTTTTTGGAGAGAATCTCTGACTGTATCTGCGATATTGATAATGGGACGATCATGAAATATCATGGAACCTATTCGGAATTTTTTAAAAAGAAAACACTGTTGAGAGAAGAGTATATTCGCCAGTATGCGGCACAGCAGAAGAAAATCAGGGAGACCGAAGAATTCATCAGAAAAAACATTGCCGGAAGAAAGTCAAAGATGGCCAGGGGACGAAGAAAGCAGTTAGAACGAATGGATAAAATGGAAGCGCCAGAGCAGGCAGAACTTCAGGCTTCTTTTCGTTTTCCGGCGCTGCCGTTGACAGATACGGATCATCTCATAGTGAAACATCTGGCTGTGGGATACCAGTATCCGCTCTTGGCCGGGCTGAACTTTTCTGTGCGTGGCGGACAGAAGATCGTCATTACCGGTTTTAACGGTATCGGAAAATCTACACTGTTAAAAACGCTGGTGGGAGAACTTTTATCCATGCAGGGGGAAGTTATGTTTTCATCTCAGGCTGTCATCGGATATTTTGCACAGGATCTTCTGTGGACAGACAGAGAACAAACACCGGTGAAAATTATATCGGATACTTATCCACGGCTATCATCCAAAGAGGTACGCCGAAGTCTGGCACGGTGCGGAATCTCTAAAAAACACGCGCTGCAGTCTGTCGGAACTCTGAGCGGAGGAGAGCAGGCGAAAGTAAAATTGTGCCTTCTTACCCTGCGGCCTTGTAATTTTCTCATTTTGGATGAACCAACCAATCATCTGGATGAACAGGCTAAAAATGCATTGAAAGAGGCGTTAGCAGACTTCCCGGGCACAGTACTTCTGGTTTCTCATGAGGAGAGTTTTTACAGGGGATGGGCACAAAGAGTGATTAATATCGGAGAAAAATAGACGGACGGGACGCCATTATGTTCTTGTCGTCCCGTCTGCCATGTGCTCTATCTCTGTTATCAATGTCTGCGGCATACTGCGCGGTCCCCGGACCGCATAGATGCCGTGCTCTTTTAATTTATCCCGGCCTATGGCGCCGTGTGGGTAGGTTTCCAGAAGCTTAAGTTTCATGGCCCGCTTCATTCGTATGTTTTTGTTCTCCGACTGCCGGGGAATGTCCACCTCCAGAGCGCGGCATTTAAACAGCAGAGAAGACACCGGAGCGGTGAGATAGATGTAAACGATATCGCCCACAAAAATGTTATTGCTCTGCTTCCAGAAAAAAGGCTCGTCCGGATTTTCGGCGAGGGCTGTTTCAATGTCATAATATTTTGGATTGGCGGGGATGATCCAGTTGGTATTATGGACGGCGGAAGTCTTTGTTCTGGTCTTTCTGGCAGTCAGCTCAAAGCTCATGTCAAGAAATGTAAATATCTGTTCCACGTCCACGGTGCCGTCCAGCAAAATGGATATCCAGTTTTCTTTATTCATATGGTAGGCCGGCAGAATGCCCGGCTGCATTCGCAGGGAGCCGGAGAGTACCGGATCGCATTTTACATTTAAAATGTCCACATCCGGAGATGTCGGCAGATCTGCGTTGTCAGTGTCGATCCCCAGTCGCTTCCGGGATACCTCCATGATGACACCGTACCATTTGCGGTTGTCTGTATGGCGCAGGACGGCATAGCCGGGACTTTTAGCCCAGGGATATTCCGGTTTTGTATGATATTCTCTGGCGGCAAAGGCAAGAACTTCCTCCCGGAGGGAGGAAGCTGCCGGGATAAATGCATCGTTAAATGTATCGCTGTGCATGGCGTTTCTCTCTTGAATTTTTATTGTTTTGATGTAACGGTTACATTTTGATATTTTTATTGTACTCTCTTTTGATCGGGAGTTGTACTGTTTTTTATAGGAGAGAAACTTTGTTTTGTTTATTCTTTTCAAATTTGAGGTCAAAGAGAAATCTTGATGGTCTTATTTGCCGAGAATCTGCGCCATGTCCGCTTCCGGTGTGGTCGTTGGATGGATATTGTAATTTTCCACGAGGAAATTCAGCACATTCGGAGACAGAAAAGCCGGTAAGGTAGGTCCAAGGTAAATGTTTTTCAGTCCCAAGTGCAGGAGGGTCAGCAGGATACAGACGGCCTTCTGTTCATACCAGGAAAGTACCAGCGTCAGCGGAAGATCGTTGATACCGCATCCGAAAGCGTCGGCCAGGGCGGCGGCCACTTTGATGGCGCTGTAGGCGTCATTGCACTGTCCCATATCCATGATCCGTGGCAGTCCGCCGATGGTACCCAGGTCAAGATCGTTGAAGCGATATTTGCCGCAGGCCAGGGTGAGAACGGCTGTGTCCGAAGGAGTCTGTCTGACAAAATCTGTGTAGTAGCTGCGGCCTTTTCTCATGCCGTCGCATCCGCCCACCAGGAAAATGTGACGAAGGGCGCCGTCTTTTACGGCGTCAATCACCTTATCGGCCACAGATAACACGGCATTATGGCCGAAACCGGTGGTGACGACGCTGCCGCCGTTGATGCCGGTAAATGTCGTGTCTTCCGCGTAACCGCCCAGTTCCAGCGCTTTCTCAATGACAGGCGTGAAATCTTTATCTTCTCCGATATGGGTGACGCCTGGATAGGAGACGACTTCGGTTGTAAATACACGGTCGGCGTAGCTGGCCTTTGGCGGCATCAGGCAGTTGGTGGTAAATAGAACCGGAGCCGGGATATTGGCAAATTCTTTCTGCTGATTATGCCAGGCGGTGCCGAAGTTTCCTTTTAAATGTGGGTAAGCTTTCAGTTTCGGATAAGCGTGGGCGGGAAGCATTTCGCCGTGGGTGTAGACATGGATGCCCTTTCCTTCTGTCTGTTTTAAAAGAAGTTCCAGGTCCTTTAAATCGTGGCCGGTGATGACGATGAACGGTCCTTTTTCCACTGTGAGCGGCACGGTGGTCGGTACAGGATCGCCATAGGTTTCGGTATTAGCCTGGTCGAGAAGAGCCATACATTTCAGATTGACTTCTCCGACTTTCAGGACCAGAGGAAGGAGTTGTTCCATGGTATGATTCTCGCCCACTGCGGCCAGTCCCTCATAGAAAAATGCGTTGACTACCTCGTCGGTATATCCGAGAACCATCGCATGATACGCGTATGCGGCCATACCGCGAAGCCCGAACAGAATGAGAGATTTCAAAGAGCGGATATCTTCATCGGCATTCCAGAGATTCTGCATATCATAATCGGAGACTTCCTCGTTGCTATCAGAAATGTCCGCAGCGAAGGAGGAAGATGTATTGCCGGAAATCGCATTGCCGGATTCTCCTGCGGTGCTGTTGTCATTCCTTTGTGCCAGCAGAAGCTGTTTCGCCCGGTGGACATTTTCTATCTGCTGCCGCAGTGTCTCCTCATTAAAGTTTACATTGGTAATGGTGGTAAAGAGACCTTCCAGCATAACCCGGTGAGTATCGGAAGAAGGTACGGCGCGGCCTGCCGCGCGGGCCAGTCCGATCAGTGCGCCGGTAAGCTCATCCTGCAGATTGGCTGCGGCAGCATTTTTGCCGCACACGCCGGCGCCTCCGGTACAGCCGGTGCACCCGGCGGTCTGTTCACATTGAAAACAAAACATTTGATTTGACATAATATATTTCTCCTGTCGTATTGTTAGTATGAAAGGGTTTTCTTGTGTTTCGATTCAGATTATAGTATGAGGGATAAAAAGATTCGGTTGTTATAACAACAGAAATATAAGTTTTCGATACATTTCTTGCCATACTTTTTCAAATGAATTATTATAATCTGGCAGGAAACAATATGCTGCTGTTTATGAACAAAATATGGGATATGGCTTACGAACAAAATATGAAATATAGCTTATGGATGAAAAGTGACATATAGATGGAGGAAATAATGTATCGCATTTTTATGATAGAAGATGACAAGGGAATTCTGGATGCAGTGAAAGACCGCTGCACAAAATGGGAACTGGAAGTGTTCGGTGTGGAAAATTACCGCAATATCCTCACGGAATTTGTGGAGTGTCAGCCGCATTTGGTTATCATGGACATCGGTCTGCCGGCTTTTGACGGATACCACTGGTGCCGTGAGATTCGCAGAATATCCAACGTGCCCATCCTTTTTCTCTCTTCAGCGTCTGATAATATGAATCAGATTATGGCCATGAACATGGGAGGGGATGACTTTATCGCAAAACCTTTTGATTACGATGTACTGATCGCCAAAATCCAGGCGCTGCTGCGCCGGGCCTATGACTTTGCCGGGCATATGCCGGTACTGGAATGTCGCGGTGCCTTCCTCAATCTGGAAAATAATACGCTGCAATACGGTGACGCGGTCATTGAACTGACCAAAAATGAACACCGGATTCTGTCTCTTCTCATGGAAAACAAAGGAGCCATTGTCAGCCGGGAACGGCTCATGGACGCTCTGTGGGAGTCAGACTGCTATGTGGATGACAATACGCTGTCCGTCAATGTGAACCGGCTTCGGAAGAAGCTGGAGGCCAGTGGACTGGAGAATTTTATCGGAACAAAGTTTGGAGTAGGGTATTATATTCAGGAAGAAAAGGACGATGGGAAATAGAGGGAAAAAGTAAAGAGGAACCCGTCCTGAGTTCCTCTTGCTTTAAATTAGTAATAGTATCTTCTTCACTCCGAAAGAAGATTTCTTTGTATTTATATAATATCATTTTTATGGTAAGTGTCAATATTATTTAAAAGGAGGACCTAAAATGCGATTCACAGCACAATACCTCTGGGATCATAAATATATCATTCTGCTGGAAATCCTGTCTGCCGGCATTTTTGCCGGCGTTTTTTATCTGTATCATCTGCCGCTTCCTGCAGTGCTGTATCCGGCGGCGCTTTGCGGGCTGCTGGGCTTGTTGTTTGCCGGCACAGGCGTCTGGAAAGCGTACCGGCAGCACAGGCGTCTGGAAGAAATGCAGTATATTAGTGAGGAAAGTCTGCGGGAACTTTGCATGGAGAACCGGGGCTTAAAGGATAAGGATTATCAGCGTATCATTGTAAACCTCTGCCGGGAAAGGCAGCGGATGCAGGATGAGGCAGCGCAGGCCAGAAATGACGCTTTTCAGTATTTTACTTTGTGGGTGCATCAGATTAAAACGCCGATTGCATCCATGCGTCTGCAGCTTGGTGCAGAAGATTCTGCGCTGGCCAGACAGCTCCGATCGGAGCTGCTGCATATTGAACAATATGTGGGGATGGTGCTCACCTACCTGAAAATGGGTTCGGAGAGTACGGATTATGTTTTTCGTGAGGTCAGTCTGGATAAAATTATCCGGGAGAATATCCGTAAGTTCCGGGGAGATTTTATCATAAAGAAGCTGCGGCTTGATTACGAGCCTGTGAATGACAGAGTCCTTTCCGATGAGAAGTGGCTTTCCTTTGTGGTGGAACAGATTCTGTCCAATGCCCTTAAATATACAAAGAAGGGTTCTGTCCGAATTTATATGGAAAGTCTGGAAACGCTGTGTATTGCCGATACGGGCATCGGCATTGCGCCGGAGGATATTCCGCGTATTTTTGAGAAAGGATTTACCGGCGGCAACGGCCGCGGGGATAAGCGGGCCAGCGGTATCGGACTTTATCTCTGCCGGGAAATCTGCCGGCGGCTGGGGCATCGGATTACCATAAGCTCTGTGGTGGACGAGGGGACGACGGTGCGGATTAATTTGAATAAAGACAGGTGTGGCGGAGATTGACGGCAATAAAGTGTGATTTCGAAGCGCCAATGCACGTAGTCTGTCGTCGTAAAGTCCGGTGGATGTGCAATTTCAAATCTTACAAAAATGTTAGAAGTGCAGGGGAAAATGTAAGCCGATTCCATGGAATGCATTTTCCCTTTTTTGGTATGATGCTGTCAGAAGGAGGTATCATTTATGAGTATTCTGGAAGTAAAAGCATTGAAAAAAGTGTATACCACACGGTTTGGATCCAATCAGGTGACTGCCCTTAAAAATGTGAATTTTTCCGTGGAACAGGGAGAGTTTGTGGCGATCATGGGCGAATCCGGCTCCGGAAAGACGACACTTCTGAACATTCTGGCGGCCCTTGATAAACCTACCAGTGGTTCGGTTTTGTTAAACGGCAAGGATATCACGCAGATTTCCGAGAGCAGGCTGGCGCAGTTTCGGCGGGACAATCTGGGATTTGTGTTCCAGGATTTTAATCTGCTGGACACCTTCAATCTGGAGGATAACATCTATCTTCCTCTGGTGCTGGCAAATGTACCGTACAAGCAGATGATCAGGCGTTTAAATCCTATCGCAAAAATGCTGGGCATCAAGGATCTGCTGAAAAAGTATCCTTATGAGGTGTCCGGTGGACAGAAGCAGCGGGCGGCGGTGGCGCGGGCGCTGATCACTGAACCGAAACTGATACTGGCCGATGAGCCTACCGGCGCCCTGGATTCCCGCTCTTCGGATGAACTTCTGCGGTTGTTTTCAGCAGTAAATCATTCGGGGCAGACGATTCTGATGGTGACTCATTCCACGGCGGCTGCCAGCAAAGCCAATCGGGTGCTGTTCATCAAAGACGGAGAAGTATTCCATCAGATTTACCGGGGTGAGGACAGTGATGAGCAGCTGTATCAAAAAATTTCCGACACCCTTACCATTCTCATGACCGGAGGTGAGGTGCGATGAAAAAAGGACAGGAAGAAAGCCGCAGGGATTTAAAAAAATCTGAAAAAAGCCGGGACAAAGACCAGCGGCCGGGCAGAAGCATTTATTTCCGGCTGGCCTGGACGGGAATCCGGAAAAACAGGCAGTTATATTATCCGTACTTTGTGGCCGGCATGGCCATGGTCATGGTGTTTTACATTTTCCGTTTCCTCGGTGCTTCCGAAGTGGTGGGCAGTCTGCCAGGCAGGGAGGTTCTGCCGGTGCTGTTTGATGTGGGCGGCTGGGGAATCGGCGTATTTTCTGTTCCGTTTTTATTTTATACCAGCGCGGGACTCATCAAGAGCAGGAAAAAGGAGCTGGGACTTTATAATATACTCGGTATGAACAAGGGAAATCTGTTTCACATTTTGTTCTGGGAGACGGTGATTTCCTACGTGATTGTCCTGGCCGGCGGCCTGTTCCTGGGCGTGGCCTTCTCCAAAGTGGCGGAGCTTGGTCTGGTCAATATCATGGATAAACAGGTCAATTACCACATTTATATCGATGGAAAATCTGCGCTGACAGCAGCGGTGCTTTTTATGGTCATTTATTTTCTTATCCTGATCAATTCCCTTTATCAGATTAAGAAAAATAATCCTATCGAGCTTCTTCGCGGTGGCTCCATGGGAGAACAGCCGCCGAAAAGCCGGAAGATTCCGGCGATTATCAGTTTTTTGTTTCTGGCGGCAGCCTATGGCATTGCCATAAAGATGAGAAATCCCATCGGGGCAGGCGAGGTGGCGGCGGCGGGCGTACTCCTCAT
>ERZ1090862.1216-NODE-1218-length-11468-cov-6.386314_pt1 | contig 11468 bp, 10 predicted proteins | sample MGYA00478481_ERZ1090862 | MGnify/ENA primary metagenome ERZ1090862 (study PRJEB33644, sample SAMEA5815745) | chicken gut metagenome | biome: Chicken; feature: Gastrointestinal Tract; material: Caecum | place: Ireland | collected 2019-01-01 | study: A study of... | reverse complement strand
ATCGGGATCAGGCTTGTGCTGATCGAAAATCCACGTTTCTGCTCCTCTTTATCAAAATCGCTCACCGTGTTGGATTCTGAAATCTTTCCCATACGGTTTGCAGCCCCCGATACATACAGCATCGCCTCAACAAGACTTGTCTTTCCGCTTCCGCCGTGTCCGAGCAGGACCACGTTTCTGATTTCATCTGTTCTGTAAACCTTCATGCTGCCGCCTCCTTGCGTTGTTATTCTGCATATCTATTTGTCTGAAACGATACGCACACTATGGATATATTGTACTAAAAACCGCATATAATTACAACTATTTTATTCATTTTTCACATATTCATTGGATGTTTACTTTTACAGTGCAACGTGTTAAAATAATTTTATATGTGCCATTTTGCGCACAGTCTTCAGTTTGTTAGATGAAAGGATTTACAGCTATGGTTTCAACAAAAATAGGATTTATCGGACTTGGCCTGATCGGCGGTTCCATTGCAAAGGCGATCCGCCGGTACTATCCCGATTATGAAATACTCGCATTTGATAAAAACAGAGAGACTCTTGCTCTCGCCGTTCAGGAAGGCATAATTCATACCTCCTGTTCTTCCATCGACGAGAACTTCCGGGGATGCTCCTATATTTTCCTGTGCGCTCCTGTCTCCTGCAACACGGCGTATCTTCCCCAGCTGAAGGGACTTATAGATAAGGACTGTATCCTTACCGACGTGGGAAGTGTGAAAACTTCCATACATGAAGAGGCAGCCGCACTGGGTCTGGAGGAAAACTTTATCGGCGGTCATCCCATGGCCGGCTCCGAAAAAAGCGGTTTTGCCAACTCAAAGGCGCATCTGATAGAGAACGCATACTATATCCTCACTCCTTCTACCAGAGTGTCTGAAGAGAAAATATCGGCATACCGTGACTTTGTCACCTCCCTGAAAGCGCTTCCAATTGTACTGGACTACAGGGAACACGACAACATCACCGGAACGATCAGTCATCTTCCGCATATCATCGCCTCTACTCTTGTCAATTTTGTCCACGATACGGATTCCAGGGACGGACTGATGAAAGCGCTGGCGGCAGGCGGATTCAAGGATATCACAAGGATTGCCTCCTCCTCTCCTGTCATGTGGCAGCAGATATGCCTTAAAAACGGGAAAAACATTTCCCGTATTCTCGGGGAATATATCAATGCCCTGAGCAGGGCACGGGAACTGGTGGATTCCGGCAGCGAAGAGGCTCTCTATACAATGTTCGAATCTTCGAAAGACTACCGGGATTCCATGCCGAACAGCTCGGCCGGACCGATCAAGAAACAGTTCGCGCTGTACTGTGACATCATTGACGAAGCAGGAGGAATCGCAACTATCGCGACCATTCTGGCCAGCAATAACATCAATATCAAGAATATCGGCATCATCCATAACAGAGAGTTCGAGGAAGGCGTGCTCCGCATTGAATTCTATGATGGAGAATCTTCCTCCAAGGCAACGGAGCTTCTGCAGAAATACCACTATATCGTTTACGAAGTCTGATGCGGCTCGCACTGTATTGAAGAATATTGTCAGATAATTTAAGAAAGGATCTTTTACCATGGAATTATGCAGTATTACCGGTTTAAAGGGGAAAATCACGGTCCCCGGAGACAAATCCATCTCTCACCGCTGTGTCATGTTCGGCTCTGTTGCGAAAGGGACAACAGAAGTACACCATTTTCTGAAGGGCGCCGACTGCCTTGCGACCATTCGCTGTATGAGAACTCTCGGCATTGATATTGAAGAAAAAGGCTCTTCCGTCATTATACACGGGAAAGGGCTTCACGGCCTGTCTGCTCCTTCCGGAATCCTGGATGCGGGAAACAGCGGCACAACCACACGTCTTCTCTCCGGAATTCTTGCCGGTCAGACCTTTGACTCCAAAATATCCGGGGATGAATCTCTGAATTCACGCCCCATGAAGAGAATCATCACTCCTCTCACTCAGATGGGCGCTCATATCTCCAGCATACTCCGGAACGGATGTGCTCCTCTCTATATTACACCGGGGGAGCTTCACGGAATACATTATAAATCACCGGTTGCGTCCGCACAGGTAAAGTCCTGCATTCTCCTTGCCGGACTGTATGCAGAGGGGGAGACTTCCGTTACCGAACCCAGTCTGTCCCGCAACCACACAGAACTTATGCTGAAGGAATTCGGAGCGGATATCAGATCTTCCTATTCGCTCGACAGCACAGAGGCTACCGCTTCCATCAGTCCCTGTGAAGAACTTTACGGTCAGAAAATCACCGTCCCCGGAGATATCTCCTCCGCCGCATACTTTATTGCGGCCGGCCTTATCGTACCGGATTCCGAGATACTCATTGAGGGCGTCGGGATCAATCCGACCCGTGCCGGGATCCTTAAAGTATGCGAAGACATGGGTGGTGACATCACGCTTCTGAACGAGCGCTTCGAAGGAGGGGAAAAGATTGCCGACATTCTTGTCCGTACCAGCAGGCTCCACGGCACGGAGATCAGCGGAGGCATCATCCCCACACTGATAGATGAGATTCCCGTCATCGCTGTCATGGCAGCGACAGCGGAAGGAACAACCGTCATAAAAGACGCGGCCGAGCTCAAGGTCAAGGAAACTGACCGCATAGAGACCGTAACAGATAATCTGAAGGCCATGGGGTGCGACGTGACTCCGACGGATGACGGCATAATCATCCGGGGAGGGCGCCCACTGAAAGGCGCCTCGATCCACACGCTTCTCGATCACCGTATTGCAATGGCATTCAGCATAGCCGCTCTGACAGCGGAAGGAAATACAAAAATACTGGACAGCAGATGTATCGATGTATCATACCCCGATTTCTATGATACTTTTGATGCGCTTCTGTAACCACATTCGGGGTTATCAGACTGATAACCCCGAATTCATTTCCAGGACTGTTTTTCCGTAGACCGGATGTCGCTTGTACGGCGCTATCTCAGCCAGGGGCTCCAGCACAAATTTTCTCTTATGCATCTCCACATGCGGGATGCACAGGTCTTCTTCCTCCCAGATTATATCGTCATAAAAAATAATATCCAGATCCAGTGTTCTGGGTCCCCAGCGTACAACCCGCTCCCTTCCCGCTTCCTGCTCGATCCGGTGAAGTTCATCCAGAAGCTCCCGGGGATACAGAAGTGTCTCCAGCTTCACGCATCCGTTCAGAAAATCCGCCTGATCCGTAACCCCGTAAGGAGGCGTCTCAATAAACTTCGACACCTTTTTCACCCTGCAGTCCTTGCGGGAATCCAGAGATTTCACCGCGTTGTTCAGATAGGCCTCCCGGTCTCCCATATTAGATCCAAGCGCGATGTAGGCTGTGTGCCATCCCCTCTCGATCGACACACTGACCGTCTTCAGGGGCAGCTTTACAGGGGCCCATGGCTTTTTTATCTCAAGCTGTATTTTCCGCAGACGGGGGAGTGACAGCAGAAGTTCCTCCGCAAGGCATTCGGCCGCTCTTTCCAGAAGTTTGAAAGTATGTTCTCTCAGATACTTTTCTATAAAAGCGCTCACCTCCCCGTAATGAACCGATGCTGCAAGTTCGTCCGTTTTGCCGGCTTCTCTTGTATCCGTACAGAGCACCGCCGTCACCAGGAACTTCTGTCCCAGTACATTTTCTTCATGAAAAACCCCGTGGTTTGCAAAAACTTCCAGGTCTTCTATCCTGATCTCATCCAGTCTCATATCTCTTTTCCCAATCCTTTCGCCAGACTCAGTTTTCCCTCCCGCGTATCTTCTGCGGAAGATTTATCAGATAAACGGCTCCGGGCTCAAAGCCGGTGCTTTCTCATCAGCGCTTTTGTCATCTGGATCGCCCTCTTGTTCTTCTCCACATCATGCACGCGTACGAAGGCGCATCCCTTCTGCACTCCATATACGGTAGTGACCAGTGTACCTTCTTCCCGCTGATCCGCAGGCAGATCCAGCGTCAGTCCGATCACAGACTTTCTTGAAGTTCCGAGAAGAATCGGATATCCGAGCTCATGCATGAGCTCGAGCCGGTGAATGATCTCCAGATTCATCTCGTATGTTTTTCCAAATCCCACACCCGGATCAAGAATGATCTTCTCTTTCTCTATTCCCGCCTGCGCGGCAAGGCGCACGCACTCTTTCATGTCCTCCATAAAATCTGCAAGAAAGTTCTCATACTCCGTATTTATTCTGTTATGCATCAGGCAGCACGCAGCGTCGTGTCCGGCAATAACTGCCGCCATCCCGGGATCATACTTCAGGCCCCAGATATCATTTACCAGATCAGCGCCTGCTTCCAGCGCCGCTTCCGCCACAGTACTCTTATAAGTGTCAACGGATACGGGAACATCAAACTCTTTCTTCAGCACACGGATAACCGGCACCACACGTTCTGCTTCTTCTTCATCCGTGATCTGCATATGCCCCGGACGTGTTGACTCCCCTCCCACGTCAAGGATATCCGCACCTTCTTTTATCATCTGCTCCGCATGGCGGAGCGCCGCATCCATATTATTGTACTTTCCTCCATCAGAAAAGGAATCCGGTGTAACATTCAGGATTCCCATAATATAGGTATTGTTTTCTGTGTCAAATTCTTTTCCGCCTATGATCATACCTTAATCTCCATATTCTTTTTCTCTCTGCTCCAGTCGCATTGTGCTTCCGCCGGGCAGGCAAAACACATTCTTGATGCCTTATCGCTCTCATAGAGAAGTTTTTCCAGCGGCTCGGGGTCTTCCCTGAGTCTTCTGTGTCCCTTTATCGCCGTAAGGATCATCCGCTTCTCATCTGTCGTATATGCTGCTTCCGCCGGAAGATCCGCAAGAATCTGCTCTGCAATATCCACTCCTGCAAGTTCATGGGGAATTCTCGCCTCATACTGAAGAGCTTTTCCGATATCATGGAGAACAGCCGCAGCATAAACCACATCTTTCGCAAAACCCATATCGTCCTCCAGATTCCGGATATACGCAATCCTGGCTACGTCCAGAAGATGCGGCATCTGATGCCTGCAGAAAACCCGGTTCTGCTCCAGTTCTTCAATCCTGGCGTAATATTTCTGATACAATGGATGCTTCCAGATCGCATTGACTCTGTCCATAGTGTCTCTCCTCCTGTTCAAAACCACTCACAGATTCTGATCATGTCATTATCGCCCCATCATACGGAAAAAACGTTCCTCCAGCGCCGGATCTGTCTTGAAGACCCCGCGTTTTGCCAGGGTAACCGTCTGGCTTCCCGGCTTTTTGATGCCCCGCATGGTCATGCACATATGCTCTGCCTCCAGCATGACGATGGCTCCCCTGGGTTTCATGTATTCCATCAGCGCATCTGCGATCTGACCGGTAAGCTGTTCCTGGATCTGAAGCCTTCTGGCAAACACCTCCACTGTCCTCGCCAGTTTGCTCAGGCCCACAACTTTTCCGTCCGGAATATAGGCGATATGAGCCTTTCCGTAAAAAGGCAGCGCATGATGCTCGCACATGGAATAGAAGGTAATGTCCTTCTCCAGCACCATCTCACTGTTATCCGCGGAAAACGTTCTCGCCAGATGCACGCCTGCATCCTCGTCCATTCCTCCATAAAGTTCACTGCACATGCGTGCAATCCGGTCCGGAGTATCCTTAAGTCCTTCCCGTTCCGGATCCTCGCCGATTCCCTCCAGGAAAAGGCGGACCGCCTGTCTGATTTTCTCCTGATCTGTCATTTTCCAACTCCTCTTTCCTGATCCAGCGCTTCTTTTACCTGTTCCAGATAAGACAGGGAGCCGAAGGCCAGAATCACATCCTCTCTGTCCGCCTCGTCAAGTGCCTCCCTGACCGCCTGATCCACGCTCTCATCCGCTTTCACATTGATATCAGGACATCTTCCCCGCACGGTTCCCGCAAGCTTTGCAGCCGGCAGAGTCCTTTTTGCATCCGGGAGACTTACCGTATGCACAGAGGACGCCAGCGGACACATAATATCCGTAATCTTTTCATATTCTTTATCCTTGAAAACTCCCATGATGCAGATCAGCTTTTTCTCCGGGAAATAACTTTCCATCGATTCCCTGAGCTTAAGAGCCGCATCTTCGTTGTGGGCACCGTCCAGAAGAAACACCGGATGTTCCATAACGCAGGAAAACCTTCCCTTCCATACGGTCCGGGCGACGCCGCTCCGCACTGCGTCCGGATCAATCCGGTATCCTTTCCCGTGCAAAGTCCGGATCACTTCCAGCGCCGCAGCCACATTCATAATCTGACTCTTTCCCGCAAGAGGGCTGTAAAGCTCTCCGAATTCCTTATAGGTAAACCGGATGCCCCGGTAATCCTCCCGGATGATGCTGGCGCATCCTGCCTGCACAAACTCCAGGCCGAGCTTCTCTGCCCTCGCTCGGAGTATGGCCGTCACTTCCGGTTTCTGTGCCGCAGAGACCACCGAGCAGCCCGGTTTTATGATCCCCGCTTTGTTTTCAGCAATCTCTTCCAGCGTATTTCCGAGCACGCCGATATGATCCCGGCTGATGCTCGTAAACACAGCGCAGACTGTATTCCTTACTATATTGGTGGCATCCAGCTCACCGCCCAGACCTGCCTCCAGAACAACGAGATCGCACTGCATCTCTTTAAAATATAAAAAAGCTATCGCCGTCTCTGCTTCAAACACGGTGGGGGAATGTTCCCCGGCCGCTTCCATTCGGGCGATAGCATCTCTTACTTTCTCTGTCAGATCCGCAAATTTCTCTTCCGGTATCCATCTTCCGTCTACCTGGATCCGCTCCAGATAGGAAACCACTGTCGGTGAAACATACCGCCCGATCCTGTATCCTGCCTTACTCAGTATCGTCGAAGTGTATGCAAGCACAGATCCCTTGCCATTCGTTCCTGCAATATGTATGAACTTCAAGTCATCCTGGGGATTCCCAAGTTCACGCAACAGACCTCGAATCGTATCCAAGCCAAGTACACTTCCGTATTTCGACATTTCGTCCAAATATACCCTTGCTTCTTTATAGGTCACGTTCTTCGTTTCCTTTCCCTGTTCAATTCTATCCGCCGGATACGCATCCGGCACCTTTCTGCTCTGACACCGGCAGCGGATCCGTAACCGGTCCGCTGTTATTATCCCGGTATGACTTCCTTCAAGCAGAACAGGGATATCATAGCACTATTTGAAAAGATGTACAAGCATTTCTGTTTTTATAATGATTTTTGCTTTCTCAGAAAGCTGCACTGCAGTACAGCGTAAATAATATTCACAGCCAAAAGATACAAGAAAAACCACCATCTGAAACGCACACTGTATAAACTGTTCAGATAAAAATAAGAGGGCAGAAGAATCTTAACAGGCATCATGCCGTGAAAAGCGGCAAATACAGGACTCAGGACGGCTGAAATCAGGATCGCCAGAGGAATGCATGTTCCGAAAACAGCCATATTTCTGATAAGACGTGACAGAATGCCGCAGAATCCGGTAACAGCAAAAACAAGCATGATCATCAGCAGAAGTTCTCCCTTCCACGCGGTAAATGTACCGGAAAAGAAAAGCGCCAGATATGCCGCGCCTCCGCCCGCTGCAGTTCCTGAAAGAATACAGATCCATTCAAAGACACCCCTGTAACCATACCTGACCCAGTTGAACATTCCCGCCTTCCTGTCTTTCAGCAGGTACAGAGTCGAAGACAGCCCGGAAAGGAGTACAAACAAAGACAGCATTCCCCGCAGGGGAGATGTCAGATAATTGACATTATCCAGGTCGTCAGGCGCTTCCTCTCCACTATGGGCATACTGAAAAATAGATTCATCCACATGCAGTTCCTCATATAGCTCTTTGACCGATCTGCGGACATCAGACTCATCCATATCAGCAAATTCACTCTGTTCCAGAGTAAACTGTTCCGCTATCATCAGAGAAAGGTGAGGATATAATACACTGTAAAACTGCTCTCTGGCAAGCTGTAGCTGTATATTGTCATCATTAGTGACCACCCTGATCAGATGTCCGTTATAGGGAAGACCGCTGCGTCTGCCCGCCGCGTATTCCCGCAGATACTCTGTCAGACCGGAGGGAATCACATAACCTGCATCTGCCTGCGATAATGCGACCTCTCTGCGGAGTTCTTCCTCAGAACTGCAGAGATGATAGCTGATCACACCATCAACCTCTGCCAGATCCCCGGCGATCTCTTCGCCAAGCGAATCTTCAGAAGGTTCCGCATATACCGCGATACGCAAAATGTATGCATCCTGCTCTGCCACAATCGTCATCCCCGCGGTCAGCAGTGGAGCAAGAAGCAGTACCGCCCAGAAAGAAGGCTTTTTAAACAGTCTTTTGCTGAGGAGAAGATACCAGATCAGCATTTTCTTTATCATCATTCATTGCCTCGTAAGTTAATAGTATTTTATTCGCCCCTTCACCGGGAAAGTTTCAGCTTCCGGATCAGGCAGGCCAATATAAGAAACAGCAGAGTCCATCCGGATAACAACAGATACAGAAATCCGCTGCTGCTTCCCAGCAGCACATTCTGCATATACTCCATCAGCCCTCCCGTCGGAAGTACAGATGCAATTCTCTGCATTCTCTCCGGGAAAAAGGACAGCGGATAAAAGCATCCCGAAATGTATCCAAGTCCAATCGCACACAAAAATGTAAGAAGCACTCCACTGACCAGATTTTCTGCACACTGCGAAAGAAAATACAGCAGGGCGCCGGTCACCGGAACAAGCGGAACCAGGGAGTACAGGAGCCGCACATATCCGGCTGCGCCCGTCCCGGACAGTTCCGGAACAGAAACGCCAGTCCATGAAAGAATAAAAGGAAGGAACGCCCCGATCACCAGGTAGCTGAGCAAAAGCAGAATACAGCAGGAAGAATACTCCGCGAGCACCTGACGGACTGGTCCGAGCCCATGCACTGCCAGGATCCGATTCAGAGAAAGATCACTCCGGATAAACAGATGACAGCCTGACGTTCCGAGAAAAAGGAAAAACAACAGCAGCAACGCGCAAAAATAATATCCCTGCATGGAAATAACCGGGGATGAATCCGGCGTATCAATGTCATACAATTCCGCTCTTGGAAGCACATACTGAAAGTAGCGCATATTTATATCATATATATCTGACGTCAGATTTTCCACCGCCCCATGCTGCTCTGAAAATCTCTGAAAAGCATAGATACCGGACTGAGTCTCCGTAAGCAGAGTGGAAACAGCGTCCGCCAGTTCTCTGGCCAGAAGCGTACCGATACCGTTTTGTGAAATGCCGGTCACAAAAGTGACTTTTGAATTTTCTCCGTTCATTACAGATTCCAGAAAATCATCAGGAATAATCAGATAACCGTGTATCTGCTGTTTTTCCAGAGCTCTCTGTGCCTCTTCTTCACTCATTTCAGTCAAGGTGCAGGTGAATCGCGAAGAGTCCATCTCCTGCAGCAATGAGACGCCGAATCCAAGATACGGATCTTCCGCATCCCCGACAAGCCCCAATGAAATTTTCTGGTGTTCTTCGCTCTCCGAGTCAGAAGCTGTCTGAAGATAGCACAGAAGCGCAAGCGCACCTGTCAAAATCAGAGTAGTGATCAGAATCGCCGGAAAAGCCCTGCATACTCTTTTCGTCTGCAAGAAAAAATACTTCATGTCATCCTCCTATAGCTGTCCTGCCAGACGATGAAAATTGCCGTCATACTCATATGGAACCAGCCGCCCCTGCTTCAGTATAAAAAGTCTGTCACAGAGAGGCAGTTCCTGAATATCATGTGTGGTAAGAAGAACCGTCCCCCCCTGATTTTTATATTCACGCAGATAGTTGGCAATCCTTTCTTTGCAGATAAAATCCAGCGCTGCCGAAGGTTCGTCCAGCAGGAGCACTCGGGGGTGGTGGGCCACAGCGCATCCTATGCTCAGTCTTTTTTTCATTCCTCCGGACATATGTGAAACCGGGATCCTGAGGAAATCAGAAATTCCAAGAATGGCCAGAATACCGCTGTCAAGCTCCCGGCGTATTTCTTTCCGGCTGCGATACCATAATCTGAGATTGTCCATTCCGCTCAGCTCCTCGATCAGCGGAATTCCCTGCGGCACATACCCCACACAGGAGGCATGCTGTCTGCGGTCTTGAAACAGATCCCTGCCATCCAGGAAAAATTCTCCACTGTCTTTCGAAATCGTTCCTGCCAGCACAGACATCAGTGTTGACTTCCCGCATCCGTTTTGTCCCAGGATCCCGATACAGGTTCCCTCCGGAGCATAGAGATTCACATTATTTAAAATCTGTTTTCTGCCAAAATGTTTGGACAGATTATTTATCCTTATCATAATTTCCGTATCCTCAATTCAACTCAGATCCCCGTGTTTTCTTTCGATATGTATCACCATCCGGCATTCCCGTATAGCAGCATTGCCAGGAAACTGTTGCTGCCGAGATTTTCCTCCAGCCTCTGAACATCCATAGACTGTTCATATTTCATCATATCATCTTCGTCCATCATGTTATATATCTCTGCGTCTCCCGGAAGCGACGGAGTGTAATCCGAATCCGCTCTGTTCTCAAGATTCAGCGTTGCGATCGCAACATCATTGCTCAGCACTGAGATCGATTCAGTGACAGAGTCTTCTTCTGAGCTGATCGTGATCTCAAGTCCGTATCCGTACAGGGAAGGATCCGCGTCGGATGTCATCTTGAAAGTCCCGTTGAGAAGACCGTCCTCCGCCGCTTTTGTACCATAACCGGTCACTTCAATCTGTCCCACAGTCTGACCCGCTGTTTCCAGAATAAAATTGCCGTCGGCAAGGCCATTCCTTTCAGTACCGTTCCCTTCGAGCAGAAAATATTCGCCATACTCATCTTGTGTATCGCCGAAAGAAAGTTCATATGCATACTCCCCGTCATTCTCCGTTCGAAGGCTGCGGAAAAGCTGCCAGCTGCCGGACTGATTCGATGCAGACACATCTCTTCCAATGATCTCACCCGACTTGTCCACCCACACTTTCATCTCCAGTTCTGCCGACTTGTCCACGCCTTCTTCTTCCAGAGAGTCTATCATTCGATCCAGCTCTTCAACAAAAGCGTCATAAGAATAACTGCCTCCGTAGGTATCCGCATAGTAGCTTCCATACTGGGCCTGATTTACAAGCGACATATAATCTCCGAAATATATAATATATTTTTCGAGATTTTCATCCTCCTTCATTGTCTTACATATATCTAAAGCCATGTCACGAAGCTGATTTCCGCTTACAGAAACATCCAGAAGTATTGCGTCCTGCTCGATCCCGCCTGCGGAAACGCTTGTATTTTCCCTTTCAACATCTGTCGTATAATCCAGCATAACCTCTGTATATGTGCTGATAATGGCAGAAAGATCCTCGATATTTCCGGAGGTTTCAGCCATATCGCTCACGGACTGGATTCCCATATCATTAAAGGCATCGGAATCCATCAGCATATATCCGGAAGAAAGTTCCGGCACCTGGAGATACAGCTC
>ERZ1090862.1214-NODE-1216-length-11474-cov-7.659252_pt1 | contig 11474 bp, 11 predicted proteins | sample MGYA00478481_ERZ1090862 | MGnify/ENA primary metagenome ERZ1090862 (study PRJEB33644, sample SAMEA5815745) | chicken gut metagenome | biome: Chicken; feature: Gastrointestinal Tract; material: Caecum | place: Ireland | collected 2019-01-01 | study: A study of... | reverse complement strand
CGCGACCCCCCCGTTCCGCCAAATCCCGGAACGGGCGATTCTTTACTCTGTACATCTATTAATCTTATTCATTCAAACTCCGCATTTCTCCAGCGCGTACACCGCCGCCCCGGCGGCTCCGACGATTTCCGGTTCATCACAGATATAGAGCTTTGAACCGATCTTCTCTTCCACGGCACGCACAACTCCGGGGTTCTTTGCCACACCGCCAGTCATCATGAACTCCGGCTCCATGCCTACCCGGCGCAGCAGACCGGACGCCTTGTTGGCGATCGCGTGGCAGACGCCGTCCGCGATATCCGCTTTTTCCTTGTTGTTCGCGATCAGGGAGATCACCTCGGACTCAGCAAAGACAGAGCACATGCTTGTGATCTCGATCTTCTCCTGAGAAGTCAGCGCGATGGCGCCCAGCTCGTCCAGGGAGACTTCCAGCGTGCGGGCGATCATCTCCAGAAACCGTCCCGTCCCGGCAGCGCACTTGTCGTTCATGACGAAGTCCTTCACCTCTCCGTTTTCATTCAGCCGGATCGCCTTGCTGTCCTGTCCTCCGATATCCAGGATCGTCCGGATCTTCGGATTGAAATAGTGTGCTCCCTTGCCATGACAGCTGATCTCCGTCACGTTCTCATCGGCAAACTCAATGCTGACGCGGCCGTATCCGGTAGACACGATCCAGGAGATATCCTCCCTGGTAAGCCCTGCCTTCTCAAGCACATCCTTTAATGCCCGTTCCGCGCTGACGCCGGACTTTGCTCCGGTGCGCACCACGGAGAACGCCTTTATCTTCCTGTCCTGATCCATGATGACCGCATTGGTCGATGTGGATCCACTGTCGATTCCCATCACATACATTGGTCCGTCTCCCTTCTTCCCTCTCTCTGCAGCATCCTGCAGTCTTCCCGCTCTGCCTGTCCTGCTTCCTGTTCCAGTCCCCTGTGCGCTGTCCCGTCCTGATGACAGCGACTCCAGAAACGCCTCGATCCTGGTCCTCACCTGTCCGCCGCTCTGTCTGGTATAGTCTGTCTCAAGCAGGAGCAGCGGTCTGTCAAGCCAGCCCTTCAGCCAGGCATACTCATAGGCATAATTATCACAGAACTGTACCGTGTGATAGATAATACCGTCCACACTTCCCGCGCTCCTTTTGATCAGTTCATCCCTGTTCGCCGCCTGCTCCATGCGCATACACGGAAACTGACTCAACAGTCCTCTGGCATATCCGTTCAGGACATTTTCCTCTTCCACCAGGATCTTTCTCCCCAGACCGGTACAGGTCAGGTCAAAGGCCACATTGGCTCCGTTCTCCGCCAGGATCTTCTTGATGCTCTCGTTTGCCCTTGCGCCGATGATGCCGATATTGACAGAATTGCTCTTGACGGCATACTGCTGTTCTTCCTCTTTTCCTTTCAGGAATCCGCAGAATTCATTCTCGTCAAATGTCTTTCCCGAAAACTCCTCATACTCCCGGATCATCGCCCGGATGCGCTGTTCATAAAGGGTGATCCCCGCGTCCTTTGTGATCCGCGGTGTGTCCAGCATATAGATAAATTTGTCCGGGAACTCTTCCCTGAGCACATCATAAAGCCTTCGGATGCTGTCGCAGCAGGTGGTCAGGATCACTCCTTCATACTCACCTCTCATAACTTCCTCCAGCACCCCTTTTGCAAAACTGCAGATATTCGGATGCATCCGGATCTCCGCCTGGTTAAAGTTGGTCACATCCGGCTCGATCCTCTCCATTTTCAGCCCCATGGACTCAAAAACTTCCACCGGAGCATATTTACATATATAACCTAACATATCTTCTGTTCCCTCTCTGCTGTCTCTTCCTTCTCTGTCTCTTCTGCGTCATCTGTTTCCAGCATCTCCAGGAATGCTTCCAGCCTGGTCTTGATCTGTCCGTCATGGCTGTTGCGCCGGTCGATTCCATCTCCGTCCAGGATCAGCATGGGGACATCCATTTCCTTCAGTTTCTCTTTCAGAAGGATACTTCCCCCCGAAGACTGCTTGCATCCCCAGTGGCAGAACTGGATCACCGCGTCCGGATGGAACCGGTCTGCCAGCTTTCCGACCATATCTGCCTTGTGCGAGTAGGAACCATTATACAGATTCCGGATGATCTTCTTTGCCAGGGCGTGGAATGGCTTTGTCTCATCCATTTCTTCCATAGAATCGATGATGATATCACTTGCAATGATCTGGTACTTACGGCTGGCGTTGAAATAGCTCTGCAGTGTCTCCTGATAGAACGGGAGCAGATGGATCCACAGAATCTTTTTCCCGTCAAACTTCGGATAGTTCTCGATATCCTTTATCATGAACCGGATCAGATCCAGGAACTCCTGTGTCCCGATGAGCAGATGCATCCCCATCATCATATAGAGATGGCTGATCAGTTCTCCCGGATAGTACCTTTCACTCTGAAGCTCAAAGAACCGCATCAGTTCCTTTCTTGTCTCATTCTCGATCCGTATCGCTTTTTTCAGTCTCTCCATATCGAACGGAGTCCCAAAACGTCTCTCCAGCTCCGCTGTAAATTCCTTTAACTGCTCTGCCAGGTAATCCACTGAGGCCTCATCGTCCCGGTAGGGCACATCCAGGAAAGTAAAAGGCACGCCCTTTTTCTTCTCCAGATAGCGGAACGTATTCAGATTTCCGTCACAGGACAGGGACGTTGTCACCGCATATTCCGGCACAGGCACTGCCCCGCTGTCAATGGCACCCACAAAGGTCTTATGATAGGAACACAATGTCGGCGCGATCCCTGTATTCTGCGCATAGTCTATAAAAAAGTCCTCCAGATGATATCCGCTGAAATAGCAGGAAAGGCACTCGATAGAGAGTGTACTGAGCCCGAAACACCCGATGATCTCACAGGGTGAAAAAATATTTCCCCACACATATCTGTCCGGACGGCCAAGAGAATCAGCCACAAAGGACATCATCATCGCCTCCAGCTTCTGATAGCCCTTTGATATTCCTTTCTTCGGAAGCAGCTTTGTCCGGAGCTTGTTCAGTTTAAAACCGAGAAGCATCTGATCCCAGCTCTCTCCGGGATGCTCCGTGGTCTCTTCTTTTACGTGGTCAATATATTTGTCTGCGATCCACATCCTATTCCCTCCAGATCTTATACTATTATTGTACATTTCATATACAGTTTCTCTATGATGTCTCAGGTTCCAGCTTCCGTCGTTTCATGCAGGCGCAGAGCGGCAGTACCTTTTCCAAGGCATCATAAAGTAAATATATAGCACATATTAACGAAAATTTACAGAGGGGATGATGTGAAAGAAAGTCTTGACTTTACAGGAACAGATGTGATAGAATCTTGCCCGTTGAGAAAATCCCGGTCTATATTGGAAACGTCCATTCTCCTGAATGATTAACGAACAACACGGATTTCTGTTGCCTGTTTTTTCATTATTAAAGGAGGTTTTTTTATGCCCAGAACTAAATTTGAAGATGTGATCTTTACAATTATCATGGTATTCGTCATGGTGTACGCGATGATCTGCTACAACATTGCGCTGAACACAGGAGGGATGAGTTCTTCGGTCTTTCTGTCCGCTTTTCACGAGCTTGTGATCATGGCTCCCGTTGCCTTTATCCTCGACTTTTTCTTTGTCGGGAAAATGGCAAAGAAAACTGCGTTCAAACTGGTCAATCCGGAAAAGGAGAACCCGTTCCATCTGGTACTTGCGATTTCCGCTGTATCTGTCATGTGGATGTGCCCGCTGATGAGTTTTGTCGCGACACTTCTTTTCAAAAATGCCGGAACGAATCTTATCCCGGTATGGCTCCAGACTGTCGCTCTGAACTTCCCGATGGCGTTCTTCTGGCAGATGTGCTACGCAGGACCGCTTGTCCGCTTTGTCTTCCGGCTCATCTTCAGACGCGCAGGATCCGCAGCCGCAGCGGCGGAGGAATGTGCATAATCAAATAGAGAATATGAAAAGGGAAGCACCTGCTCCACTAAAAGCCTGTGCTTCCCTTTTCTGTTCTTTACCGTTTTTTCGTTTCTACGGCTTTTCCACTCCCGGACATTCACTCTTTCTTATCCGTCACATTGTCCGTGAACTCTTTCCATGCCCTTCCTCGCAGAAACATTACGGCGGCTACGCCTCCGCATGCGAGTATAAAGAGTACAAATCCCAGTATATCCATACGCTCACCTCCCGGTAAATATCCGCACGATATGTTCTGACTGTATTATAGCACACCCGATCTGATGCATACAGTAAAACTGTGACTTTTCGGAGCGTTTACACACAGGATCCCGGAGATTCGTGCATCCTCAAAACACAAGCTGCACCAGCAGCATATAGCACACGGTCCCTCCCTCAATAGACAAAAGCATCTGCCGCTTCCACACATGCAGGATGATGACCAGAAGAATGGCGATCATCTCCGGAATACCATGACTTCCTGCGAAGACATTCACATCCTTCAGACTGTAGATGACAAGAAGTCCGAACACTGCCGCTGGGAGAAATTTCCCAAGGAACTGCACATACTTCGGTGTTGGCTTACCGGATGGGAAAACCAGAAACGGAAGGAATCTGGTGACTGCCGTCCCCAGAACCACCATTGCGACTGTAATGATCTGTTGCGTCAGTGTCATCGCACTATCCCTCCTTCCTTCTTCTCAAGCGTCCTCCTCAACAGCGTCAGGACTGCGAGGATCGACAGCATCGCCGGAATGATAAAACGGTCTGCCCCGAGTGCAGTCAAACAGACCAGGGAGATCCCCAGCCCCAGGAACGAACTCATATGGTCCTTTTCTTTGAGCCACTGTTCCAGAAAGATCACCACGAACATGGCGACCATGACAAACTCAAGTCCCTCCATACTGAAATTGATCAGGGACCCGAAGATTCCTCCAAGCGTGGCTCCGGAGAACCAGTACAGATGGTTCAAAAGAGTGACAAAGAACATAAACCATCCCCGGTCCACATCCTCCGGGATGTCCGCCGTATAATTGATGGAAAATGTCTCATCGCACATTCCGAAGATCAGATAGAATTTCTTCCATCCCATTCCCCGGAATTTATCCAGCATGGAGATTCCGTAAAACAGATGCCTCGCATTGATCATCAGCGTCATTGCAAACGCCTGCAAAGGATCAAACGCTCCGAGAAGCATGTTGACGGTGACAAATTCTATGGATCCGGCAAAGATCGTAACGCTCATAAGCATCGGATACAGAAAACTGAACCCTGACACATTCATATAGATCCCGTATGTAATGCCGAGAAACCAAAAGCCCGCAAAGATCGGTATGGTATAGGGAAAGGCCGCTCTAAACGCCTTTTTCAGTATCCCTGATTTTGTAACAGTCTGGTCTGTCTGTAAAACGGTTGATTCTGACTGCATGTTTTCCTCTGTACAGAAGCGGACCGGCAAAGTCCGCCTCTCTCCTTCCTCTCAATTTTCTTTCAAGACTCGCTCGCGAGTCTTGGCGCGGGATTCGGGTCAGCTTTAGCTGACATAATACATCTCCGAATCCCTGCGCTCTTCGTTCACCTGATATACAGACTATCACCATATTTACATACAATCAACATGATAATTGTATGGAATCCAGTACCAGACTTAAAATCCAACACCGGACTTACAAGTATCATTTAAAACAGACACAGAGGAGGAGCGATCTCATGCCGTTCAATTCATTCTTAAACTATCCAATGTCATGGAAGCCGGAACGAAGCCGACTGAAGCGCCCTATCTACCGTTCTCTTGCCGAACAGATGGAGAAAGATATCGCCACAGGATTCCTGCCGCCCGGTACAAGGCTCCCGCCCCAGAGGGAACTGGCAGATTTTCTGGATATCAACTTTACCACGGTCACCCGTGCCTACCGTTTGTGCGAACTGAAGGGACTGATCTATGCGGTGACCGGAAGCGGCACCTTTGTAGCGCCCAATGCCGCAAAATCTGTAACGATCTCTGCAGATACACTGGCAGGTGGCAGCATTGATCTGGGCTTCGTCAGTTCTTTTGAGCAGTGCAACAATATGATCAGCGATACCATTGTCTCCGTCATAAAAAAACGCCGCTTCGCGGAACTCCTGGACTACGAATACCCCACCGGAATGCCCCACCACAAAGCCGCTGCTGTAAACTGGCTGGGAAACCTAGAAGTACATACTGATCCGGATCACCTTGCCCTTGCATCAGGCACTCTGAATGCGATCGCGCTCGCCCTTTTTTCCCTCTTTGAGCCAGGAAACAGAATTGCAGTAGATACCTATGCATTCGTTAATTTTATTGAACTGGCAAAGATGCACCGTCTCCAGCTTGTCCCCATCAGCGGAGACGAAGAGGGGATGCTCGCTGAGGAACTGGAGGCACAACACAGGATCAAGCCCATCCACGGCGTCTTCCTCTCCCCCTCCTGCTGCAACCCTACTACGATCATGATCACGGAACGCAGAAAAGCCGCTCTTGCCGACGTGATCGGCAGGTGCGGCATGATCCTGATCGAAGACGATATCCACGCCTTCTTAAGCGCGGGCATCATAGAAGGCTACGCCGGGCCCATCTCCCGGTTTCTTCCTGACCAGTCCGTCTATATCTGCGGGACCTCCAAATCCTTATGTTCCGGACTCCGGGTCGCTTATCTCGTCTACCCTGACCGGTTTCGGGAACAGCTTTTAAGCGCACTCTTTAACATCAATGTCAAAACATCTTCTCTTGACGCTGAGGTCATCACAGAGCTGATCCTCTCCGGAAAAGCAGGCAAGATCACAGAGAAAAAGCACGTCCTTGCTGAAGAGATGAACGCGCTGTTCTATGAATTCTTTCCGGAGCAGAAAGGCGTCGGACATCCTTTGAGCTTCTACCGGTGGCTGCCTATCCAGGACACGAGAAAAGGCTCCGAAGTAGAGAGAGAACTTCTGAACGCCGGGATCCGTGTCTATCACTCAGACCGGTTCCTCAGCGGTCCCCGGGAAGGACAGTGTTATCTGCGCATTTCTCTTGCCACAGTCAGGGAAAAAGAACTGCTGAAGAAAGGGCTGACCATACTGGCAGAACATATATAGAACGCCCTGGCGTCCGCACCGCCTCTGTTTCCGCCCGGCGTTCCTCTCCCGTCATGTTTTTCCCGGTCAGCTGCACTTCCCGCACTCCGAACATCCGTTGCAGGTCAGTCTGCTCCCGCACTCCCTGCACGTGACCGGATGATAGCGGGGAACATAAAGATTTTTCTCCGGAATGTCATATCCCCATTCATCTGTCAGATGAAACCGGATCTCTCTTCCCTGAAAGCTCAATCCGGAGCGGTACGCCTGGACGGACTGGGTACGCTTGTCAGGGATCCGGTATGTCTTTCCGTCTTTCACAAAATATGTGCCTGTCTCTATAAAGTCAAAGGTGACGTCATATGCCCGGCACTGATCGCTTAAGAGTTTCACCCACTCATATCTGCACGGACGGGAGCCGTCATAATTCTCCCCGCCGCAGAGTACCTGCTCGATCTGTCCCTCGGGAAGGTACTTTTCAAGGTCCACCGGTCCCACCAGCGGCGCCGTCATGATCCCCTTGTGCCGGAACGGAAGTTCAAACAGGATCGGGATCCTCTCATCCGCTCGCCTCTGGTTCTCGCATGTCACATTAAAAAAGATATGATCCCAGCCTTCGCCCCAGTCATAGGGCAGACAGGAAGCGACCCGCTCCGGCCGCTTTGTCAGGAGAAAGAATTTCACGTCCCGCCTCCGGCGCATGACTGCCCACGCCTCGTCCCGCCAGGCGTCCGCCTCCTCCAGAAAAAAATCCGAGGTCATACAGACCCGGATCATTTCTCCGCTCTTCACCTTATATCTTCCCTGCCGGTCTTTGGACAGGGGATAGCGGAAGCCGCCCTTTGTGCGATAGATCCGGCTTCCATCCTGATCCCGTATCCGGTCCAGGAAATACATATAACAGTTTTCACACCCCTCGGAGCATTTTCTGCACCCGTGCCAGGGATTCCAGATATCATGCATTGTTTTCGGCTCCTTTTTCAAAAATCAGGAAACTGCCGCTTTCATTCCCGTAAAAACCCGCAGCATGTCTCCCCGGTCTGCTCATTATTACAGTACCACAGATCCTCCGGCTCTGTCACCCGGAACATACCGAACAATTCCTTCCGGTCCGGGCAGATGTCAGGGAAAATGTTCTCCAGTCCGGCAAACAGTTCTTCACTCATCATCCTCCTCCATACTGCATCGTCCCCTCCTCTGCCGGGATTCCCCGATGTTCGACTGACGTGGAAAAGACGATCAGCGTCTTTGTCCTCCCGAATCTCTGCAGTTCTCCGATAAACTGATCCAGTTCCACCGTGCTCGGGAAAAGCACCTCCAGCACCATGGAATAGTCCCCTGTCACACAGTTGCATTCGATCACATTGCCGCACTCTTTGACAAAAGGATAGAAATCCTTCTTATCCTCCGGCGGGACCTCAAGGTTGATCAGTGCCTTGATGTGATAACCCAGCGCTGACGGGTCTATCTGGGCGTGATACCCCGTGATAACTCCCTCCCGCTCCATCTTTTCTATCCTCGCCGACACAGCCGGTGTGGAAAGATAAACTTTATTTGCAATTTCTTTTAAAGGTGTCTTGGCATTTTCCTGCAGAATATCCAGTATGATCCTGTCCACTGTATCCAGCTTTTCATGTTTCATGATCCTTTTCTCCTTTTTCTCAGTCAATATGGCTTTTTCTGATAAATCAGGACAGAAAAAAAGCGCATCCATTTCTGAATACGCCTTTGTAATCTTTCTATATAGTACAAATATTTTTTAATACCATATCATTCAATATTGTTTTTGTCAATCATACTTAATTTTTTTAAGTGACCCCCCTGAATTTCTTCCAATTTTAAGAGTGTTTGCTGAAAAAAATAAATATTTCTCGTTCTTAACCGGTCATATTGACTTAGATCATGCAAAGTCATACCATTGCATTCAGTTGATGCGCAGCAACAAAACATGCAGCAAAGGAGAATCAGAAAATGTCACATTCTTACAATCCATATACCAACGTGATCGATACGATGACAAAAGCAATGGAGCTTGGCCATATCGATCAGTCCATGTTCGAGATACTGAAAAATCCCCAGCGGGAGACAAAAGTATATCTTCCTGTTGAGATGGATGACGGTACTGTCAGAGTTTTCGAAGGGTATCGTGTCCAGCACTCCAACATCCGCGGCCCCTTCAAGGGCGGGATCCGTTATCATCAGAACTGCGATCTGGACGAGGTAAAGGCACTTGCCACATGGATGACCCTGAAATGTGCTGTCGCCGACATTCCATACGGCGGAGCAAAGGGCGGGATCCAGGTGGATCCTCACACTCTTTCCCCAAGAGAACTCCGTAATCTGACACGCCGTTACACCTTTGCCATCGCCCCGATCATCGGTGCCGATACTGATATCCCTGCGCCGGATGTCAATACCAATGCACAGACCATGGCATGGGTGCTTGATACCTACAGCCAGCTGAAAGGACATCCCTGCCCCGGCGTAGTGACCGGAAAACCGGTTGAGCTGGGAGGTTCCAGAGGAAGAAATTCCGCAACAGGCCGGGGTGTCGTGATCAGCACAAAACTTCTGCTCGCTCTGAGCGGGAAAAAACTTGCAGGTACTACCGTTGCCATTCAGGGCATGGGGAATGTGGGCGCCAACGCTGCACGGGTCTTCTATCACAGAGGGGTAAAAGTCCTGGCTATAAGCGACGTTTCCGGAGGGCTGTTCTGCAAAGACGGCCTTGATATCGATACGATCTCCGTCTTCCTGGAAAAGGATGGCGCTCTGTTGAAGGATTATGACGCGCCGGGTGTGGAGCATATTTCCAATGCAGAAGTCCTCACCTGCAAATGCGACGTGCTCGTTCCTGCTGCTCTGGAGAATCAGATCACAGCCGAGAATGCAGGAGATCTGAACTGTTCCTGTATCGTAGAGGCCGCCAACGGACCGACCACCGAGGAGGCTGACGCTATCCTCGAAAAAAGAGGAATCACGCTGATCCCGGATATCTTCGCCAACAGCGGCGGGGTCATCGTCTCTTACTTCGAATGGGTACAGAACATTCAGGAGCTGACCTGGGATCGGGATCAGGTTAATGAAATGCTGGAGAAACTGATGAGCAGATCTTTCCAGAGCATCCTTGACGTAACAGAAGAATGTCACTGTACCTTCAGGATGGCAGCTTATATCGTCGCACTCCGGAAACTGGTGACAGCAGAAAAAATGAAGGGGATCTTCCCGTAAAACATACTGTTCTCCGCTCCTTCTTCTTTCTCTGTCCATTATTCCTTCAGTTACCTTTGCTTTTTCACGCCTCCCGGGCCCGCGCCTGAAGCTGCAGGATGCACTTCTTCCTCACAAACCAGAAGCAGACCGCCTGCATGATGATGGTCGCGATCCAGGATCCCGGGTAGGAAATAAACAGGAAATACAATGACCTGTGATGCGGGAAGAACACATAGATCCACAGGACTCTGGTTCCCACCGTACCGATCACGGACAGCACCATCGGTACCGCTGAATGCCCCATTCCCCGCAGAGCGCCGGGAATCAGATCCATGATCCCGCAGAGGAAATAGGGAACCGTTGTGATTGACAGGATCTCCAGTCCGCATCGGATCACTTCCTTATCCGAAGTATATATTCCAAGAAGCTGTGTTCCGAACACATAGGCGCCCACTCCTAGAACGGCCGCCGCTCCTGCCGAAAGGATCACACAGTCCAGAAGCACACGGTCCATACGCTTCTGTTTCCCGACACTGTAGTTCTGACTGGTAAAACTCATGCATGCCTGGGTGACCGCGTTCACCGACACATAGAGAAATCCCAGGATATTGTTCGCCGCCGTATAACCGGCCATCGCCGTGGATCCGAAGGAGTTGACGGAGGACTGGAGCAGTGCGTTTGAAAAATTGATCACCGTGCTCTGGATCCCTGCCGGGATTCCCACCTGGAAAATCCGCTTCATGTAGACCCATTTCAAGGTCAGCTTCGAAAACCGGAGCTGATAGCTTCCCTCCGACTTATAAAGACAGCGGAGGACCAGGATGCAGGAAATGAACTGGGAACTGACCGTACCGATGGCCACGCCGGCTACACCCAGCGGGATCACGATCACCAGCAGCAGGTCCAGCGCCACATTTGCCATTCCCGCAGCAGCAAGGAACATCAGCGGACGTTTTGTATCTCCCACCGCCCGAAGGATCGCGGCGCCATAGTTATAAAGCATGAAGAAAGGCATCCCGCCGAAATAGATCCGCATATATGTCACAGAAAGATCGATCACATCTGCAGGCGTGTCCATCAGTTCCAGAGCGAACCTGGACATGCCGATCCCCACAAAGATCATAATGATCCCGCTGACCAGCGCAAGCGCGATCGAGGTATGTACCGATTCCGACATTTCTCTGTCCCGCCCCGCCGCGAAATATCTTGCCGCCAGGACATTTGCCACCAGAGATATCCCGA
>ERZ1090862.1213-NODE-1215-length-11477-cov-15.465505_pt1 | contig 11477 bp, 12 predicted proteins | sample MGYA00478481_ERZ1090862 | MGnify/ENA primary metagenome ERZ1090862 (study PRJEB33644, sample SAMEA5815745) | chicken gut metagenome | biome: Chicken; feature: Gastrointestinal Tract; material: Caecum | place: Ireland | collected 2019-01-01 | study: A study of... | reverse complement strand
AAAAGGTCGTAGACAATTTTAATCATACCCTCAACGGTCATCGTCTCCTTTGTTACGACAAGACGACATTCGGGATAAGCCTTGGCAAGCTCCGTTTCGAAGGCGGGTCCCTTCATGATGTTATTGGGTGCGCCGCACCTTATGCCCTGCTTTTCATACACATCGAGAATGGCGGGCAGAAGCGGGTCGTCACGGCGCAGTATGAGCGCGTGGTCAAAATTTTTGAGCATGTTCCAAGCCGTCTTCTGAATTTCGTTACAAGGGAAAACCATATTCACCCCGGGTTCTATGCCGTCCTCCACCTCGATTGTAAGAATACCGGTGTGTCCGTGCAGATACTGGACCTCGTCTCAGAATCCGTAAAATCTGTGCGCATACTGCAGTTCAAGCCGTGTTATGCTTCTCATATATAATTCCTCCTTATCTTGAGTTCATATACAGATTAGCACATTTTTTTGCGGCCGTCTGTGACTGCGTCACACAGATAATTATGAGAGCGCAAGCGCCTGCAATCTCTTTTTATCTGTTGGACGCCCTTACGCGCCACTTCCACTATGCGTTCACCCACAAAATATTTCAGCGTTCCGGACACAACTTCCCGCGCAGAGCTTATATATTTTGCTATCTGTTCCTGTGTCAGAGAAATAATTTCGCTGCCTGTGCGCAACATTTCGTCCCAAAGAAAGACGGCCAGGCGCTTATCCGCCCTCATAAACATTATCTTCTGAATTACCCAGATTACCTCAGAAAAGCGGGTGAGCGCAGTTTCATACGCAAACATTTTAAGGTCCCGCTCCTCCTGCGCTATCTGCGAAAAGACAGAGCCCCTTATCACATAGCAATCGCAGTCCTCTTCCGCATCCACATACACATCGAAAGTGATTTCGGGCAGCACGCAGGAGGCAGAAAGCATGCAGACATCACCTTTGTAAAGTCTGTAAAGCGTTACGTCGCGCCCCTCTTCCGAAAGCATATATACTCGCAGACAGCCGCTGACTATAAAAATTACTACATTGCAGTTCTCCCCGCCGTGAACTCTTTCGCCGCTGAAATAGGAGTGCGGCATAAGATTGTTACAGAATTTTTCTTTACCGCCCGCTGACAGCTTTGACCAGAACGGCAGTATTTTGCAGTATTGCTCTTTCATAGAATTTTTCCTTTTGAGTAAGTCCAAATGTATAAATATACCTCAGAACAATAAAATAAAAGAGTTAATTTTAATTTTCACTTAAGTTAATTATATCATCCGATACATACATTTTCAACACATGAAAAAAATTTATAAAAGCTCAAATCAAAGCGCTAACCCCACATATTTATGCCTAACATTATTGCATTACCAAAGATTATGTGATAGTATAAATATAGTTATCTGGTACAAAGGAAAAAACAATGAACATATATGTGATTTACAAATTCAGCGACGCAGAGCGAGTAAACAGATTACTTGAAGACGGAAAAACGACCGACGAAAATAGGATACTGCATTTTTTTAAATTCAGACCCGATAATAGAATTTTCAATTGGCACACCATAGCAAAACAAAAAATGCAGCAGTGCAATATAGTCTGTTATTTTTGCACGATAACGGATGGTAACAACGATAAGCTTAAAAATATTTCTTGGGAATTAAAACTTGCCGCAAAGCTGAAAAAGACGGTCATCGTATTTACTTTAAACCCGGATAAAAAGCCACAAACAGACAACACAGCCGCCTCCATTTACGGATTAGATTTTTCCGGCGAACTTGTCAATATAGATAGGTATAAAACCGTACCCGCCGAAAATGCATATGAATTCCTGCTTAACGAAGCTAAATGGAGCGTTGAAAATTCTCTTATAAACAAATTAGAAGAGATACCATCCGAACAGTTATCATCGCCAGAAGGCAGGCAACGTTACGAAGAAAGAAACCGCGTTCTTTTAGAGCAGTACAGAATTATGGTAGAAACATCCGAAAAACTTATGGACAGGCGACAAAATACAAGCAATCTTTACACAACGCTGTGCTCTGCCCTTGTAGCTTTGGTCGGCGCCTCGTTTGCAATCAGTAATGCAATTATTATATGCGTAGTTTCTCTGCTTGCAGGCATTATAATAACATGCCTTTGCATAAACTGGCAAAGTTGCCTTAAATCATATGATATGAACAATGCGGGAAAATTCGCTGTCCTTAACGCAATTGAAAAGATTTTACCTGCAAATATGTTTGATTGCGAATACCGATACAACACCAAAAACGGCATACGCTCATACTCAACCAGAGAACGGATTATGCCAATAATATTCCTTTTATTTGGCTGCATTATGTTATTACTTGGTGCCGGCGTAGGAATTTACCTTATCATAGAAACCGGTTTAGCTTAAAATAAAAATTCAGGGCGGAGGAACTAAAGTTCCTCCGCCCTGCTCTTTGCAAAATTATTTATGCAATTTTTCTTAAAGTAAATTTACTCTTCGCCCATGAATTCGTAGTGGCAACCGCTGGTCTGCGTAGGGGGCATGGTTTCACCCTCTGCAATATAGATTGTGTTTACAGTTCTGCCCTGGGCGTCAACGATCTTATAGGAGCCGCTGCGAGGTGCATTATCACCGCTATTGAGTTTCATTTTATTACCTCCGATACAATCAGTATGCTCCGCATTCGGCCGTTTACTCATAAAAACAAAATTTTTTTAAAAAACTTTGCGCGCTTTTAATTTACTGATTTCTGCACATTATTATTTGTATGAACAGGAAATATTTTGCCGCCGCGGCGGCCATACTTGCCGTAGCCTTTGCCGTGCTGTGGGTGGCTTACGGGCTGAACTACGGAGCGCGGCAGACCTTTTCTTTGGCGGAGGCGCACGCACGCATACCCGAAAAGACCGTATACCTTACGTTTGACGACGGTCCGAGCGACCGAATAACGCCGAAAATTTTAGACGTACTGGACAGCGAAAACGTGAAAGCCACTTTTTTTATCGTGGGACGGCAGGCCGAACGCCGAGGATACCTGATAAGGCGCGAGGCCGAGAGCGGACACACCGTTGCCGTGCACTCATACACGCACGAATACAAGGATATTTACAGCTCGCCGCGCGCCCTGCTGGCAGATATTGACCGCTGCAACGACGTAATAGAAAAATATACAGGCAGACGCGCCGCGGTATACCGTTTCCCGGGCGGCTCCTACGGGCTGAGCGCAAAACTTGTGGCGGCCGTGCGCGCGCACGGAATGAAATACGTTGACTGGAACGCAAGCCTCTGCGACGCCGAACCAGGAATGAGCGGCGCGGAAAAACTTTTTAAAAACGCGGTGAGTTCCTCCGCGGGCAAGGACAACATTGTGCTTTTGTCCCACGATTCCACCTCAAAGACGTCCACGCCAGAGGCTACGCGGCGGATAATTCAGTACTACAAGCAAAACGGATACTCCTTCGGCACGTTCTGATATTTTTTTGAAATAAAACGCGTGCGGAGCAGACAAGCTGCTCCGCACGCGTTTTATAATAAATTTTTACGCACCGTATACTTTGCGGTATTCCTTCATCTTTTCAAGGTACTGCTTTCCCTCAATTATTCCCTGCTCTATGGCGTCGATAATATCCTGCATGGTGACGATGGAATATACCTTTATTCCGAATTCCTTGTACGCCTCCTGAACGGCGGAGAGGTCGGAATTGAGCGCCTTTTCCTGTCTGTCCACGCTGATTACCATGCCCGTAACCTGCACGTTTGCGGCAGATTCCAGTTTGGGAAGCATTTCCCTAAGGGCCTTGCCAGACGTCATTACATCCTCTATGAGAATGACTTTTTCGCCGTCCGTGAGCTGTTTGCCGACGAACATGCCGCCCTCGCCGTGGTCCTTTACTTCCTTGCGGTCGAAGCAGTAGTTGAGGTCCTTGCCGTGGTTATTGAAGAGCGCAACGGCCGTGGTCACCGCAAGGGGTATTCCCTTGTAAGCGGGTCCGACAAGCGTTTCACCCTCTATTTTGTTATCGACTATGCATTCGGCATAGTATTCGCCGAGACGAGCAAGCTGTGCGCCCGTCTTGTAGTTGCCCGTATTTATGAAATAAGGCGCCTTGCGGCCGCTCTTTAAAGTGAATTCGCCGAAAGTAAGCACGCCGTTTTCTACCATAAATTTAATGAAACGCTGTTTGTATGTAAGTTCCATATCATTTCTCCTGCAAAAAATATTTAAACCGTTGCCCGCAAGTGCGGGCGCAATCAGTTGAGTTTAAGAGTATCCACTATTTCGTTTACGTGCGCTATGCCGTGGGAGGTAAGCCACTCGTCCATTTCGCGCACTATGCGGGGAATGGCATAACTGTCCGTAAAGTTTGCCGTGCCCACCTGCACGGCCGAAGCTCCCGCCATCATGAAGGCTATCGCGTCCCTGCCGCTTGAAATTCCGCCCATGCCAATCACGGGTATGTTTACGGCGTGCGCCGCCTCATACACCATTCGAAGGGCAATCGGCATTATTCCCGCGCCCGATACGCCGCCCGTGTTGTTGGCGATTATCGGTCTGCGCTTTTCTATGTCCACAACCATGCCCGTGAGCGTGTTTATAAGCGATATGCAGTCCGCTCCACCGCGCTGTGCGGCCTGGGCGTTGACGGCTATGCTCTCCACGTTGGGCGAAAGTTTTACAATCAGCGGCGTCTTTTTCAGCACGGCCTTGCAGAGGCGGGTAACCTCCTCCACGTTCTGCGGCTTTATGCCGAGCGCCATTCCGCCCGCACGCACGTTGGGACAGGAGATGTTGAGCTCTATCATATCAACAAGTCCATCCAGACGGGCGCAGATGCCCTCATAATCTTCCAGCGTGCGGCCGGCTACGTTGGCAACCACCCTAGTCTTTGACTTAAGCCAGTCGAGATCATTTTGTATAAAGTGTTCAACGCCGGGGTTCTGAAGTCCTACGGCATTTAAAATTACGCTCCTGCCCTCGGCTATTCTGGGAACGGGGTTGCCCGCGCGCTCCTCCAAGGTGAGACCCTTGGTGCTTACGCCGCCGCAGGCGGAAATATCGTAGAGTTCGTTATATTCCCTTCCGAAACCGAACGTGCCGCTTGCCGCGATTACGGGGTTGGAAAAGTTTACTCCGCATATTTTAACAGATAACTGTGCCATTTTTTTACCCTTTTTTAGTCTTTACGCCGCCAGAAATGAGCGCACAGAACTTTTTATAGCTGTTCTGCGCGTCCGCAACGCCGCGGCATACCACCTTGCCGCCCTTTTTGAGCGAAATTGTTATATCGCCAGTGGAAAATTCTCCGCCGTTCTTTCTGTGCAGCTTTATGGTTGCCATGGAAATATCTGCAATTATATATTTTTTGCCCTTTATGATAAGGTCCGCGCCGCACTGAACAATCAGCTCTTCGGGCTGCCTTACCGCAAGTATCACCTGCACAAGGTTGTATGCCGCAATGGCTGCGGCAAGCACCGCCAGCAGTACGCCCATTGCAATCATTCCCGTATCTTCCGCCGTGCAGGCAAGATATATAAGGTAGGCAAGCGCCGCAACGGCGATTACAGCCACCACTATGTTCATTATCTCCGCACTGCGGTTGCGGCGGGCAATTACTTCGCGCCTTGAATCAGACATATTCCGCCTCCGCAAAGCAAGAGGCAGAAATCTTGCCCGATTTATGCGCGCAACAGAGTGACTTCATTAAAGTTCAACCTCGTTTATATCGAATACGGGACCGTCCTTACAGACGCGGGCATTGTGTCCGTCCGCCTTTTTGCATACGCATACAAGGCACGCGCCTATGCCGCAGCCCATACGCTCCTCCAAAGATACGAGGCACTTTGTCTTTATGCCGCGCTCTTTGAGCGCTTCTTTCAGCGCGCGGAGCATTACGGGAGGTCCGCAGGAGATTATAAGGTCGGCCGCGCCCTCCTTATAGTCCGAAAGGAATGCCCCGACGGCGTTGCCCTTCATTCCCATACTGCCGTCGTCGGTGGCTACGGTGAGGCTGCCGCCCTTGGAGAACACATCTTCAAGGCAGGCGTACTGCTTGCCCCTGAAGCCTATATAGGAATGGAAGTTCACCGCGCCCGCATGCTGCCTGACTACGGCCGCAAGAGGGAAAATGCCCACGCCGCCGCCTATCACGGCCACGTTCTTTGCGTTGCCCAGGTCAAAACCGTTGCCCAGCGGAAGAAGAACGGAGAGCTTTTCGCCCGCCTCCTTCTGCGAAATGAGGTGCGTTCCCTCGCCCTTGAGCTGGTAGCAAAGAGTTACATCGTTGCCCTCCGCCGAGCATATGCCGAGCGGCCTTTTGAGCGGATAGGCGGAATCGCCCACCGAGAGGTTGGCAAACTGTCCGCCCTTTATTTCGCCGACGCTTTCGGGCAGAGTGAGCGTTATCGCCCAGATGCCCTCCGCTATGCGTTTGTTTTCTTTTACCGTTGCAAGAAGTTCTTTCATAAATCTGTATACTTTAATGGCTTTGCGCCGTATGGCAACAGCCGTTTCAAAATACGGCGGGAAAACTTTTTCGGCCTGCGCCGCATTCTCCGCCGACAAAACTCATTTATCTGCCCATTCTGCCGAGCGCTTTGCCCAGGTCTTCCTTCATGTCAAGGCAGGCCGCGCGCGCAGCTTCGTAATAGCTCATGCCGCTGTAACGGGGCTTTTTGTATGCGCAGATTATGCCGCGGGAATTGTTGACTATGCCGCCGAGGCCGCGCTCGTCAAAGCAACCCTTTATGCTCTCCGCAGAGCCGCCCTGCGCGCCGTAGCCGGGAATAAGGAAGAAGGTGTGGGGCAGACGCTTTCTGAGCTGTTCGCCCTGTTCGGGATAGGTTGCGCCCACAACAGCGCCTATATCGGAATAGCCGTACTTGCCGATGAGGTCCTTGCCCCACTCGGCAACAAGGTCGCCCATATGCTCGTATACCTTTTTGCCGTTTTCAAGCATGAGGTCCTGAATTTCTCCGCTGGAGGGGTTGGACGTCTTTACAAGCACGAACGCACCCTTGTTGCAGTTTTTGCACTCCTCTACAAAGGGCGCAATGCCGTCCGTGCCGAGGTAGCCGTTGATTGTGACCATATCCGCGGGGAATGCGCGCATGGTCTTTTCGTTTATGCGGGTGTTGCCGAGGTATGCCTTGGCGTAGCAGCCCGCCGTGGAGCCGATATCGTTGCGCTTGCAGTCGGCAATTACCACCATACCCCTGCCGAGGGCATAATTTATAGTGTAGTTGAAGGCTTTGAGTCCTTCATAGCCGTACATTTCATAGTAGGCAACCTGCACCTTTATGGCAGGGACAATGTCGCTTATCTTGTCCACGATGTTCATGTTGAATTCCGTTATGGCCTCGGCCGCGCCTTCGAATGTGGCCATATCCTCGCGCATGTTGTCGGGGAGGTAATCAAAGCTGGTATCCAGTCCCACGCAGGTGGGGTTCTGCATTTCAATTATCTTTTTGATGAGTCTGTCAATCATATCCGCTCCTGAAAATTTTAAATTCTCTCTTATATTTTATCCGCCGACGCCTTTTCCGCGCGGCTGAATTTTTTTACTTTGCGCTGTATTTTATGTCGCCGTCAACTATGGTGTAGGCTACGCGGCCGTACACCTCCGTGCCGTTGAAAGGCGTGTTCTTGCCCTTGGACACGAACTTTTCGCCGTCTATCACGTACTTTGCAGCAAGGTCGGCAATCGTAAGGTCGGCAACGCCGCCCTCCTCTATCTTTCCGCCTTCAAGTCCCAGTATGCGCGCGGGTGCGGCGCTCATTCTTTCGGCAAGCTGCGAAAGGGTCATTTCCCCTTCCTTTACAAGCATTGTGTAGGAGAGCGAAAAGCTGGTCTCTATTCCGCTTATGCCGAACGCGGCAAGCGAATATTCAACCTGCTTGTCCTTTTTGCCGTGGGGTGCGTGGTCGGTGACTATGCAGTCGAGCGTGCCGTCCATAAGTCCCGCTATTATCGCCTGCCTGTCCTTTTCCTCGCGTATGGGAGGGTTTACTTTGGTGTTGGTATCGAAATCCCTTATCACGTCGTCGGTAAGCCAGAAGTAATGAGGGCAGCTCTCCGCCGTAACCTTTACGCCGCGCGCCTTTGCGCTGCGGATAATCTCCACGCCGCTGTATGTGGATACGTGGCAGATGTGCACGGGTATGTCAAGGCTCTCGGAAAGAGCTATCTCGCGCGCAATCATTATGTCTTCCGCCGCACGCAGACTGCCTTTGAGTCCCGTTATGGTGGAGTTGAGTCCCTCGTTCACAACTCCGCCGTCAACAAGGTTTTCATCCTCGCAGTGGCAGAGGCACTTTATGTTGAAGTCGTTTGCGTACTCCATTGCAAGGCGCATTATCTTGGAATCCATTACCGAACGGCCGTCGTCCGATATGGCTACCGCGCCGGCTGCCGCCATCTTCCCTATTTCGGCAAGTTCTTCGCCCTTTTCACCTTTGGTTATGCTGCCTATGGGGTTGACTTTGCAAAGATTTACCTTTTCCGCACGGTACTTTATATATGTGGTGACTACGGCGTTGTCGTTTACGGGATTGGTGTTGGGCATGCAGCATACCTGCGTGAATCCGCCCGCTACCGCAGCCTTTGAGCCGCTCTCTATATCCTCCTTGCCCTCGTATCCGGGTTCGCGGAGGTGTACGTGCATATCAATAAGTCCGGGGAAAATGTGAAGCCCCTCGGCATCTATAACTTCTCCCTCTGCGGGAAGATTTTCGCCTATCTTTGCTATCTTGCCGTCTTCTACAAGTATGTCGCAAGGCCTTACGCCGTCGCTGAATACCACCGAGCCGTTCTTTATAACGTATTTCATAAATTGTTCTCCCTGTACTCTCTCAAAAGGCTCAGTACGGCCATTCTTGTTGCAAGGCCGTTGGTAACCTGTTCGCATATAACGCTGTTTTCGCCGTCTATCACGGAGGGCGTAAGCTCTATGCCCCTGTTCACGGGGCCGGGGTGCATTACTATAACGTTCTTGTCCGCACGCTCAAGCATTGCGTCCTTTACGCCGTAAAATTTGCTGTATTCCGAGAGCGAAGGGAAAAGTCCGCCCTTCTGCCTTTCAAGCTGAATCCTCAGACCCATTACGCAGTGCGCGCCCTCTATCGCCTCATCCATGCTTCTGCAAACGTGCGCGCCGAGCTTTTCAATCTCCTTGGGCATGAGCGTTGCAGGCGCGTACATATACACCTCCGCGCCAAGCTTTGAAAGACCGAACAGGTTGGATTTTGCCACGCGGCTGTGCTTTATATCGCCAAGTATGGCAACTTTGAGACCCTTTATTTTACCGAATTTTTCACGCATGGTGAACATGTCCAAAAGCGCCTGGGTGGGATGCTCGTTCATGCCGTCGCCCGCATTGATTACAGAAGCCTTTACGTTCTCCGCAAGCAGCTTGGGTGCGCCCGCAAGAGGGTGACGTATGGCTATGAAATCAACTTTGAGAGAGTCGAGCGTCTTGCCCGTATCGATGAGCGTTTCGCCCTTCTGTACCGAGCTGGACGCCGCGGCAATGTTCACTTCGTGCGCGCCGAGGTATTTGCCCGCAAGTTCAAACGAAGTGCGCGTTCTGGTACTGTTTTCATAAAACAGCGTCAGAAGAGCCGTGCCCGCAAGCGTCTTCTCAGACTTCTTGCCCTGATTGAGCAGCTCTTTCATGTGTGCGGTCCTTTCCAGGATCTCGCAGATCTCTTCCGCCGAGGTGTGATAAAGCCCCAGCAAGTCCTTAGTTTTCAGCATATAATCCTCTTGAAAATTTAGTAGCTCGATTAAAAAAACCTTTAAGGTTCAGCGGTTGAGGCAGTCAGCCTTAAATAAGGCCTTTACACAAAAAAAGCGGCTATTCCGCACGGCAATGTATAAAAAATTTATAAATGCCGAACGGTAAGTCCGCTGTGTAAATCATTTATTCTGTTAGTTTGCGCGCGGGACGTTATTCCCTCAGCAATTGCAGATATCGCCGCCATATTCATCTCTTGAAAACACGCTTGCGCAATGCCTTGCGCGTACGCTTTTTATTGTGATAATGTCGTACCAATCGGTTATATCGTACTATCGGAGAAATTATATCACAACGGGCGGTCAAAGTAAAGTAAAAACGCAAAATTAAAACGCGGAAATTTGCAGCGAAGCTCTTTACGTATTTTCTTTTCCCTCCGCCATTAAACGCCGCTAAGATAAAGTTAAAGCATTTGCCGTTGCCATCTTACTCCTTACCATATTATATATAATGTAGCCAGACTGAAAGAATTAAAGCTGCGGCTTAGCGATAAACAGCTGCAAATCAGTTTTAATTCAATCGCAAAAAAACAACAGACAATATAAAGATAAACTTATTACAAATAATGTGTATATTATTTGCAATACGAAAATCATTAAGTTCCTTTACGACCTTTAACAAAAATATCCCCCCACAAGTTGCGGAGGGGATACATCTGCAAAGTAAAATTTTTAAAAAACTTCTTTAAAGAATTTTCTGAAGTCGGAATCCGACTTTATCGCACGAGGTGAGAACGTACTCTACGCCGTTTTTTTCTGTGCGGAAAGGGAAGAATGCGTCTCCGTGAATGTGTCCGAACACGGCAACATCCACCTTATTCTCTTCAAAAAGCTGCGTAAACAGCGTTTCTGCGTTTTTTAAACTGAACGGAGGGTAGTGAATCATTGCAATAAGCTTGTCCCCCTCCTGTCTGAGCGAGGCGGCTGAAGTAAAACATAGCTTAAAGCGTTCGGCTTCGCGCAGATAAATCTTTTTATCCTGCTCCGTATAGTCGGGACTGCCTGGACAGCTCCATCCGCGGGAACCGCAGATTACTGTATCGCCAAGGCGCACGGCGTCGTTCTGCAAAAAGTAAAAGGTTGAATCCGGTGCGCGGTCGCGCAGTTTGGTTATGCCGTTCCACCAGTAGTCGTGGTTGCCCTTTATAAAGACCTTTTTGCCCTTTAGCTCCTTGAGGCGGTTGAGGTCAAAGAGCCCCTCTTCCAGCGTAATGCCCCAGCTTATGTCGCCGCAGATGAGGACAATATCGTCATCGCCGACCTTTTCATTCCAGTCGGCACAAATTTTTTCAAAGTGACCTTCCCACCCGCTGCCGAATATATCCATAGGCTTGGGATTTACACCCGAAAGGTGAAGGTCGCTGATTGAGTAAACATTCATACAACCAAAATAATAACATAACAGACGAAATTTTGAAAGTGATTTTAAGATTTAAATCAGTCACCGCTGAAATTTTTTTTGAATAATAATCAGAAAATTAAACAAACAGAGTCCTTTAATAATCAAAAAATCAACAATTTGAATTTATAAAATTATTTTTTATTTAATTTAACTTTTATGCGGGCAAAGGCAGTCTGTAAGCACTCTTATTTAGACGCAAAATTTATACTATTATATCACACATAGTACTATGAAAATCTGAAAATATCGTCATTTTAAGGCAAAAATGCGCTTTTTACGGCGCTATGATAGTCTTTTACATTCATCTGGACAACACGTTAAAT
>ERZ1090862.1207-NODE-1209-length-11504-cov-11.966984_pt1 | contig 11504 bp, 10 predicted proteins | sample MGYA00478481_ERZ1090862 | MGnify/ENA primary metagenome ERZ1090862 (study PRJEB33644, sample SAMEA5815745) | chicken gut metagenome | biome: Chicken; feature: Gastrointestinal Tract; material: Caecum | place: Ireland | collected 2019-01-01 | study: A study of... | reverse complement strand
ACAGTAACTATGTGGCTTTCAGCCACATTCGTGGCAAAGTCGTGAATAATTCAGGTTTATCTACACTACTCTCTTTCGAATATGAGACGGTATTATTAAGCAAAAATATGGCAATATCCATCATGATGTCACTTTTCCTTGCTATCTTTACGGTTTTGCATTAGAATGAAGCAGCACTTAAATTCATACTATCTAAAAAAGTAATCGTTCTCGTTTCTGAGTCGGTTACTTTTTTATAAGTAAGCAATGCTATATTGTTGCGTTATTTCATCTTTTACAATCATTACACATACCGCATTGAAAATTTTAAAGAAGTAGAGAAAGCCTGGATTACTAATTCTTCCAGGCTTTCTTTACTTCTTTTATGGAGTCGAAAATATAAGTTGGAGAGTACGTATGAATCATAGTATCTGTTTTTTTCGCTTCACCGGTTAGTACCAGGACTGTCTCTACCCCAGAAGCGTTCCCGCATGCAATGTCAGTGTAAAACCTGTCACCCACTATCACGGTTTCCTCTTTGGTAAACGGATTTTCCCGGAGCGCAATATCCACCATATCGGTAGAAGGTTTTCCGATATAATGTGGTACCTGGCCTGTGGCATTAGTGATCATCTGACATATGGATCCGCAGTCGGGTACATAGCCAAATGGGACCGGGCAGACCAGATCCGGGTTGGTGGCAAGGAAGGTGACAGGGCGGGTCTGCAGGATGCGGCAGGTGTCAGTCAGCTTCTTGTAGGTAAGTTCGCTGTCGTAGGCAACCAGCACAAAGGAAATATCCTGGGTGTCCGGATCCGTGGTGACGCGGATTCCATGTCCTTCAAGCTCTCGAATCAGTGATCGTGTTCCAAGTGTATAGATAGTCTTTCCAGCTGCGTGTTGCCGTAGCCAGCTGGCAGAAGCGGTGGAGGCAGTTACAAAATTCTGTGGATCGGTTGAGACACCCATCTGACGGAATTTTTTGATGTAGTCCGCAATGCTTTTGGTGGAGTTATTGGTAATGAATACAAACTGCCCGCCGCGCTCTTTAATTTCCTGGAAGAATTCCGCCGCTCCGGGCAGCAGGACATCGCCCAAGGCCACGGTTCCGTCAATATCAAATAAGAAGAGTTTCTTTTCGGAAAGCATAAGCTACCTCCGGATCTGCTCCAGAAGCCAGGAAATGTCTTCTTGGATTCCGGATTCATCATCTGCCACATCCGGGCTGTATTCCAGAACCAGATCTGCGTTTGGAGTCAGTCTCTGATAATCAGACAGAAACAGGGGAAAATCCAGGGTCCCGTGGAAAATCCGCTGATGGCTGTCGTGAACACCGTCGTTGTTGTGAAGATGGTAAGCCACGATCTGATCCTTTAACGCTTCCATGGTCTGTGCCAGGTCCCAGCCGTTGGCGTAAGCATGGCCAATGTCGATCAGCACGGGATAATGCTCTTCCCTGCAGAGCTGGATAAACGCATCCTGGTCAAACAGCATGTTGCCGCGGTCCAGGACACCGGCATTCTCCACCACCACCGGGATCTGGTGCGGCTTGAACAGCTCCGCAATTTCCCTGTAGTTTTCTCTGGAAACACGGATCATCTCTTCCCGGCGTTCTTCCGTCACCGGGATGTTGTTGTGATGAAAGACCAGATACTGGCTTCGAAGGCGCACACAGTAAGGCAGGGTTTGGCGGATCAGGTTCATGGAGTGCGCATATTCCGGGGTGCCGGGGGCTGCGCTGTGCTCGGTTTCATAGTACGGGCCATGAAAACTAACTAGGATTCCTTCAAACTCCGGCAGGCAATGAAGAAGCTCTTCCTCATAGCAGTCTGCGTCAAACATAGGGAACAGCTCGACGCCAATCTGACCACGGAAGGCATGTAAATGCGGGATGACCCGGGCAAGCTGACCCGGTTTATACACATTGGTACTGACCAAAAGATTCATGATATTTACCTCCTGTTTTCTGGTTTTTATTCTGGGCATCCGGCATGGAAAAATCCAGGGCTGCGTTCAGACGGCGAATTTCTTCTGGATATCCAAGGGACTTCTCGCTCTGGGCATCAAACAGATGCAGTTTGCGGAAATCAATATTCATGAAAATGTTTTCGCCTGGGCGCGGGACCGAGTCATTGCAGATGGCAATCAACTCACTCTTTTCACCCTTGACATCAATATAAACGCCGTAGCGGTTTCCATAGTCCTCCACGTATTTTACGGTTCCGCAGATGGAAGTTTCCGTTGGACGGCTGCTTAAGACTATATGTTCTGGGCGGATGCCAACGCAGTATTTTCCGGATGGACAGGCATCTGCGATCGGACGCCACATCGGAGCCAGTCTGATCATCTGGTCTCCGATGGAGAGATTGCCGTTTTCATACTGGCAGGAGATGATGTTCATGGACGGAGAGCCAATGAATCGGGCACAGAAAATACTTGCCGGCATATTGTATACATGGCTTGGCGTGTCCAGCATTTCCATATTTCCGCGATACATGATGGCAACACGCTGTCCCACGGTCATGGCCTCAATCTGGTCATGAGTGACATAAACCATGGTCGGACGGTACATCTCGTGGATCTTGACCAGTTCTTTTCGCGCACGCAGGCGGAGCTGTGCATCCAGGTTGGAAAGCGGTTCATCCAGAAGAAAGTAGTCAGAGCGTTTTACGACGGCGCGGGCCAGGGCAACACGCTGGCGCTGTCCACCGGAAAGATCCTTCGGCTTGCGGTCCTCCAGACCTTTCAGCTGCAGCATTTCCAGTACTTCCTCCAGGCGGCGGTTAATCTCAGCCGCTTCCATTTTGTGGGCTTTCAGACCGTAGATGATGTTATTTTTTACAGTCATATGCGGGAAAAGGGCGTAGTTCTGGAATACCATGGATACGCCGCGGTCTCCGCAGGCAACATTGTTGACTACCTGGCCTCGCATATGCAGGGAGCCGGAGGTGATATCCTCCAGACCGGCGATCATGCGCAGGGTGGTGGATTTTCCGCAGCCGGACGGGCCCAGCAGAATCAGCCGCTCCCCTTCCCGGATTTCCATATTCAGATCATTGACGATCACATTTTTTCCGTATGCTTTTACGACGTGTTCAAAAACGATATTATTCATAAGTCCTCCTGACAGATTAACCTTTTACGCCGGATGCGGCAAAGGTGTTGATGATATAGCGCTGGAAAATAAGATACAGAGCCAGCGGAATGATCATGGTGATGACGGATACGGCCATGGCAATGGTAAATTCGGTGCCGCCCTCAGCGCTGATGTACATCTGGAGCGCCAGGGAAAGCGTGTAGTTTTCCTTGCTCTTTAAGATGAGCACCGGCCATACATACTCGTTCCAGGAATTGATAAAGAAAATGATCCCGGTCGTGAGAATGGACGGGCGTACCAGCGGCAGGATGATATCTCGCATGATCTTGAGGCTGCCGATGCCTTCCATCCGCGCAGCCTCAATGAGGGCCTTCGGGATTCCGCGCATGGCCTGGCGCAGCAGGAAGATACCTAAAACATCCGCAAACTGCGGAAGTGCCACGCCCCAGATGCAATCCCGCAGACCGAGTTTTGAAATCATCAGGTAGTTTGGAATCATGGTCACGGTGAACGGAATAAACATGGTACTCAGCATGATAAAGTAGAAAAACTGTTTTCCTTTGTAATCAAAATAGACAAAGGAATAGGCGGCAAACAGGCTGGTAATGGTTTTGAAGATGGTAACGGATGCCGCGATCAGAAATGTATTTAAGGTTATCTGGACAAATGGCAGTTTTTCAAATACATGCCGGTAGTTTTCCAGAGTCGGGTGAGACGGAATGATCTCAAAAATGGTATTAAATGCGTCCTGCAGAGTCTTGAAGGAGTTGGACAGAGCGAACACGATGGGAACCAGCATGAGGAAGACGATGGCGCCCAGGATCATGTGCCAGCCAATTTCCGAATGATTGTTAGTTTTCATAGTAGACTCCCTTCTCCACAAATTTAAATTCCAGAAGTAAAAGGACAATGAACAGCAGCATGGTCAGAATGGAAATGGCCGATGAGGTGCCGGTCCGGTACAAGGTAAAGGCCTCGTGGTAGGAAGCGTAGATCAGGTTGGAACTGGCGTAGTTCGGTCCGCCCTGGGTAATGACCTTGATGGGGGTGAACACATACTGGAGTCCCTGGACAATGGTGGTGATGAACACGTAAATTCCGGTAGCGGAGCTCATTGGCACAATGATGTCCAGAAAGATTTTCCACATGGGGACCTGATCCAGCCGTGCGGCCTCAATAACTTCCTGGGATACGCCGGAGACACCGGCTAAAATATTGATGAAGTTGTAGCCGAAGGTCTTCCAGGTGGTAATGATGCAGAGCACGGCAATGACCCATCCGTCGGTTTTGGACCAGAAGGGCATCTGGATACCGAATTTACCGAGAATGATGGCCACCGGTCCGGAAATCGGGTTTAAGATCCAGGTATAGAGGATGGAGCCGACCACCAGGGAGATGACGCTGGGAAGGAAGAACACAGCCTTGTAAAAACTCTTTCCATGCCGGATCACGGCGGAGAGGATAAAGGAGAGAATATAGGGCAGCACAAAGTTCAGGACCAGCAGAACCAGAATGTAAGCAAGGGTATTGCCCAGAATCTTAAAGGTATTCGGATCTCGAAATACGGCAATGTAGTTGTTCAGACCGACAAACTTTTTGACAGGCTTTACCATGTTCCACTCAAAAAAGCTTAAGTAAAAGGTATAAAGGAGTGGGTAAAACATAAAGACTGCGAACACGGCTAGGGACGGGATCAGAAACAGATATCCCAGAATCGTTTGTTTTTTTGTTTCATTATTCAAGTGATTACCTCCGTAAATTCAGGAAAACCGGTACCTTCCCGTGAGCAAAAGGGAAAGTACCGATCTGCATCTGGAATGTCAGCTTACTGTGCGTCTAACAGGGCATTGATGGCATCCTGGGTGGAAGTCATACCCTCCTCGGCAGTTACCTGTCCACCGAAGATCTGATCTCTCATATCCAGGAGCATCTGCTCAGCCTGAAGACCTGCATCACCCGGGAAGGATGTCCAGGAAACCACGCCGTCCATCTGCTCAATGGCAGCCTTCATCATCTCATTTTCAGCCAGGAAGGATTTCAGTCCGTTCTCTGCGTCTGCAACGTCCTTTCTTGGCGGTACATAACCGGTTCCGATGGTCCATGCAGCCATGGATTCCACGCTGTACAGGTATTTCTCAAACTCCCATGCGGCTTCCTTCTGCTCATCGGTCTGTGCGGTGATAGCTAAGAAGCATCCGCCTGCCGGAACTTTACGCGGGCTGCTGCCCCAGGTCGGGGATTTTACGGTAGCGACATCGAACTGCGCGCTCTTCTGAACGGATGCGCGACGGGCAATGGTGGTGTAGAGCATTGCGCAGTTGCCATCAATGAAGCTCTGGCAGCCTTCATCCCAGGAAACATGGAGAGCGGCTCCGTCCTTGATGAGGTCAGCAACCATCTGCATAGCCTGAATGCCTTCCGGGCTTGCGAAGCTTGCCTGGATCTTGCCATCTGCGGTCTTGGTCAGCATGGAAGTGTTATTGCTCTCGATGAGTCCCTGCTGTGCCCAGAAGTCTGCCGGCTCCTGCATATAGAAACCATATTTTCCGGTCTTTTCCTGAACAGTTCTGGCAAAGGAATCAACCTCTTCCCAGGTTTTCGGTCCCTCTTCGGAAAGTCCTGCTTCCTTCAGCAGATCGCGGTTGATGTAGAGAACCGGGCTGCTTAAAGAATACGGTATTCCGACCTGTACGCCATCACTGTTTACCGCCAGATCCAGGACGTTTGGCAGGAAATTGTCGGTCAGGAAGGTTTTGTCAGAAGCATCATACTGGTCGATGATCTCCTGTGGGGAGGTGTAGGAAAAGTTGTTGGAAAAATAATCCAGGAAAGCCCAGCCGATCTGAACCAGTGCCGGGGTATTGCCGGTAGCGGCTTCAGCCTGCAGGTTCTGCATCAGTCCCTTATACATATCCGGGTTATATTTAGCAACAACTTCAATGTGGTCATTGTTCTCATTAAAGTTTTTTACCAGTTCATCTACGGTCAGTCCGCCCTGGTTCTCTGCATTACAGTGCCAGTACTCGATAACGGTTTTGGAACCATTGCCGGAAGCGGTGCTCTCGGCGGAAGTGGTGGCTTCGGAAGAGGCGGAACCTGCTGTGGTATCTGCGGAAGTAGACTGACTGGATGAACCGCATCCGGTCAGAGAGATCATGGCACCTGCCATGCAAAGTGCTGTGAGACATTTTAGATTTTTTTTCATAATGTTTTTCTCCTCGTGTTAGTCTGGCAATAGAATTGGTTATGTGTTTCACAGTTTCCGATTATAGTGTTGTATGGCCTTGACATCTATCATGAAACAGTAAAAACATTGTAAGTTTTTAAACAAGAAACTAGGAAAAATGCAAATAATTGTTAAATATGTTAATTTTAAGAAAAATACCAAATTTGGTAGTTTGGAATTTTTGATTTTAGTGGAATGTTAAGATTAGGGAACGGGCAATAGATTATTTCCACAAAACACCATATCATCAGCATCGAGTACGATGATAATGAATACGGATTTTCTTCGATGTGAGAGTTCGGAAAAGATTGGATTAAGGATTCGATTCTTATACTGCAGTCAAAATCAAATATTCGGAGAAATCTTCTGATTTTGACTGTTCTGGGGAAATTCTAATAATTTGAGTTCTAATCTTCAGTTTGATATTTTTGCACTTGTGTAATAAACCATTCTGTGATAAGTTGTATCTATCTGCACTTTCCATACTTAGATAAGGGGGATTTTTTCATGTCTCAAGAATACATTACCTTTACAATCGGCCAGAAAAAGAATATTGCCCTGATTGCTCATGACAACGAAAAACAGAAACTGATTGCATGGTGTAAAGAACACAAAACTAAGCTGGAGAAGCATAATCTTTACGGAACAGGTACAACGTCCCGCATGATCACGGATCAGACTGGACTTACAGTAAAAGGTTATAACAGCGGCCCATTAGGTGGAGACCAACAGATCGGTGCTAAGATTGTGGAGGGTGTCATTGACTTCGTGATTTTCTTTTCGGATCCGCTGACAGCGCAGCCTCATGATCCAGATGTAAAAGCCCTGATGAGGATTTCCCAGGTCTACGATATTCCAATGGCCGTCAATAAATCCACTGCGGATTTTATGATTACATCCTGTTATATGAATCGTGATTACAAGCATGAAGTGATCAATTTCAAACAGCATATTGCAGATCGGGCAGAAACACTGTAGGTACCTGCCTGAACCACGAAATGAGACCGGTTCGTCACGCCGGTCTTATATTTTTCTTTATCTGAGATATGCTGTAGCCCGGGTCATACATTTTAGCTGTTTCTGTTGCTTCTGAAGAGCTCATTTAGTAGCCAATTCCAATACTTTTTTCCTTTCAGAATGCTCATCCTAAATTATTCACGGAACAGTATCTGAATTGATAACAGTACCATGAATCTGAAAATTGATCCATGCAGCCATAACATCACTCAATTAACCCGTCAAAAGGGTATAAAATCCCTGTGGCAGAGTTCAGAGCAGTTGTTAAGCTGTCAATGTTCGTTAATAGTTGCTATTCCAGCTGTACATTCAGCTTGCCGATATTTGAAAGTGTCTCATAGAATTCATTCTTATAGGGGCAACTGCTGCACAGTTTGAATGTGATATATCTTGCTGAATGAACTACTTTTGCAGCAATCTTCAGCAATTTTAAACGGACGGTATCAATGCGTTGCTTTCGCATATTTGCTGATAACACCAATCTTCTAAACCAATTAAATATGTTATACGCAAGAGCATGTACCTGCAGTCTATTGGCATTTACCATTCTGGTATGACTGCTTACGGATGCAAAATCAAAACCGGATTTGCTTTCTTTAATGAAGTTTTCCATCAGCCCCCGCTTGCAGTAAAATTTGATGAGATACTCTGGTGAGGAATCCATGTTTGTGACAACAAATGTGTACATGTAAACCATTTGGTTTTCCGGCTTTTCAACCTTGCATACCACACGCCTTTCATAAGGCCATGAACTCGCTCTATACATGAATTCGCCATAGGCTACTGCATAATCGACTTTATTATTTTTGGTGATCTCATCAAGCTCATCCACAAGATAGGATGCTTTTTTGCGGAGAATGCCATTCTCCTTCAGCCGGATCACATAGCTTGTGCCGTTTTCCTCACACTGCTTATAAAGATCAGGTGTAGCGAAACCGCTGTCACCACGAAGCAGAATACGGATCGCCGGATAATCATTCAGGTATTCATCAAGTATCGGCTGCAGGAAGTCAACCACTCCGGTACAGGAATACTCGGTTCCATCACGAAGCTGGATTTTTACCAGATCTCCGGTCATTCCATCATAACAGACAAGTGGATGGTATCCATTGCTTTGATAATGAAAGTTAAAGGCTCTGCCTTCCTGTTTGCCGTATGCATCAAGAAGAGTGGAATCCAGATCCAGAATAACAGCCTGTGGCATCTGAATACGATAAACTCTCTTTCGGAGTATTCTGCCAATCATAAGTAACTGATTTAAGGTATCTTCATCCATACGGTTAAAGAATCTTGATAGCGTAGGCTGTGATGCAAGGGTGTCTTTTTCAAGTACAGACTTGAATACAGGATCATTTGTAAGTTCATCGGAAGTATCATCTTCGAAGTAGCCTGCAATGATCATATATATCATCTGGAGCAGGTTTTTCTGATCTGTATGATATCTGAATAATGCAGAATCGTTGGTCTTGAAAACTTTGCCTAAAAGATTATCAATACCAAGTTTGCTTACGAATTCTTTGATGAGAAGCAATCCTGCATCGGAGGATAAATCTCCTCCATCAAAATTTATTTTAATTTGTCTATTGCTTTCTAGTGATAAGGTGTTTACAATACTCATAAAGGGCTCCTTTGTTGGTATTTATTTTGATTAGACACCTTAATTTTACCACAAATGGATGCTCTTTTTTCATTCACTTGATAGGTGAAAAGCAATATTCAGTTAAAATACAGTAACTATGTGGCTTTCAGCCACATTCGTGGCAAAGTCGTGAATAATTCAGGATAAATACACACTTCAAGGAAAGGGGGTGCGAAAAATGGCTGCTATTCTTGTAGTTGATGATGAACAGCCCATTTTGGAGCTGATTAAAAATGGGTTGCAAAAAGACGGACATTTGGTAACAGGATATACGTCTGCGGAGCAAGTGCCGCTGGATAAATTGAACTGCTATGATTTAATTATATTGGATATTATGATGCCCGGAACCGATGGATTTTCATTTTGTGAAAAAATCCGGGGCTTGGTTGATTGTCCGATCCTGTTCCTCACAGCTAAGACTATGGAGAACGACATTACATTTGGGTTAGGTCTGGGCGCGGACGATTATCTTACAAAGCCTTTCCGTATTCCAGAACTGCGGGCTAGAGTAAACGCACATATACGCCGTGAACAACGAGAACGCCATAGCTGTTTGAGTTTTGACCGTATTAAAATAGACCTGTCATCAAAAGAAATACAGGTGGACGGAGAAACCGTATTCCTTACAAAAAGTGAATACATGATATGTGAATATCTTGCCCGCAACAAAGGGCAGGTGTTTACACGGGAACAAATTTACGAGGCTGTTTTCAGTTTAGATGGGGAAAGTGATAATTCTACGATTGCCACCCATATTAAAAATATCCGGGCAAAACTGAACCATTTTGATATTCAGCCGATCACAACCGTATGGGGGATTGGGTACAAATGGGAATAAAGAAACCAGCAACACTTAAAACAGCTTTTTGGCGCTTCTTGTTTTTGCTTCTGGCTGGTTTGTTCGGAGCCGTTGCCGTTCCTTTTGTGCTTATGACGGCCAGCACGACTTTAGGACTTACTACCTATGGGGATTATTCGGAAATACGGGCAAATGAGCTTGCGCCAATTCTTGCAGCTACACCCGACTTATCCAATGTGCAGATACCAAAGGGAATTGAATATGCGTTGCTGGATAAAAACTATCAGCTTCTCGAAACTACCCTTAACGGCAATGAACTGGAACAGGCCATGCGGTATGCGATCACAGGGGAAAACAGTCAAAATCTTCAAAAAAGATACCTGCTTGTGACCCGCGAAAATGAGTATGTTGTTCTGCAATATTATATCGGCGCTCAATTTACAAATGAATGGATGAATGAACATCTCCCGTCCCCAGATATATTGATGATTGTACTGATTGCTTCGGGCTGTATTTTTGTCTGCCTGTTTCTGACAGCCAGGTTTGCTAAGAATTTGCGTTTGCAGCTTGCCCCTCTTTTTCAGGCAACTTCCGAAGTAGCAAAACAAAACCTTGATTTTCATGTAGGACACTCAAAAATCAGGGAATTTGAAGATGTTCTGATTTCCTTTTCGCACATGAAAGATAATCTGAAAAAGTCATTGGAGCAACAATGGAGCGCCGAACAAACGCAAAGAGAACAGATTGCCGCACTTGCACACGATCTAAAAACCCCCCTGACAGTTATTCAGGGAAATGCTGATCTTATGAGAGAAACGGATTTAGACGGGGAACAGCGCCTATACATGGAATATATCAACAGCAGTTCCGAACAAATGCAGTTATATATCAAAACGCTGATTGATATTTCGCGGGCAGCAACAGGCTATCAGCTTCACATGGAAATTATCAATCTGGCTGACTATGTAGAATATCTGCGCGGACAGGTAAGCGCCTTATGCCAGACGAAAAAAAACAATTTACAAGTGGAAATAAAAAATTTACCAATTACATTATCCGCAGATCGGTTATTATTAGAGCGGGCGATTATGAATGTGGTAAACAACGCACTGGACTTTTCTCCGCTTAATGGTTCCGTTTACCTTTCAATAACAGGTGACAACAACAATCTCAGAATTACCATCACAGATACCGGCAATGGTTTTTCACGGGAAGATTTACTGCACGCACAGGAACAATTCTATATGGCAGATCATAGCCGCAGCTCCAACCTGCATTTTGGAATGGGCCTGTTTATTACCAAATCTATTGTTCAACAACATGGAGGCCAACTCATTTTAGGCAATTCGGATAAAACTGGCGGCGCACAAGTAACGATAAAAATTCCCTATTAAATTTTCGGACGGCTTTGTGGCCGTCCGATTTTTTCAAATCTTTATGAAATCTTCAAAATTCAGATTTATGATAAGCGCATAAGAAAATTTATCTGCCGGACGACGGCAAAAGAAAAAAAGCCGTCGTTCAGCAGCCCATCCTCATGCTCTTATAAAATTGCGGCGGCTTTGAATAAATCAAGGCCGCCGTTCTTTTTGCCCTCAAACTGACGACGCCCTGACGCTGGCGAAAACGGCGGCTTACGGAGGGAGCCGCCATGAAGCAGGGAGCGTTTCGACAAAAAAAGACAAGCACCACACGGTCAAAAAAAGCCTGTCCCCGGCAACGGGGACAAGCGGCCATGAGTATGTAC
>ERZ1090862.1206-NODE-1208-length-11515-cov-5.499651_pt1 | contig 11515 bp, 8 predicted proteins | sample MGYA00478481_ERZ1090862 | MGnify/ENA primary metagenome ERZ1090862 (study PRJEB33644, sample SAMEA5815745) | chicken gut metagenome | biome: Chicken; feature: Gastrointestinal Tract; material: Caecum | place: Ireland | collected 2019-01-01 | study: A study of the... | reverse complement strand
ATCCCGTGCATTCCAGCTTCTCTGCCATATGAAGGGCCTTTCCTCCCGGGGCCGCGCATACATCGATGACCCGGGCATCCGGCCCGGGATCCGCAATCTCCGCCACAAGCATGGAGCTGACATCCTGCACGGCAAACAACCCTTCCCGGAAGCTCTCCAGCCCTTCCAGGTAGTCATACCCCGAGATTTCCAGAGCATAGGGCAGATACGGGTGAACCGTGACAGTCACCCCCTCTGCTCTCAGCCTTTCTGTCAGCTTTTCGGGAGAGATCCTGTTCAGGCAGCACCGGATGACCAGCGGCTTCTCCTCCTGAAAATCTCTCAGCATAGCCTCGATCACATCCGGCTCATAATCCTGCTGCCACAGCTTCAGGATCCACTCCGGGCAGGAATATCTGACAGACAGCGCTGCCAGCCCCTCCTCCGGATACTTTACCTGATCCAGGTTCCTTGCCGTGTTCCGGAGCACGCCGTTCACATACCCCCGCAGTCCCGAAAATCCTTTCCGCGCTGCCAGCCTGACTGCCTCGCTGCATACGGCATGATCCGGAACCGTATCCATATACTTCAGCTGATATACGCCGCTTCGCAGGATATTACGGATGACCGGCTTCATTTTCTTTACTTTCACCTTTGAAAACTGATCCAGAATGTAGTCGATCTCGATCATATGCTCCAGAGTCCCCTCTGTCACCCGGGTAATAAACGCGCGCTCCCGCTTGTCCAGATACTGGTATTTATCGAGAACATCCCTCAGTATAAGATGGCTGTAGGCTCCTTTTTCCGTCACCTCCATCAGGACTGCCAGAACGATCTCTCTTTCATTCACAGATTTAGTCATTGTTTTTCCGTCCTCCTATGATCATCAGACGCAGCAGCTGCAGAATCATCGACGCGGCGCCTGCCACATATGTCAGAGCCGCGGCCCCGAGCACTTTCTTTACGGCGCTGATCTCGTCCGGGTAAAGCATTCCTGATGATTCAAGGGCTTTCACAGCGCGCCCGGAGGCATTGAACTCCACCGGAAGAGTCACGATCTGAAAAAGAACCGCCGCTGAAAACAGCAGGATTCCCAGATTGATGAGCAGCGCTGACATCTGTCCGTTAATGAGCAGGCCAATGAGAATCAGCGGCCATGAAATCGCGGATCCGAAATTTGCCACAGGGACAAGAGCCCCCCGGATCGTCAGAGGCGCATATCCCACCGAGTGCTGTACCGCATGACCGCATTCATGCGCGGCCACGCCCACGGCCGCCACGGAAGAAGAATTATAGACCGTATCTGAAAGCCCCAGCGTCTTGTTTCCCGGATTATAGTGATCTGTCAGATTTCCGGGAATATGGATTACGCGGACGTCATAGATCCAGTTCCTGCGCAGAATTCTTTCCCCCGCCTCCCGCCCGGACATCCCGGAATGGCTCCGCATCCTGGAATACCTCGAGAACACGCTGTTTACGCGTCCCGAGGCCATCATGCAGATCACCACTCCGATCAGTACAAGTATATAGGTCCAGTCAAAATAGTAGTAAAACATAAGATCAACCTCCTGATATCTTCAAGTCATGCACCTGAAGTCCGGACCGGTCTTACATCCCTATTCACGAGTAAATACCGTGCCTTCCTCAAGTGCATACCCCCTCAGGAATGCGCCTGTCTCCATCCTTTTCTTTCCCGGGATCTGAAGTTCATATACTTTCAGTATCCCGTCCCCGGTCTGTACGGAAAATTCATTTTTCCCCACAGCGGTCACTGTTCCCGGCTGCCGGCTGCCGGTTCCGGTTCCTTCCGCCTTTGCGCGCCATATCTTCATCACTTTTCCGTTCCAGTGGGTATAAGCGCTGGGCCATGAATTCAGGCCCCGCACAAGGCGCTCGATGCGTACAGCCGGATCCTGCCAGTCAATATTTCCCATGCTTTTGTCCAGCATCTTCGCGTAGGCCGTAGGGCTCTCTCCCTGCTTTTCAAAAACCGCCGTCTTATTCTCCAGAGCTTCCAGCGTCTTTACGCAAAGCGCCGCTCCGGCTTCCGCCAGTTTATCATGAAGAGATTCTCCGGTCTCATCATCCGCGATCGGGACCTCTGCTTTCATGATCATGTCACCTGTATCCAGTCCTTCATCCATCTGCATGGTCGTCACACCGGTCACGCGTTCTCCCTCGATGATCGCCCACTGGATCGGCGCCGCACCCCGGTACTTGGGTAGCAGTGACGCATGGACATTGATGCATCCGTAAGGCGTAAGTTCCAGGATCGGACGGGGCAGAATCTGACCGAACGCTATGACTACCATCACATCTGCATTGTATTTCTTTAGTTCTTCCACACACTCCGGATCCCGGATCTTCTTCGGCTGGTACACCGGAATGCCGTGCCTCAGCGCAGCCGCCTTGACCGGAGTCGGCTGCATCTCTTTTCCTCTTCCTTTCGGTTTATCCGGCTGTGTCACTGCGAGACACACATCATGTCCCGCATCCACAAGTGCCTCCAGCGTACCCACGGAGAAATCCGGGGTCCCCATGAATATGATCCTCATCACTGCTCCTCCGTTTCTTCCAGATCATCCTCCGGGTCTTCATATGTCACATCGTGAAGGCCGTCCTCGGTCTTGTCCACATAGAGCTGCCCGGAAAGATGGTCAATCTCATGGCAGAACGCTCTCGCGAGAAGTCCTTCTCCCTCCATTTCCACAGGTTCCATCTCCTGGTTCAGGGCCCGTACCTTCACATGATCCGGACGGGTCACATATCCCCACTTCCCGGGAACGCTTAAGCAGCCTTCTTCACCCGTCTGTTCTCCGGATGTCTCTATGATCTCCGGATTGATCAGGACAATCGGGCCTTCTCCCACATCTATGACCACGATCCTCTTGAGAACGCCAACCTGCGGAGCAGCAAGTCCCACTCCGTTTTTGTCATACATGGTCTCCAGCATATCTCCGATCAGTATTTTTGTCCGAAGCGTCATCTTCGGCACATCCTTGCATTTTTTTGTCAGTATCTCATCTCCGATTTCCCTTATCTGTCTGATTGCCATAACTGTCTCCTTCTTAATATTCAACCAAATGTTTTTGCTTATCTTCTTTTTTTATTTCCGAAGGGAACTCTATGAAATTCCCATCGGATTGAAGTCAAACTGGATGCGCATCCGGCTGAATCCGGGATTAATATCAATATACTGCTCCAGTCTGTCTTTTATCCCTGTAAGTGTATCATATTCCGGCGCTTTTATGTAGAGCACCCTCCTGTATATATCTTTTATCCTGTCAATCCCCGGGCTTGCGGGACCGATTACGGCAGCCCGGGAATTTCTGCTCACGCGCAGCGCGTAGTTCTTCAGATAGCGGCATCCGGTATCCAGAAGAGCTTCATCCCCGCAGGCTATAAGCACCGCCAGCAGGTTTTCCGCCGGAGGATACCCCATCAGCTCCCGGTAACTGATCTCCTGCTCATAGAACGCTTCATAATCCTGAGCCGCCGCGGTCACGACCGCATAATGCTCCGGGCTGTAAGTCTGTATTACAGCTTCTCCCGGCTTCTCTCCCCGGCCGGCCCGGCCGGCTGCCTGTGTCAGAAGCTGAAATGTTCTTTCCCCAGAACGGTAGTCGTCCGTGTAGAGCGACATGTCCGCCGCCAGAACTCCCACCAGTGTCACATTGGGAAAATCATGCCCCTTCACAATCATCTGGGTTCCTACAAGAACGTCAGCCTCCTCGTTGGCAAAGGCAGAAAGTATCTTCTCATATGAATCCTTCTGCCGTGTCGTATCCATGTCCATCCGGAGTACTCTCGCTCCCGGGAAGCGCTGTTTTACAATGTCTTCGATCTGCTGTGTTCCGGCCCGGAATTCTCCGATATGACGCGACCCGCACTCCGGGCACACGGAAACCATAGGCTGTGTATACCCACAGTAATGACACATCATCTTTCCGCCGCGGTGGACAGAAAGAGACACGCTGCAGTGCGGACAGCGGATCACATGACCGCACTCCCGGCAGGAGACAAAGCCCGAATATCCCCGCCGATTCAGAAAGAGCATCACCTGCTCCCCGCGCTTCAGCCTGTCCTCCATCCGATCCTGCAGTCTCCGGCTCAAAATGGAACGGTTTCCCTCTTTCATTTCCTTTCTCAGGTCCACCACGCTTACTTCCGCCATCTGCTGTCTCCGCGAACGGTTCTTCAGTTCCAGCAGAACATATTCCCCTCTTTTCGCCCGGTACATTGCCTCCATCGACGGTGTTGCGCTTCCGAGCACTACTCCGGCTCCTTCTATCGCCGCACGCTGCACAGCAGTCTCGCGGGCGTGATACCGGGGTACCTGTTCGCTTTTATATGTGGACTCATGTTCCTCATCAATCACGATCAGCCCGAGATCCGGGAAAGGCGTAAAAAGCGCGGAGCGGGGACCGATCATCACATCAACCTCTCCGGCCTTTGCGCGCATCATCTGATCGTACCGTTCGCCCGGCGACAGGCGGGAATTCATGATGGAGACCCGATCCCCGAAACACCGGTAGAAACGCATCACCGTCTGATAAGTCAGAGCAATCTCGGGAATGAGAACAATGGCCTGCTTCCCGCTCTCTACCACGGTTCGTATCATCTCCATATACACTTCCGTCTTGCCGCTTCCGGTCACACCGTGAAGAAGATAAGTATTTCTTATCCCCTCCTGATAGTCTTTCCGAAAACGTTCGATCACATAACGCTGTTCTTCCGTAAAAATGATACTGTGCTCCTGACATTTTGTTTTCTTTACCGGATTGCGGTAGACCTGTTCTTCCTCGACTGCCAGCACTCCCTGCTCCTCCAGGGCACGTATAACCGGAAGCGTGATGTTCAGTTTCTTTGTAACAAGCTCATACTCAACCACATGATCGTCAAGAAGAGCGGCCATAAGTCTGGCTCTGGCCTTCTGGTTTTTCTCCAGATAAAATTCCAGTTTCTTCCGTCCTTCCTCCTCAGAGAGAAGGAGCCGCAGACGTCTCTTCATCTTTGCGTTCTCCTTCTGTTTGATGGGAAGAACGGTTTTAAGCGCCTGTATCATTGTACCGCCGTAATGCTTCTTCATCCACGCCGCCAGAGCGATAAGCTTTGCTTCAATCTCCACGCTCTCCCGGGAAATATCTTCGATCTCCTTAATTCTGGACAGATCATAATCGCATGTTTCGGAAATGGCCGTCACATACCCTTTTGTCCTCCGGTTTCCTTTTCCGAACGGAATGAACACCTCCATCCCGATCTCCAGTTCATCTTCAAGGCGCCGGGGGATCCTGTACTGAAACACCTTATCCAGTTTTTCATGTTTAATATCTACAATAATATCTGCAAACACACACTCACACCATTCTTAAGTCCTGTCATTCTGATCTCTCCGGATTTCCGCTCAGTCTTTCTTCTCTTCTTTCAGTTCCTCCAGGACTTCAGCGATAAGAACTCTCTCATCCATGGGATACTTTACCCCTTTGATCTCCTGATAATCCTCATGTCCCTTTCCCGCCAGTACAATAACATCTCCCGGCTGTCCGTGGGAAATGGCATATCTGATCGCCTCTTTCCGGTCGCAGATCTCCACGTATTTCCCGTCAGTCCTGCCTATTCCGACCTTAATGTCATCGATGATCGCCTGAGGTTCCTCAAATCTGGGATTATCCGACGTAATGATAGTCAGATCTGCAAGTCTTCCCGAAACTTCTCCCATCTCGTAGCGTCTGTCTTTCGAACGGTTTCCTCCGCATCCGAACAGGCAGACAAGCCGTTTCGGATTGTACTCCTTCAGCGTAGTCAGCAGGCTTTCAAGGCTCATGGCGTTGTGCGCGTAATCAATCATCAGTGTAAAATCATCTGACACTTTGATCATCTCAATACGGCCCTTCACTTTCGCCTTTTTCAGCGCCTCTTTGATCTTATCTGCCGGCACCTGAAAATGACGGCACACTGCAATCGCCGTCAGCGAATTGTACACACTGAACTTGCCTGGGATATCGATCTCCACATCAAAGTCCATCAGTCCGGCCACATGATAGGCCACGCCCAGATATCCCGGTCTGGACACCAGCTGCACATTCTCCGCGCGCAGATCCGCCTTCTCCGAAAAACCGAATGTCTCAATGCGGCAGGTAGAGCCTCTGAAAACATCCTCAAAATACGGATCATCCACATTGGCGATTCCCAGTTCGCACTGTTTGAACAGAAGTCCCTTGCAGCGCTTATAATCTTCAAAATCCTTGTGCTCATTCGGTCCGATATGATCATGGCCCAGATTGGTAAAGATTCCGATCTCAAACGGAATGCCGGCCGTACGATTCAGCATGAGTCCCTGGGACGAGACCTCCATAACCACGCTGTCGCATCCCTCTTTCACCATCTCCGCGAAATACTGATGAATCGTAAAAGATTCGGGAGTCGTGTTGGAAGCCGGAATTCTCTTATCCCCGATGATGGCCTCAATGGTGCCGATCAGGCCGACTTTATGTCCTACTCCTTCAAGAATGGATTTGATCATATATGTGGTGGTCGTCTTTCCCTTCGTGCCGGTAATTCCGATAATATTAAGTTTTTCCGCAGGATATCCGAAATATGCCGCGGACATCAGCGCCAGCGCATATCTGGTATCCGGCACCCTTATCACCGTCACCTCTTCCGGAACTTTCACTTCTTTTTCCACAACCAGAGCCGCGGCGCCTTTGTCCGCCACATCTGCCGCAAACCGGTGTCCGTCGGACACCGCCCCGCTGATACAGACAAAGACAGAGCCTTTCTCAACTTTTCTTGAATCATTCACCAGTGTCGTCACTTCTGTCCGGTCGCTGCCCTGCACCACTTCATATTCCAGACGTTCCAACAATTTATCTAATCTCACGGTTACACTCCTCCTGATCTGGATATTATATTCTTATTTACCTGTGTTATAGAATACCACAATCTTTAAAGAGTTGCAAAAAATACAATTTTTCTGGACAGGCCGGAGGTATTACGCTATGATATGGAAGCAACTCTGACAGGGAATATCTGTAAAAAGAGGAAAGAGAGGTATTTATTTTGTTAACAGATTTTATCAACGGACTGAGTGATCTGCTCTACAGTTACATCCTGATCATCCTGCTCCTGGGTACAGGAATCTATTTTTCCATCCGGACCCGCTTCGTGCAGTTCCGCCTGTTTATCGAGTCGCTCCGCGTGGTGGCACAGCCCGGGTCCGACGAAAACGGGCTGTCCTCCTTCCAGGCGCTTATGGTATCCACTGCCTCCCGCGTCGGGACAGGGAACATTGCCGGTATCTCCACTGCCATCTGTCTCGGAGGTCCCGGAGCCGTGTTCTGGATGTGGCTCACTGCCCTCCTCGGAAGTGCCTCTGCCTTTATCGAGAGCACGCTGGCCCAGATCTACAAGCGCCGCGCCGAGGACGGAAGTTCTTACGGCGGTCCTGCATATTATATCCAGGCCGCACTGAAAAAGCACTGGATCGGAGCCGCTTTCGCCGTCTTTCTGATTCTGACCTACATGGGCGGCTTCAATCTGGTGGCCTCATTTAACATTGCAGACTCCTTCCGGGCATACAGTTTTTTCAGTGAATCGTCCACACCGCTGATTGTCGGCCTGGTGCTCGCTGTGATCTTCGCAGTCTGCATCTTCGGAGGAAGCAGACAGATATCCCGGATCACGGAAATCCTTGTACCGTTCATGGGACTGTTCTATCTGGCTGTTTCTCTGTTTATCGTAGTCACCCACTACACACTGATCCCGCAGATGTTTTCCGATATCTTTTCAAATGCGTTTGACTTCCGCGCGATCTTCGGCGGCTTCACCGGCTCCTGCATCATGAACGGAATCAAGAGAGGACTTTTCTCGAACGAGGCCGGTGTGGGTTCCGCGCCGAACGCGGCCGCGAGCGCGGCTGTCTCGCATCCCGTCAAACAGGGACTGGTCCAGATGCTGTCCGTGTTCATCGACACCATCCTGATCTGTTCGGCTACATCCTTCATGCTCCTCTGTTCCGGCGTAGCTCCCAGCGAAGAGCTGAAGGGAATGCCCTGGGTACAGGCAGCGGCATCTGAATCCCTGGGAGGATTCGGCACCATATTCATCACCATCGCGCTCTGCCTGTTTGCTTTCACCACTCTCATCGGCAACTTCTACTATGCGGAGATGGGGCTGAAATACCTCTGCGGACGCACGCCGGGAAAAACGCTTCTCAATGTATTCCGCATCATCGCTGCGCTGATCGTCCTGGCAGGATCTGTCATGGAGTTCAGTCTTGTGTGGAGTACTGCTGATGTACTTATGGGATTTATGGCGCTGATCAACCTGCCTGTCATCATTATTCTGGGCGGCCCGGCAATCCGCTGCATGAGAGATTACATGAAGCAGAAAAAAGCCGGAAAAGATCCGGTATTCAGAGCATCTGACATTGATCTGAAAGATCGGACAGACTTCTGGAATTAAGAAAAAAATAAATCTTTCGCAGACAGAGTAAATTCTGCCGCGAAAGATTTATTTTTTATGTGATCTTCCGTCCGATCCGGAACTTTCTGAGTATCATTACGCACAGAAACGATACCGCCCCGATTCCGACAGTCAGAGCAGGCACTGCAATCCATGCCGACAGATCCGTGGGCGCCATATATTTCTTATAATTGTCCAGAAACAGGATATGGATCAGATAAATTCCAAAAGAGCACCCGCAGAACATATCGATAATCCGCTTTGCCCGTTTTCCCGGAACCAGCTTTGTATTTCCCATTCTTATGACAAAGAGGAAAAAAGAGGCAGATGCCACAGCTACCAGCGGACATGCATAGGTCAGCGCGTCCTCGTAATGCTTTCCGGTGGCCGCAGTAACGCCAAGAGTGACCGCGAAAGTCAGAATCAGCCCGGCCCCGCAGAGCAGTGCCGCACTTCTCTGGCTCAGCCGGATGTGACGTCTGTATTTAAACAGATAATATCCTATAAAAATATAATAGGCATAGATACGGTCTCCGATGATCGGCAGATCATAGTAGGCCTCCCCCTGCATCATCCAGAGCAGATAATTGAACAGCACTGCCCCTGTCGCAACAATGAGAAAAGCCTTCTCCTGCTTCAGATTCATATGCCTGCACATAACCTGGAAGAACGGCATCACAAGATAGATCGGGATCATGGCGTAGAGATACCACAGGTGCGCCTCTGCCGGTACATAAAGGATCTGCCTCAGATCGTATTCCGATTTCATGTAATAAGTATTCCAGAAATAATATACCGCGCTCCAGACCACAAGAGCGATGACGAATCTCAACAGCCGCTTCCAGTGTTTTTCAAGCGGCTCTTCTCTTCCCAACAGCAGTGCTCCGCTGATCATAAAAAAGCATGGGACACTGATTCTCGCAGCTGCATCCAGCACAAGAGAAAACAGATATTCTCCTTCTGTTATCTGACCGTATGCGCGGCAGAAATAATTTGTCACATGGATGACAATAACCAGTATAAACGATACCATCCTGATGATTTCAAGATTATAGTTCTTTTCCTTCACGTTCCTTTCCCCTCTCACTTTTCTCTCCGCCCGTCCCGATTTCTTCCATTCACAGATTTTTCCGGCCGTTTCATGAGACTCGCCTTTACAACCGCCCCGCTGCCATAGCGTGTATTGAGTTCGTCCAGAGCTTTCTTCAGCTTTCTGTGCTTCTCATCCGGTTCTTCCGGCATCTCTATGTCAAAAATAGAAAGCTGCTCCGGCTCATCCGCATCAGACAGCTTGGAGGTCCGGATTCCCAGAAGTCTCACAGGCTCTCCGTTCCAGATCTCCCGGAACAGGCCGCACGCCGTCTCGCATAGAATATCCGGATCGTCGGAAGCCCGCTCCAGCTGTGTCTGATGCGAGACGGACCGAAAATCATGGTACTTGATCTCCATGCTCACCATTCCAGCCTTCTGACCGGCTTTCTTCAGCCTTCCTGACACGCTGTCCGCAAGCCCCCGAAACACAGGGCAGACTTCCTCATAAGTCTCTACGTCTTCCGAAAGCGTGGTAGAATTTCCGATCCCTTTTGCCTGCTCCGGCTCTGCCTGAATATAATCTGTCCCGATGCCGTTGGCAAATTCCCAGAGCATTTTCCCATGACTTTTCAGATGGAGCATGATCAGCTTCGGATCTGATCTGGCCAGATCCCCTATAGTATTGATTTCCAGTTTCTTCAGCACCTCTGTACTGGAGCGTCCGGCCATGTAGAGTTCCCCGATCGGAAGGGGCCACATTTTCTCCTGTATCTCCTCTGGAAAAAGGGTATGTATGCGGTCCGGCTTTTCAAAGTCCGACGCCATCTTCGCCAGAAGCTTATTGGTGGATATCCCGATATTTACTGTAAATCCGAACCGGTCTTTTATTCCGTCCTTGATCTCCAGCGCGCCGTCTATAGGTGAGTTCCAGCGATGAGAAATAGGGGTGAAATCCATGTAACACTCATCCACACTGACCTGTTCGATCTCTTTCGTAAATGTCCGAAGATAGTCCATAAGAAGTCTGCTCTTCTCCCGGTACATCCTGTGATCCGGCGGAGCAGTCACAAGATTCGGGCACTTACGAAAGGCATTCGCAACAGGTTCCCCCGTGCGGATGCCATATCGTTTCGCCGCAGGGGATTTGGCGAGCACGACCCCATGGCGGGACTTCTGATCCCCGCCGATGATGGCCGGTATCTCGCGCAGATCTACTGTCGAGCCGTTTTTCAGTTGTTCTACCGCCGTCCAGCTAAGGTAAGCGGAATTCACGTCTATGTGAAAGATGATCGATGCCATACGGCAGTCCCTTCTTTACTCTGTAGCGGTGATCTGACCTTTGATCGTCGCCTGAAGCTTTCCGTCCGCCACGTCGATGAGGATCGTGTCTCCCCGTCCCACATTTCCGGCAAGGATCAGCCTTGCGGCAAGAGTCTCCACATTTTTCTGCAGATATCTCTTCAGCGGTCTTGCGCCGTACATCGGATCATATCCGCCCTCCACAACGAAATCTTTCGCCGCGTCAGTAAGCTCAACGCGAAGTTCCTTCTCCACAAGACGTTTGTTGACGTCAGCTATCAGTAAGTCAATGATGGCATGGATATTGTTTTTCGTCAATGGTTTGAACATAATTATCTCATCAAGACGATTCAGGAACTCCGGTCTGAAGTGCGCTTTCAACTCATTCATTGTCATTTCCTGGCAGCTCTCATCCAGCGTGCCGTCCTCCTGAATGCCTTCAAGAAGATAGTTCGCACCGATGTTGGACGTCATGATCAGGATCGTGTTCTTGAAGTCCACGGTACGTCCCTGTGAATCCGTGATCCGCCCGTCGTCAAGCACCTGAAGGAGTACGTTGAACACATCCGGGTGCGCTTTCTCAATCTCATCAAAGAGCACGACAGAATATGGTTTTCTCCGCACGGCCTCTGTGAGCTGTCCGCCCTCGTCATATCCCACATATCCCGGCGGCGCTCCGATCAGTCTGGACACGGAATATTTCTCCATGTACTCACTCATATCGATACGCACCATATTGTTC
>ERZ1090862.1205-NODE-1207-length-11516-cov-5.196231_pt1 | contig 11516 bp, 8 predicted proteins | sample MGYA00478481_ERZ1090862 | MGnify/ENA primary metagenome ERZ1090862 (study PRJEB33644, sample SAMEA5815745) | chicken gut metagenome | biome: Chicken; feature: Gastrointestinal Tract; material: Caecum | place: Ireland | collected 2019-01-01 | study: A study of the... | reverse complement strand
TAAGAGACAGAATTATACACTTTTGCAAATATTCATTTTCATAAGAATGTCACTATTCTGAAAATACTGTTCCCCTGCACCGGACTGTCCTTCAGAAACACAGCACTGAATTATCAGGGAAAATGCCGGTCAGCCGGCAGACAGATAATTTCCGCCGCTCCATTCGGCCTTGCCGCGCTGACTTCATTTTCCCTTCCCGGCAATCCTTCCGCGCCGGTCCGGATGCGTCGGGTCTTCTATCCTTCTATCACTACTTTACCGTCTTTCATTCCCAGAGTGACCTGGCTTCCGGCCTTGATATGTCCTAACAGGAATTCATCAGCCAGGAAGTCTTCCAGCTCATTCTGGATGGTCCGGCGCAGCGGTCTGGCGCCATACTGCGGATTATATCCCTTTTCCAGAATATAATCCTCCACCTCTTCTGTCACGGAGAGTGTGAATCCCGGTGTCTTTTGCACTCTGTCTGCCAGCTCTTTGATCAGCAGACGGACGATCTTCTTCTGCTGTTCTTTCTCCAGAGTGTGGAAGACCACAATACCGTCAATTCTGTTGAGAAATTCCGGCTTGAAAATCTGTTTGACTTCTTCCATAACACGATTCTTCATCTTCTCATGATCCTGCCCGGCATCGGAATGGGTGGTAAATCCCAGATTCTTCGGTGCCATGATCCGCTGCGCGCCCGCATTGGACGTCATGATGATCACCGTATTCTTGAAGTCAACCTTACGTCCGTTGGAGTCAGTGATCTGACCATCGTCAAGAACCTGCAGCAAAATGTTAAACACGTCGCCATGGGCTTTCTCAATCTCATCAAACAAAAGGACCGAATACGGATGTCTGCGCACCTGCTCGCTGAGCTGTCCGCCCTCTTCATATCCCACGTATCCTGGCGGAGAACCGATAAGCTTGGACACACTGTGCTTCTCCATATATTCGGACATATCAACCCGGATCATGGCATTCTCATCGCCAAAAAGCGCCTCTGCCAGTGCCTTGGAAAGCTCTGTCTTACCCACGCCGGTCGGTCCAAGGAACAGGAAAGAACCGATAGGACGCTTCGGATCCTTCATACCCACACGGCCTCTCTTGATGGCTTTTGCCAGAATACTCACCGCTTCATCCTGACCGATGACTCTCTTTTTCAGCTCTGTTTCCAGAGACAAAAGTCTCTGTGACTCGGTCTGGCTGATTCTGGTCACCGGGATCTTGGTCCAGTCAGAAACCACGGCAGCCACATCATTTTCCGAAACAGTGATATTTCTGGACTCTTTTGCCTGATCCCACTGTTCCTTCAGTTCCTGGGCCTTTGCCTGTGCCTTCTGCTGTTTGGTATTATTGAACTTGGCCCTCCGGATATTTCCTTCCATGAGAGCTTCCTCTTTTCTCTGGCTGAACTTTTTGGCCTCTTCCTCTGCCTTTTTTAAATCATCCGGCATGGTAAACAGACCGACCTTCTTTCTGGAAGCCGCCTCATCCATCACGTCGATAGCCTTGTCCGGCAAAAACCGGTCGCTGATATATCTCTTGGAAAGAGCAGCCGCTGCCTCCAGGGCCGCTGCTGTATAGCGCACATGATGGTGTTTCTCAAACTTTTCTTTCAGCCCTTTTAAGATGGCGACGGTCTCCTCCACCGTCGGCTCCTCCACCGTAACCGGCTGGAATCTCCGCTCAAAGGCTGCGTCCTTCTCTATATATTTGCGATATTCCTCGCTGGTGGTGGCTCCGATCAGCTGCAGCTCGCCTCTGGCCAGAAACGGCTTTACGATATTGGAGGCATCGATAGCCCCCTCGGCTCCTCCTGCTCCGATCATGGTATGAATCTCATCCACAAACAGCAGGATATCGCCCCTGTCCATAACTTCCTGGAGCAATCCTTTGATCCTTTCCTCGAACTCACCCCGGTATTTGGATCCCGCAATCAGTCCCGGCAGATCAAGGACCATGACCTTCTTGCCCTTAAGCATCTCCGGAACCTCTTCTCTGACAATCCACTGGGCCAGACCTTCCACAATGGCAGTCTTGCCCACGCCGGGCTCTCCCACCAGACAAGGACTGTTTTTGGTCCTGCGGCTCAGGATCTGAATGACCCTCTGCAGTTCCTTCTTCCGTCCTATGATCGGGTCCAGGCTGCCATCCTTTGCCTTCTGGGTCAGATCCTCACAGAAAGCCTCCGTCATGGAAGACTGTCTTCTCTTCTTCTGTCCGGTCAACGCCTGGTATTCCTTCTGGGCTCTTGAAGCATCCACGCCCAGAGTTACCAGCACATCCACATAAATGCGCTTAAGATTCACGTTGAGCCCCCGCAGAAGACGGATGGCGATGCAGTCCGTCTCCTTGAGCAGTGCAAGCAGAATATGTTCACTGCCAATCTTCTCCGCGTGAAATCTTCCTGCCTCCGCCGCGCTGTTTTCAAGAATCTCCTCCGCCTTCGGGCTGTATCCGAAAAACGCTGCCTTCTCATTATCTCCCAGCGCCGCTGACTGTCCCAGCACTGCATTAAAAAACGTCTCATAAGACACGCCGTTCTCCGCCAGCACTCTGCCGGCCAGAGAATCTTCCTGGGACAACAGTCCCAGCACAAGATGCTCCGTCCCCACATACTTCTGACGGCAGGCTTTCGCGTCTTCCTCTGCCCGTTCCAGAGCACGGGACGCATATTCGTTGTATTCTCTATTCATAAAACCTCACCTACTTTCACAATAGATGAAATGTATCATACATTTCCCCGACAATTTGTTTCATTTCTTCCTTTGTAATCTCCTTGCATATGGCCTGGGCGACGATCATCTGCATATAATTGTTGATCTTTTCAAGCTCAGCCTCCTTGCGGTTCTTCTCCACAGAGACAATGGCGCCCTTTCTCCGGTCAAGCTTCAGATAGCCCTCCTCCCGGAGGATGGCATACGCTTTATTCACGGTGTGCATGTTCACTCCCAGGTCCTTCGCCAGATTCCGCACGGAAGGAAGCGAATCCCCGTCATGGAGCCTGTCCTGCGCAATCTCCATCACAATCTGGTTGCGAAGCTGTATATATATGGCTTCCGGACTGTTAAAATCTATCTCTATCAGCATGCTTTCACCCTTTCATTTTCATTTGTAAATTCAAGTACGCTGTCGGCGTACCTGCCGCCAGGTGCGCGCTCCGAAGAATCTTTCATCTGCGCGCCTCTGCGATCCGCCGGAGGCTCAACTTTCAGCAGGGGACACCCAAGCTGAAAATTGTCTGTGTTATATAGACTATATCAATTAGCTCAAAAAATCAAGAAAAAAACGCACAGAATACCGCTTTTTGTCTTCACAAAAGCAGTAATTTCCATGCGTTTGTGTCTATTCAGGGTCTTTTATCTGTCAATCCTGTATCTTTCACTCTGAAGACAAAATCTGGCAGTACAAGATATCCAGCGCCTCTCTGGCAGCCGCCTGGCGGATGGCCATCCGGTCTCCTCCATAAAAACATCGCTTGACGATCGTCTTTCCTTCCACCGTACAGCCGATATACACCAGACCCACCGGTTTTTCTTCTGTGCCGCCGTCGGGACCGGCAATGCCGGTGACCGCAATGGCCGCGTCAGCTCCCGCCGCCCGGGCTGCGCCCTCGGCCATCTCAATGGCTGTCTGACGGGATACGGCGCCATATTTCCGGAGTGTCTCCTCTTTTACTCCAAGAAGCTTCATCTTCGCCTCATTGGAATACGTAATATAGCCTTCTTTGTATACTTCTGAGATACCCGGAGCATTGACCAGCGTCCCCGCGATCAGTCCCCCTGTACAGGATTCCGCTGTGGTAACGGTCAGCTGCCTTGTTCTTAAAATTCTTTCGATCTTCTTCTCCACCGGTATCTCCACGATTCTTCGGCCTGAACTCATGGCTATTCCTCTCCTCCCTCTTTCAGGACATCAATATTCTTGGCCAGATAATCCACCAGAGACACAATGGTCAGGATTAAAGCGATGTAAACCAGAACCTGTTCGATGACAAAGGCCACCGGACCGCCAAAATCCGCGATGAGAAGGATAATAGCAAACATCTGGAAGTTCGTCTTGAACTTGCCCCAGTAGCTGGCGGCAATCACCACGCCCTTGTCGCTGGCCACCAGACGGAAACCGCTGATGACAAACTCTCTGGCAATAATAATGATGACAATCCACGCCGGCATGCTCTCCGGCCTTGTTACGATCAGACAGATAAACGCGGAGCAGGTCAGGATTTTATCTGCCAAAGGGTCCATAAACTTTCCGAAATTCGTCACGAGATTATTTCTTCTGGCAATCTGTCCGTCCAGAAAATCTGTGATACTGGCCACGCAGAACAATACCAGCGCGATCCATTTCGCATATCCATGAGGCACGATGGAGGAGTCCACCAGCATAAAAAATACAAAAAACGGAACCAGAATCATCCTGAGTATCGTCAGCTTATTCGGTAAATTCATCTTCATAAATAACATCTCCCATCAAATCATATTCGCTTGCACCCGTAATGCGCACCGGGACAATATCTCCGGAAATCATTTCCTCCTCTGAACGGACGAATACATTTCCATCTACCTTCGGCGCATCCATATAGGTCCTTCCCACATAAATATCTTCTTCGTATAAATACCCTTCGATCAGAACGGACATTTCTTTTCCCACCATGGAGGCTGCCTTTTCGGCGCTGATCTGCTGCTGCAGCTCCATGACAGCATCCCGGCGGGCTTCCTTGCACTCCTCGTCGATCTGTCCTTCCATGTCCGCCGCTTTTGTTCCCTCCTCCGGCGAGTAGGTAAATACCCCCAGCCGGTCAAAACGCATCTGCTCCACAAAATCTTTCATGCGTTCGAATTCTTCTTCTGTCTCTCCCGGGAAGCCGGTTATGAGCGTCGTCCGCAGAATGATATCAGGGATCTCCCTCCGAAGTTTCCCGATCAATTCCGTCAGCTCCGCCCGGTCTGTCTTTCTTCCCATTCGCTTCAGGATACTGTCTTCGCTGTGCTGGATCGGAATATCCAGATAATGACAGATCTTCTCTTCTTCTTTCATCACCTGAATCAGCTCATCGGTGATCTCCTCCGGATAGCAGTAAAGAATCCGGATCCAGTCAAGTCCCTCAAGTCCGCAGAGTCTGTGCAGAAGTTCCGGCAGCATCTTCTTTCCATATAGATCCATTCCGTAGACAGTTGTCTCCTGGGCGATGAGGATCAGCTCCTTTGCCCCGCCTTCCACCAGTCTTCCGGCTTCGTCCAGCAGATCTTCCATCGGAAAACTGCGGTACCGTCCCCGGATATACGGAATAACACAGTAAGTACAGCGCTTATTGCAGCCCTCCGCAATCTTTAAATAGGCAGTATAACTTCCCGTTGTCACCATCCGTTTATCGGAAAGAGACGGCGTCAGCAGATCAATGGACGGACAGCAGACCAGAGGATGTTCCTCTTCTGTCTGCGCCTCTCTCAGCAGGGCGTCAAGCACCGGCACGATCTCCGTATATCCGCTGATGCCAATGACCGCATCCACTTCCGGAAGTTCTTTTGCAATTTCGTCTTTGTATCTCTGGGCCAGACAGCCTGTGATCACCAGCGCCTTCAATCTGCCCTTTTCTTTCCAGGAAGCCATCTCAAGGATCGTCTCAATACTCTCCTCTTTGGCGTCATGGATAAAACAGCAGGTATTGATGACGATGGCGTCGGCCTCCGCTTCCTCTTCCACGATGGTATATCCGCCTTCCGCCAGAAGCCCCAACATTTTTTCGCTGTCTACCAGATTCTTGTCACATCCCAGAGAAATCATTAATACATTTTTCATTTATTCATTCATCCTCAATGCCGCTTCCACACAGTTATGCATCAGCATGGCGATGGTCATCGGACCCACACCGCCCGGAACCGGGGTAATGGCGCTTACTTTCTCAACAACACTGTCATAATCCACGTCTCCGCAGAGCTTATTGTTTTCATTGCGGTGGATTCCCACATCAATGACAACCGCTCCTTCCTTCACATAAGAAGCATCAAAAAACTTCGGTTTTCCAATGGCTGCCACCAGAATATCCGCTCTCTGGCAGATTTCCTTTAAGTTCCGGGTGTGGGAATGACAGATAGTCACTGTTCCATTCTCCCTAAGCAGAAGCATGGCCATCGGTTTACCCACAATGTTGCTCCGCCCTACAACCACGCAGTCCTTTCCCTCAATCCCGATGCCGGAACGCTTGAGAAGCTGGATGATACCCGCCGGCGTACAGGAGACAAATCCCGGTTCCCCGATGGAAAGGGCTCCCACACTCTGCGGATGAAAACCGTCCACATCTTTTTTTGGAGAAATGGCCTCAATCACCTTCTTTTCATCCATATGATCCGGAATCGGAAGCTGGACCAGAATACCGTTGACGCTGTCGTCTTTGTTCAGCTGATCGATCAGGGTCAGAAGTTCTTCCTCCGTAGTCTCCTCCGGAAGCTCATAAGCTCTTGACTCTATGCCGATATAGGCACAGGCTTTCTTTTTATTTCCCACATAGACCGAGGAAGCCGGGTCATTCCCCACCTGAATCACTGCCAGACAGACAGAGATGCCGTCCTCCTTCATGCGGGCAACCTGCTCCTTCAGCTCTTCCTTGATCTCTGCGGAAATCTTCTTTCCGTCAATTCTCATTGCCATATTCTTCACTCTTTCTGTTCTGAATTTTCGTCGCCGCCTGCCCGTGCAGGCAGGATATTTTATGATACAACACTTTTATCCATTCGTAAAGGCAATTCCTGGTATAATCCACATTCACCGCCTTTTGGCTCACACACAAAGAAACATGGACTCTGCTATAAGTTCTCCTCAAAGAACGCATCCAGCTGTTCCGGAGTCATGAGGATTTTCCGCGGTTTGGTACCTTCTTCCGGACCTACAATGCCGGCATCGGCCAGCTGGTCGATGATACGGGCCGCCCGGTTGAAGCCGATTTTAAACATCCGCTGCAGCATACCGATGGTCGCCTTATCTTTCTCCATGATAAAGCGGGCTGCCGCCTCAAAATACTCATCTCTCTCGCTGGAGATGCTGCCGTTTCTGATCTTATTCTCAATCTTTTCCGTCACAGAGGTGTCATAAACCGCCACATCTTCGTTTTCCTTCAAAAATTCCACTACCCGGCTGACTTCGGCGTCCGAGACGAACGCCCCCTGTACCCGGACCGGTTTCTGATACCCGGACGGATAGAATAACATGTCTCCTTTTCCCAGAAGTTTTTCCGCCCCGTTCATGTCGATGATCGTCCGGCTGTCCACGCCGGACGACACGGAAAAGGCAATCCGTGACGGCACGTTGGCCTTGATCAGTCCTGTGATAACGTTGACAGAAGGACGCTGAGTGGCAATCACCAGATGAATCCCCGCCGCACGGGCCAGCTGGGACAATCTGACGATGGCGTCCTCCACTTCGCCAGGGGCTACCATCATCAGATCCGCCAGCTCGTCGATAATGATAACAATCTGCGGCATGCGGCTCATCTTTTCCTCATCCACCTGTCCGGATTTTATGACTTCATCTGCTTTTTTGTTATATCCTTCGATATTGCGGACGCCGGTCTCTGTAAACTTCTTGTACCGGTCTGTCATCTCGGCCACCGCCCAGTTGAGGGCTCCGGAAGCCTTCTTCGGATCTGTGACCACAGGGATCAGCAGATGCGGGATTCCGTTGTATGTACTGAGTTCCACCATCTTCGGATCGATCATGATCAATTTCACTTCAGAAGGTTTGGCCTTATAAAGGATACTCATGATCAGCGTGTTGATACAGACAGATTTTCCGGAACCGGTGGCTCCGGCGATGAGCAGATGCGGCATCTTGGCCAGATCTGCCACCACGATCTTTCCGCCGATATCCTTGCCCACGGCAAAAGCCAGCTTTGATTTAAAATTCTTAAAGATCCGGTTGTCCACCAGTTCCCGGAAATGTACGGTCATGTTCTGCTTGTTCGGCACCTCAATACCGATAGCCGCCTTTCCCGGGATCGGCGCTTCGATACGGATATCCGAGGCCGCCAGATTCAGCTTGATATCGTCGGTCAGAGATAAAATCTTGCTGACCTTCGTTCCCTGCTCCGGAAACATCTCATAGCGGGTCACCGTCGGACCGCAGCTGATGTCGGTGATGGTCACCCGGACTCCGAAGCTCTCCAGAGTACTCTGGAGCTTCATGGCTGTCTCCTTCAGGGTCTTATCATAATCCGCCGGAAGCTGCTGTTTTTCTGTGACCAGCAGGCTCATCGGCGGGAAAATGTACTCTTCTTTTTTCGCCGGGCGGCGCTGCGGCACCGAAGCCGGCGCTGCGGCCGCTTTCACGTCCGCTGCTTTTTCCGGCGGTCTCTTTGCTGCTTCTGTGTTTCCTGCCTCTTGCAGCACTTCCACAGCCGCTGTATCTCCCGGCGCTTTTCCTTCTTCCGCGTCCTTCATACCTTCTGAAACCGCCGCGATTTCCATGCTTCCGGCGTCCTCCGGCATCACTTCGACTGCTTCCCCTCCGGTTTCTCCGGACGCCGGCTCTGATACCGGCATCTCCATGGCCTCGCTGTCCTCCGGGATACTCTTTATTGTATCTTCCGCTGCCGTCATCTCTTCCTCCATAAAAGACGGCTCTTCCCCGGCGTTTTCCTCCGGAATCGCATTCTCCACCGCTGTCGTTGTATTCTTCACTGCAAAATCAGTATCTTTGCTGTCATCCCAGCCATTCTCTCTGACAATGCGGCCGCTCATCTCCTCCATCTGCGGTGACTGTGAAAGCGTGATCTCTTCCGGAAGCCCCCGGGACGGACGCTCCGGCTCTTCATTGTTCACGGAGAACATTTCTTTTGGCTCCCGTCTCTTATTCTCCGAAGCGGCATTGACTGCTGCGGCATTGACAAAACCACTCCATTCTTCCTGCTCCCGGTTTTCATCGTTTCCATCCAGCGCCAGAGCAGAAAAATCCAGACTGCCGTCAAAGGCTTCCGTCTTGCCGTCCTCCGCCGTAAACGGATAAATTTCCGGATGCAGTTCTTTCAGCGAATCCTTCTTCTTCACCTCATCTTCCGGGGTGAAAAGAGGAATGTGGATCCGGATATCCGGCTGCTTTTTCTTTTTGGCTGCAGTCTTGCGGAAAGTTCCGGTCGGTCTCGGCTTGCGGCCCGCCTCCGGCTGATCTGCCCCCGTCTCTTCTCCGGCGTCCGCGCTGATCTCTTCCGCGGCGGCTCCCGCTTTCTTTCCGGCCGCCTTTTCTGCTTTCTTTTCTTCCATTTCTTTTATTTTTTCTTCACACTGTTTTTCACGCAGCCTGTCCTCGGCAGTGGCTCTCTCTCTGGCCGCCTGCCGTCTCTTTTCTTCCGCTTCCTTCCATACCTTCTGGAGCTTTCTCACTCCCTGTCGGAAAAAGCCCACAAAAGACCGCTGGGTCAGCATGACGAGCGCCAGAAGAAGGACACAGGAAATAATTACCAGAGCCCCCGGCGTTCCAAACCAGCCCTTCAGCAAAAGACCGATGCCGCCTCCCAGAATCCCGCCTGCCCGGTGATCCGATGCCGCCACGGCAAACAAATCGTAAAATTCCCGGACGTCCTGCTGATAGATCAGCTGGGCGTAAGACGAGATCATCGTGAGCACTACAAAACCAGCCCCGCATTTTTTCATGGCAAGGAGGCTGTAATCATTGGCCAGAAGCACCGTGACCATCAAAAAGAAGGCCAGCGGCATCACATACTGGACACAGCCAAAAATACCAAAGAAAAAACTGCTGAGCCACACGCCCACCACGCCGCACAGTCCAAAATTGCTGAGCATCATGATCAGCATAATGCCGAAGGATGCCACCAGCTGTATTTCATTTTTCATGGGAATCCCCTGGGCAGAAGTCCTGCTCCGGGAAGCATTTCCCGGGGACTTCCTTCCGGAACTCTTCTTTGCAGTCCGGGTCCTCTGAGAGGAAGTTCTCGCAGCCGCGGTCGTCCCGGCACGTTTTCGGCTGCCGGAAGCGCTGCTGCTCCCTTTTTTCGCATTATGATTATTCGCCATTTTCTAACTCCCTTTTATTATCTGCTGTCATCATATCATAGATAATACCATAAATGATACAAGAAAAAAAGGAGCGTTTTTTATGAAAATAACAGTTTTTTATTCACCTTTTTTCTCAGAAATGGCGTCATGCAGCCAGGAAAGTGCCTCCGCAATTCCTCCCACCTGATCGGCAAGCCCGGCTTTCACCGCCTGTTCTCCCACCAGGATTGTACCAAGATCTTTTGCCATCATCCCTTTTTTCATCATCATCTCCTCCAAATCCTCTTTTTTCGCCCGGGAATGTCCGGCAGTGAAATCGAGGATCCTGTCCTGGATCAGTTTAAAATACTCAAACGTTGGCGGAGCGCCGATGACGGTCCCGCTCAGACGGACCGGGTGAATGAGCATGGTGGCCGTAGGTGCGATCATAGTGTAGTCCGGCGCCACGGAAAGAGGGACGCCAATGGAATGACTGTCCCCGATAATCAGAGAGATCACCGGTTTGTCAATGGACGCGATCATTTCCGCCGCCGCCAGTCCACAGGAACAATCCCCGCCCACCGTGTTGATCAGCAGCAGGATGCCGTCAATATTTCTGCTGTCCTGCGCTTTGGCCAGAAGCGGCAGCAAATGTTCATATTTTGTGGTTTTCGTTCTGTCGCCGGCCAGCTCATGACCCTCAATCTCTCCGATAATTGATAAAAATAAAATGTGATGTCCGCTCTCGTGATCTGTCAGAAGTTCTTCTCCGAATTCCAGCAGTTTTTTATCCTGATTATCCATAAATACCTCCTTTGCAGCCCCTGCGCCGCCTGTTGTGTTTACAGAAAATAGGATAGCCGATTTTTATGTGCCTATTCAGCCATGTTTATGCTATAATGGGCCTCGGGATACTGTCCGCTGAATATTCGGGACACTATCCTCTGAAAATACAGGAACAGGAGAGATCAACATGTCTTCAGGCAATACAGAAATACATAAAGCAAACGATATCCAAATAGCTTTTTTTGACGTTGACGGGACATTGGTCGACATCAACACCAAAGTCGCCACGCCAAAAATGCTGGATACCCTGAGAGCACTCCAAAAAAACGGTGTCAAAATCTGCATCGCCACAGGAAGAGCGCCGGATAAGATTCCGCAGTTTGACGGCGTGGAATTCGACGCCTGCCTGGCCTTCAACGCTTCTTACTGCTTTACCAAAGACACGGTCATTTTCAGCAACCCGCTCCCTCCCGCCGCCGTCCGTCGTGTTATAGAAAACGCAAAAGCTCTCGGCCGGCCGGTCTCCGTGGCCACCGCCGCACGCAGCGCCTCCAATGGCAATGACCCGGATCTCACCGACTATTATGCCATCTCAAAGCAAACGATCGCGGTGGCTGATGATTTTGAGGATCTCATGAACAGCACCGTTTACCAGCTGATGCTGGGCAGCCGGAAAGAGGAACACGCACAATTACTAAAAGGCGTGACCGGAGCCAAAATCACTTCCTGGTGGCCCCGGGCCGTGGACATTATCCCCACTGA
>ERZ1090862.1202-NODE-1204-length-11517-cov-4.668906_pt1 | contig 11517 bp, 11 predicted proteins | sample MGYA00478481_ERZ1090862 | MGnify/ENA primary metagenome ERZ1090862 (study PRJEB33644, sample SAMEA5815745) | chicken gut metagenome | biome: Chicken; feature: Gastrointestinal Tract; material: Caecum | place: Ireland | collected 2019-01-01 | study: A study of... | reverse complement strand
GATGTCTTAGGGTCTCGTGGGCTCGGAGATGTGTATAAGAGACAGATATTAGTGAAGACTCAGAATTCAATCTTTTTACGCAGCGACATATAAGTAAATGTCCCTGCCGTCAGAAGCGTTCCGTCCTGATCTCTTACATCTATGCGGTATACAAAGAGGGTCTTTCCCTTCTTGATCTCTTCTGCCTCACAGACGATGCGCTTTACACCGATCCCGGGTCTCAGATAGCGGATATCCGCATCTACCGTGGTGACCTGTTCCCCGTGGGAAACGGCCGCCGAGCCCCCTGTAATGTCTGCTATGGTAAACAGCACACCGCCGTGAAGCGAGCCGATGGGATTTGACAGATCCGCTCTCACATCCAGCACAGAGCGGGCATACCCCTCTCTTATCTCCTCGATCCTGACACCGACAAGGTTGCCGAACGAGTTCTGTTCATTTCTTATTCTCCGAAGCGCTTCATAGTCCATTCTGTATCTCCTTTCCGTCTCTTACCATCATATTGAGGCGTTCATATTCTTCTCTGAGCATCTGCAGCCCCGTTTCTGTTATAATATAGGATTTGCGCCGTCCTGTCTCGGCAGTTTTCCGGATGATGCCGTTTTCCTCGAACCTCGCAAGCATGGCGTACAGTGTCCCGGGGCCGACTTTCACCCTGCCTTTTGAAATATCTCTGACTTTTTCCATGATATCCACCCCGCAGCATTCTTTTGTCAGCGCCAGCAGGATATAATACATGGGTTCGGTCAGTGTCTGAAACTGTTCTCTTGCCATTTTCTTTTCCCCTTCGGTCTTTCCACAGTCTCTTCTTCGTTTATGATGCCGGAGATGTTCCTGTAACCGGTCCGCCCCTGCTTCCTACGTCAGAATAAGCCATAGGACCCAGATACTCGTTACCAGCCAGATAATCAGCAGACCTCCGCCGATCAGAAACGCCCAGTTTTCACCGCGGGAAAGGCGAAAATGTGCAATCGCCGCCATAAGCCCGAACAGCAGCACCCCCATACACAGCACATATACGGTTAACGCTGTCATCCCTTCCTGGCAGAGCAGGAAAAAGATTCCCAGAAGCAGCATTGCACAGAGAATATCCCACAGCATATTCCAGTACTTTCTTCCATAAAATATTCTCCGGCCGGAAAGCAGTTTCTTTTTTCCCCGGCTCTGCCAGATAAGCAGTCCCGAGCACTGAGCCAGCCTCATAACCATCATCAGAATTACTGTCAGTATTACAAACCATTCCGCATTTGATAACTCTGATATGGAAAATCCCTGTTCCATCAGCACAAGACCGAGCATCCTGAGCCCCAGTGATACGGTAACGAACAGTGGTATAAGCATTTCACTTCCCAGCAGTCTCCACTCTGCCTTTCTGACATTGTCAAACCGTTCCTCCTCTGTCACAATCGGCACCGCTCCCTGATCATTTCGCCGGAAAATGCAGAATTTACGTTTTCCGTCCAGGAACTCCCAGCCGGCCGCCCGGCAGTACTCGGCATACTCCTCCGCCGGCATCTCCGGCTTTGTATCCATCTCCGTTCCCTTCGGAAAGACCTCCACCCGATAATATATGTCCGCAGGTTCTCCTTTTTCAAAAACAAGTCCCATCCGCCATTCCTTAAAATGCCAGCCTTTCCGTGACATATTATGAAGATATCCCGCGAAGGCATCACATTCGGTATACCTGAAATCCCTGAACACACATTTCCTTTTACTATTGACCTTACTGTTCACAGAATCACCCCCCGCCATATTATCGAATATCGATATTTCTATCTTCAGTATATTATCGACACTCGATATTGTCAAGGAAACTCCGCTATTCTGTCTGCTCTTTTTTATCCTCCGTTTTTTTCTCTTCCAGAGTCCTCAGCATATCCGAAAATTCCTTCAGCTCCCGGTCTATCAGTACCGGACGGCCGTCTTTCTTCAGAAAACAGTGCGTCGTCGTGCCGTATGCACTGAGCACGCCGCCTTCACTTACGTTGTATATCTCATACGCCAGCGTAAACTTGACGCGCCCCAGGTCTCGGAGCGTAACCTTTATTCTGACCTCATCGTCAAACTTCACACTCTTCCTGTACTCACATTCCGCATGGAGCACCGGACTCATATAGCCCATCTCCTCAAACTTCCGGTACGGATATCCGAGCTGCGCCATCACATCAATCCGCGCCTCTTCCATCCATCGGATATAATTCGAATGATGGATGATCCCCATCTGATCCGTCTCATAATACTTCGCTGTTCTCATATACGGTTCCATATCTCTGCCTCCTGTATGTGAATTATCAGAATATTCACCCCAAAGGGGTCAGGCCCCTGTGTCTCAAGTTTTCAGAATATTTTCAAATCATTCCCACTGCATCATTGATATTCCTGACTCCGACAAGCCGGATGCCCTTGATCTCTTTTACCGTTTTCATGGACACTTCGGGAAGAATGCATGTCTCAAATCCAAGCTTCCTGGCTTCGTTCACACGCTGTTCGGGCATATTTACAGCGCGGACTTCCCCGCTCAGACCGACTTCTCCGAAGACAATGGTCTTCTCATCCACGGGGCGGTTCCGGTAGCTGGACACGAGAGCCATAACAATCCCGAGATCGATAGCCGGCTCGTTCATCCGGATCCCGCCGGCAATATTGACATAGGCGTCGCAGTTTGAAAGATTCATGCCAAGACGTTTCTCAAGAACCGCCATAAGCAGATTAACCCGATTATAGTCTGTTCCCGCCGCTGTCCTTCGGGGCATGCCGAAATTACTCCTGCAGACAAGCGCCTGGATCTCGATGAGTATGGGCCGGGTTCCTTCCATGGAGCAGGCCACCACAGACCCGGACGCATTTTCCGGCTTCCCGCTGAGCATGTACTCTGACGGATTCTCAACCTCGGCGAGCCCGTCCTGACGCATCTCAAACACCCCGATCTCATTCGTCGACCCGAAACGATTCTTCACGGCTCGAAGAATCCTGTATGACGCATGGCGGTCCCCCTCAAAATACAGTACAGTATCCACCATATGCTCCAGCACGCGCGGTCCTGCCACAGTTCCCTCTTTCGTCACATGTCCGACAATAAAGATCGGAATACACAGCCCTTTGGCAAGCTGCATAAATACATTGGTGGACTCCCTGACCTGTGAAACACTGCCTGGCGCAGAAGCCACATCCTCACTGTACATTGTCTGGATCGAGTCAATGATGACAAGCTCAGGTCTTTCCCTCTCAATCACGCCCCGGATGGTCTCGAGATTCGTCTCACAGAAGAGAAGAAGATTCGAACTGAAACTTCCCATCCGGTTCGCTCTCAGCTTGATCTGCGTCTGGGATTCCTCCCCCGAGACATAGAGTATCTTCCGCATCTGCGCCATTCTCCGGCATACCTGCAGAAGCAGTGTGGACTTTCCGATTCCCGGATCTCCGCCGACAAGCACAAGAGAACCGGGTACAATTCCTCCCCCGAGCACTCTGTCCAGTTCCCGTATCCCGGTCTCACACCTTACATCCTCATCCGCGGTCACCTCCGTGAGCGGGACAACCTTTGCCTGTCTGACGGACCTCGCCGCCGCAGTCGTCCCCTTAGTCACCCCTGTGGCGGTCTTCTCCTCCACAAAAGTATTCCATTCCTTGCACATGGGACATTGCCCGAGCCATTTCGACTCTTCATGCCCGCAGTTCTGACAGAAAAACACCGTCTTCTTCCCTTTTGCCATTAAAATCCCCTTCCGTTGCTGTCTTTGCGGCACTGTTCCCGCGGAACATCCGCCCCGCCGGCTCACCCCGCAAAAACAGGGTGGATGTACATCCACCCCGCTGCTCTGTTCTTCTCTATATCATCAGCACTTGACAACCTTGACTCCGGCGCTCTGATCTGCACTGAGCTCTACACTCACGCTGAGTTTTCCGCTTAAGTTCGTTGTCATACGTCCTGCCGAGTTCCCGTCGATGAATACTTCATATTCACTCTCCGGCTCAAGTTCAAGCGTGAACTGCACGTCTCCCGGAGCCGATACCGTAAACTCAACCTCTCTGTCCGTCTCTCTGAAGTCTTCCACCGCACTTCCCGGAACCGATTCATAGACGAACATTCCGTTCTTCTCCAGTTTTGTTATCTCGGCAAACGTCTTCACTTTGTAGATGTCTCCCTGGAACTCAAAATTGTCCTTCTTTGTCTTGGACGGGAGCGTATAATCTCCAAAACTGAGCCTGCCGTCGTTTTCCGCGCGCAATAATTCTTTCACTGCTGCCATTTTAATTTTCCTCCTAAGTATTTCAGAATATCTCTGCTATCGCTATTATATAATAAAAAGCTGCTGTTTTCTACTGGATTATTTTTCGTTTACGATAAACCGTATTTCCTTTTTCGACGTTCCCGCTTCCACGTGGTCTCCCGGTTTCACCTCGCCATTCAGTATCGCTTCCGCCATCCTGTCTTCCAGTTCTGTCTGAAGCGCTCTTCTGAGCGGTCTTGCTCCGTATTTGGAATCCGTGCCCTTCTCAGCCAGGAGATTTTTCGCAGACTCGCGCAGGGTCAGATGAATCCCCAGCTGATCCTCCAGCCTCTTCGTAAATTCGCGGCACATAAGCGACACGATCTTCCGCAGATGGCTCTTGTCCAGCGAGTGGAAGACAATGATCTCATCGATCCTGTTGAGGAATTCGGGCCGGAAAATCATCCGTACTTCATCCATCACATTCTGTTTCATCCGCTTATAATCCCCTGCCGGATCTTCCTTGGCTGCAAATCCCAGCTTCTTAGGCTCTACAATGGCCTTTGCTCCTGCATTGGAAGTCATGATGATCACCGTATTGGAAAAATCCACCTTTCTTCCCTGCGAATCTGTAATATGACCGTCGTCCAGCACCTGAAGCAGGATATTGAACACATCCGGATGCGCCTTCTCGATCTCGTCGAACAGCACCACCGAATAGGGATGCGTCCTCACCTGATCGCTGAGCTGTCCTCCCTCTTCATGCCCTACATACCCCGGAGGCGACCCGATCATCTTGGCAACAGAATGTTTCTCCATATATTCCGACCTATCCACCCGGATCATGGACTCCTCATTGCCAAACAGCGCCTCGGCGAGAGCCTTGGAGAGCTCCGTTTTGCCCACGCCGGTAGGACCGAGGAACAGGAAGGAGCCAATGGGCCGCTTCGGATCCTTCAGCCCCACGCGCCCCCTCTTCACCGCACGGGCCACTGCGCTTACCGCCTCCTCCTGGCCGATCACTCTTTTATGGAGAACAGATTCCAGTTTCTTCAGCCGGTCCGCGTCGCTCTCAGCCAGCTTCTGAACCGGCACCTTCGTCCATGCGGAGACAACCTCCGCAATATCATCCTCTGTCACATGAGGATGCGCAGACGCATTCTTTTTCTCAAACCTCTTCTTCACCGCATCCAGCTTTCTGCGGACCTCATCCTGCTCTTTCTGTATAAGAGACGCCTCGGCAAAATTTCCGGAGCGGATGCTCTCCTCCTTCTGACCGGCGAGTTCTTTGAAAGACGTTTCAAGAGCGGTAAGATTCTCCGGGACCTTATATCCCTTCAGGCTCACTTTTGAGCAGGCCTCGTCCATCACGTCGATCGCCTTGTCCGGAAGATTTCTGTCCGTGATATAGCGCTCTGACATCTGCACCGCGGCCTCCAGCGCGCCCTCATCGATCTCCACTCTGTGATGCCTCTCGTACTTTTCCTTCAGTCCCCGCAGGATATCCAGACACTGCGCTTTCGTAGGCTCCTCCACGGAGACCGGCTGGAAGCGGCGCTCCAGCGCCGCGTCTTTCTCGATATACTTCCGGTACTCGGATATGGTCGTGGCGCCGATCAGCTGAAGCTCCCCTCTGGCCAGCGACGGTTTCAGAATGCTGGAAGCATCGATGGCTCCCTCCGCTCCTCCGGCGCCGATCATGGTATGGATCTCATCGAGAAAAAGAATGATGTTTCCTGCGGATTCCACCTCGGAAATCAGGCCTTTCATCCGCTCTTCAAATTCTCCCCTGTATTTGGATCCCGCAATCAGCCCCGGAAGGTCAAGCATACAGATTCTGCGTCCCTTCATCTTCTCCGGAACCACTCCCGCCGCGATCCGCTGAGCCAGACCTTCGATAATGGCTGTCTTCCCCACACCGGGCTCACCTACAAGACACGGATTGTTCTTCGTCCTGCGGCTTAAAACCTGCATCAGCCGGTACATCTCTTCCTCCCGGCCCACGACCGGATCGAGCTTCCCGGCCTCTGCGCGGGCTGTCATATCCGTACAGTACTGCTCGATCATGGAACTCCCGCTTTTGGACTCCTCCTGAAGTTCCTCCTGATATTCCTTCGGGTCCAGCCCCGCGGCCCCCATGATATCCTGGAATATTTTCTGCAGATTAATATTCAGCGTGATCAGTATCCTTGTCGCCACACAGTCCACATCCCGTATCATGGACAGCAGCAGATGTTCCGTTCCCACGCCGGATGTGTGCAGTCTGCGCGCTTCCTTCTCGCTGTTCTCCAGAATATACTCCAGCCGGGGACTCTGCCGGGGGTTCTTCCCACCCAGCATATCATCAGAAGGCGCGATCAGTTCATCCATGAGATGAAGGATCCGCTCTTCCTCCACACCGTTCTGTGCCAGAACCTGCCCGGCCACTCCGGTATACTCCTGTCTCAGTCCCAGAAGAAGATGCTCTGTCCCGATATACGGGTGTTTCATCTCCCGGGCCATGCGGCCTGCGTACCTGATGGCATTCCCGGCCTGCTTTGTGTATGGTATCTGCATAATCTCCTCCTGTCAGATCATTCATAGTTGTCAAAAATCTCATCCACCAGATCATGAACTTCCTGTCTGGAAATATTCTTGCAGCTTCCGCGGGCAAGAACAATCCTGAGCTGGTGTCTCATCTCTTCAAGCTGTTCCATCTTATCGATGTCCAGCGCGATCACGGCGCCTCTCCTCTTATCCAGACTGATATATCCCTCTCTCTTGAGCACACTGTACGCCTTGTTGACAGTGTGCATGTTCACCCCGACCGCCTCTGCGAGCTGACGGACGGAAGGAAGAGAATCTCCCTCCTGTATCACAGAGGTCGCGATCCCCATGATAATCTGATTGCAGAGCTGGATATAAATGGCTTCATCACTGTTAAAATCAATTTCTATCAGCATATGTTTCTCCTTTCCGCACCGTGTTATAGATATGATAGCACAAAGTGATGATTTTTCAACATTTTTTTCTCAGACGCAGAAGACTCTCCCCGATACGCGGAAATATTCTTCCGCTTCCGTCTGCGTCCTGTCAGGTTCGGCCGCCGGCGGCCCCTGTGGCCACATCAGAAAAAGGACGCACAGAATGCGTCCCTAATATCTGCAGTATTCTTCTCATCAGCCGCTTTCACTCAGCGTTGTCTTCCCGTTATCATTTCACGAATCCTGTCCATATCGGCTTTCGGTTTCCTGTCTGCGCTGAGGAGTCCGTTTGTCTCCTGCTCCACATCTGTCAGCTGCGTATAGCACCATCCGAACAGGTAGGGGATATGATCCACCGCTTCCAGAAGTTCCTCTATCTTCTCCAGCAGCTTCTCCGGTCCTTTCAGCTTCTCATGATACCCCCATGACACCTCGCTGCCGTCCTCCATTGCAAAACCTCCGAATTCCGAGAGCAGCACCGGCTCTCCCCCGTATTCCATTCCCCTGCTCAGCACCATCTTGTCCACCGCGTTCATCTTAATCAGTCTCTCCCTGTCCGCATATTTCTCCGCAAGGACAGAGCCCCTGTTTTCATAGTCATGGATTCCTATGATATCCGTTCTCACAGCCTCCCATCCGTCGTTGGTACTGATAAGCCTTGTGTCGTCCACGGAGCGTATCAGATGATACATGCTCTCCGCAAACGCCTGCTGCCGGCGGTCCCAGAGCACATCCCTGATCCCCCAGCTTTCATTAAACGGAACCCAGGTAATAATACACGGATGGTTATAGTCTCTCTCCACCATCTCAAGGCAGGTATCCGCAATTTCTCTCACTCCCCCGTCCCAGAACTCATAGGCAGAAGGCATTTCCTCCCACACAAGCATTCCCAGCATATCCTGAAGCTCAATCTGACGGATTTTCCGTTCGTCCTGGTGGACCGGTATCTGAAGGGAATCCGTTCAAGCTGCATTTATACCAATAACTATGAGATCACCCGGGAGGCAGTAAAGTATCTTATTGACAAGGGCTGTCTTCACACGGCGTTTCTCTCTCCGGGAAGCCATAATACGGTCACCTCGGACCGGCTGGCAGGCTATCGTGACGCCTTCTCGGAAAAAGGTCTTCCGGTTCCATCCGACGGCATTTTTTTCATTGATCTTGACGTCACCTCGCCTCGAAGGAAAAAAGAGCTCCTGCTCCAGTATCTGTACGATCATCCTGAAACAGACGGACTGTTCTGTGTCAATCAGGAGATTACAAGGCATATCAGCTCGCTTCTGACCACCTGCCGCATGTGGGACCGTTATGAGATCGCCGCATTTGATTATCCCGGTGATCCGCGTATCTCCTACATAGAACAGGATATCCCGAAGATCGCGCAGACATGTATACAGGAACTGATATCCTCCATTCTTTCCGGTCGGAAGGATAAGCATGTCGTAGTGCCGTCGCGTTTCCATCCCGCATAGACAAAAAGACGCGGCACATACGGTTCATAACCAATATGTGTCACGTCTTTTGTTCCAATGTTTTCCGATATTTTCATGACCGTCCGTCTGTGCTTCCGCCGGTCTCTGCCTGCTGCTCTTTCGGGAAATGAATCTCCATCCTTGTTCCCTTCCCGGATTCGCTTTCCGCTGTTACTTTTGCCCCGTGAAGGATCGTGCCGTGTTTGACGATGGACAGCCCCAGACCGGTTCCGCCGCGCTCTTTCGAGTGACTCTTGTCCACCCGGTAAAACCGTTCGAAAATCCGTTCCTGATGCTCTTTCGGAATTCCGATCCCGGTATCGGACACACTGATCTTCGCACCATCCAGCGTATCCCCCACCCAGACGGATACACGTCCGTTGTCATTGTTGTACTTGACCGCATTTTCACAGATATTGTATACCATCTCATCAAGAATCTGACGTATCCCCTTGTACATCACAGGTTCTCCCGTGACTTCCATCCGGATATTTTTCTGGGAAGCCTGGGGAGAAAGCCGGCTCACGACTTCTCTTGTGAGCTCATACAGATTGACATCTTCTTTTTCCAGCTCTACCGATTCTTCATCCAGTTTGGACAGCTTGATGATATCTTCCACAAGATGGATCAGCCGCCTCGCCTCCTTGTATATGCGTTCTGAAAAAACGGGAATGTCTGTCGGACGCACCATCCCGTTCTTCATGATCTCAGCATATCCGGAGATGGAAGTAAGAGGCGTCTTCAACTCATGAGATACATTGGCAGAAAACTCTTTGCGCATGTTCGACACAGCCTCTTTTTCCTTATTCTGCCTGTCCATTGCCTGCAGAAGAGGGGTGAGTTCAGGATATATATCATTGTCAAGCGGATGTTCCAGATTCAGCTCATTGATCGGCTTGATCAGGCGTTTGGTCTGCCACGTGGCCAGAGCCAGAGCCAGGAGCATCATCAATACCGCCAGTACCGCCATCACCGGAAACACACCGACCGCGATTCTTATAAGCCCGTCCATTGAACGCGCCACACGCAGGACGCTCCCGTCATCGAGAAGAACCGCATAATAGTAGAGCTCCTCCCCGAGCGTGTCCGACATCCTGACCTCTTCTCCCTCACCGTCCGCAAGTGCCTCACGCACTTCTTTTCTCCCGCTGTGATTTTCAAGGGACTCATTGTCCTCCTCTGAGTCGTAGAATACCTCTCCGTCTTTTCCTATCCATGTTATCCTTGTGTTCCTGTCAACATCATCCATCTGTTCAAGATATTCCACGCCTGTTATATTGACAGCCACCTGAATATAATGTGCTTCCTGCTTCACTTCGGATTCCAGAATGGATATATTTCTGTTGTACAGGATCATCGCAAGCAGCGCGTAGAACAGCAGAAGGGTGACTGCCAGTATGAGCATCATGCTCTTATGGATCTTGTTTCTCATGCAGCTCCCCCTACGCGGTAGCCGACTCCGCGAACCGTCTGTATGATCTCACCTTTGTCCCCCAGTTTCTGGCGCAGTGTCCGGATATGTACATCAACGGTCCTGGTCTCCCCGTCGAAATCATATCCCCAGATCTCCGCCAGCAGCTGATCTCTTGTAAGAACAATTCCCTGATTTCTCATCAGCTTCTCCAGGAGCTCAAATTCCTTTAATGTCAGAGATATTTCTTTCCCGTTTACGGTAACCTCATGCTTTTTCACGTTGACATGAACTCCTGAGATGTCCATGTCGATCCGGTCCTCCACTTTCCCGCTGCGTCTCAGCACAGCTTTGATCCTTGAAACCAGTTCCATCATGCCAAAGGGCTTCGTGACATAGTCGTCCGCCCCTGAATCAAGCCCCACTACCTTGTCATATTCCGATCCTTTTGCGGTCACCATAATGACCGGGATTCCCTTTGTTTTCGAGGAGGACTTCAGTTTCTTAAGCAGTTCCAGCCCATCGTCGCCGGGCAGCATGATATCAAGCAGAATCAGCTCCGGTGTGTCGAACGCCAGAGCTTCCATAAAAGCGGCTCCGTCCGCAAACCCCCTGGCCTTAAGTCCGGTCGTTTCCAGCGTATATATCACAAGCTCACGGATGTTATCGTCATCTTCAACACAAAATATCATCTCATAAGTTCTCCTTCTCTTCTATATTTAACATAGTCCGCAGAAAGCCTGGCGCTTTCCCCGGACCGGCATTATTTTCTTTTTTAAAAAGCCGGCTTTATCAGCCGGCCGCAGTCTATCAGCTCTCGTGTATGATCGCACTGTCCTTGTGCACGCCGGTGATGGAAAATTCCACCCACTCAGCAATATTTGTTGCATGGTCGCCGATACGCTCAAGGTATTTTGTAACCATGATGAGATCGAAAATCTTCTTTCCGTTCTCTCCTTTTTCTTCTTTGATAAAAGCAATCATCTCGTCGCGCACTTCTTCGAAGTACTCGTCAATCGCGTCGTCCGCTCTCATGACATCACGGGCCAGCTCAAGGTCTTTCTTGACATATGCGATTACACTGTTGCGCACCATCTTGCTGACCTCGGACGCCATCTTTCCGATGACATGTATATCGCTGTCCGCCGGAGCCCAGTCTTTGGAAGACAGGATGATCTCGGCGATATCAGAAGTCTGGTCTCCGATACGCTCCATATCCGTGATCATCTTCAGAGCTGCGGAAATTCTTCTTAAATCCTTTGCCACCGGCTGCTGCTGGAGCAGAAGCTTCAGGCACAGTCTCTCGATATCTTTCTCGAGCTGGTCAATCTCCTCATCTTCTGTAATTATGACTCTCGCCTGATCACGGTCGCTGCTCTCCAGCGCCTTTGTTGTCTTTGCAATGGCTGTCTCGCACAGCTCTCCCATCTGTGTGAGCTGCTCATCCAGACGATGAAGCT
>ERZ1090862.1200-NODE-1202-length-11526-cov-6.703862_pt1 | contig 11526 bp, 6 predicted proteins | sample MGYA00478481_ERZ1090862 | MGnify/ENA primary metagenome ERZ1090862 (study PRJEB33644, sample SAMEA5815745) | chicken gut metagenome | biome: Chicken; feature: Gastrointestinal Tract; material: Caecum | place: Ireland | collected 2019-01-01 | study: A study of the... | reverse complement strand
ACGGAAATCCCGGTCCCTCCTCGCGCATCATAAACAGTCCGAGCTCTTTGCCCAGTTTTCTGTGATCACGCTTCTTCGCCTCTTCGATCATAGTCAGGTACTCTTCCAGTTCTGCCTTTTTCGGGAATGCGGTTCCGTAGATTCTCTGGAGCATCTTGTTGTGCTCATCGCCTCTCCAGTATGCACCTGCAAGACTTGTCAGTTTAAAGGCTTTTACCGGTTTAGTAGTCATAAGGTGCGGTCCTGCACACAGATCCGTAAATTCTCCCTGAGAATAAAAGCTGATCGTTTCGTCCTCCGGCAGATCCTCGATCAGTTCGACTTTGTAAGGTTCCTCTTTTTCCTTAAAGTATTCTATCGCCTCATTCCTCGGCATTGTGTACTGTTTGATCTCAAGATTCTCTTTGACGATCTTCTTCATCTCCGCCTCGATCTTCTCCAGATCCTCTGTTGTAAACGGAGTCTCTCTGTCTACATCATAGTAGAATCCGTCTGCAATTGACGGTCCGATAGCAAGCTTTGTCTCCGGATAAAGCCTTTTGATCGCCTGAGCCATAATATGGGATGCTGTGTGGCGGAATGCCCCTTTTCCTTTTTCATCATTAAATGTCAGAATATTGAGTTCACAGTCGTGATCGATCACCATACGGAGATCCACTGCCTCGCCGTCTACCTCGCCTGCTGTCGCCACTCTGGCAAGCCCCTCACTGATATCAAGTGCGATTTCATACACACTCTTCGGTTCCTGATACTCTTTGAATGAACCGTCTTTCAATGTAACTTTCATCTTTTTTCATCCTTTCTTTTTTATGCAATTCTTTTCATGCCATCCACAGCCGCTTGTCGAGCTTATCACACAAAAAGAGACATCCCAAATGGAATGTCTCCTGATGCTCTCTGAAAATATGCGGCCGCATGGAAACACTCCGCGCAGGGACGGGAAATACACCCGCGGTTCCACCCTGCTTGTTTTCCATGGAAAACCATCTTAATTCATATGATGATAACGGAATCACCGTGCCGTATTAAGGCCGCTCCGAGGTGGTTTTCAGTCATGCCGTACAACAGGATCTTTTCAGCCTGTAATCCCTCTCTGTCGATGTACTGACAGCCTACTGTCCTCTTCAACGCTTTCTCTACACCGGTTATTCTACCCCAGACATACCGGCCGTGTCAAGTATGGAAACTACTTTCCCATGAACCGCCTGCGTGAAACAAAGAAACAACTGATCACCTGTATAGTATGAATACCTCATACGGTCTGAGTTCCGGGCATTCCCCTGGGCGCTCCGCCGCTTCATCCTTATAATTATGGATCAGTACCTGTGCGCCTTCCCATTCTTTCCATACCGGACACTGTGCAGGTTCACCGGTAAAGTTGGCGGCCACAAGTATCTGATGCTCTCCATCCGTTCTTGTATACGCAAAGATCTGCTCATCTTCCGGGAGAAGGAGCTCGAACTTTCCATCTATAAATACCGGATACTCTTTCCTGAGACGGATCAGCTTCCGGTAGAAATTATATACCGAATCCGGATCCCTTCTCTCACTGTCTGCATTGATCTCCTTATAATTCGGATTTAATGCGATCCACGGGGTGCCTGTTGTAAATCCTGCATTCTCGTCTCCGCTCCACTGCATGGGAGTACGCGCATTGTCACGGCTCTTCGCATAGATTGAACGCATAATGTCCTCTTTATCATATCCCGCCTCCAGTCTCTCCCGGTACATATTGAGCGTCTCAATATCCTCATAGGAACTGATATCCGGGAACTTCACATTTGTCATTCCCAGCTCCTCGCCCTGATAGACATAAGGCGTTCCCTGCATTCCGTGCAGTATCGCAGCGAGCATCTTGGCAGACTCTTTGCGGTATTTTCCGTCATCTCCCCAGCGTGAGACGATTCTCGGGAGATCATGGTTGTCCAGAAACAGACTGTTCCAACCTTTTCCGCAGAGCTCTGTCTGCCATTTTGCCAGACATTTTTTCAATTTTACAAAAGGAAGCGGCGCCAGATCCCATTTCTCTTTTCCTTCCTGCTGATCCATCACCATATGCTCGAACTGGAAGACCATAGAGAACTCGCTTCCGTCCGGATTGCTGTAGAGTTTTGCGATTTCCGGGTCAGCTCCCCAAGCCTCTCCCACCGTGATCAGGTCTCCTTTCTGGAATGTCTCACGGCTCATCTCCTGAAGGAATTCGTGAAGTCTGGGACCATTGTTCGTAATCTTCTGATCCGGTTCTTTTGCAATCTGATCGATTACATCAAGGCGGAATCCGCCTGCACCTTTGTCCATCCACCAGAGGATCATATCATAGATCTCTCTGCGCACTTCCGGGTTCTCCCAGTTCAGATCCGGCTGCTTTACAGAAAACTGATGGAAATAATACTGGCCAAGCTCCGGCACCCACTCCCATGCCGGGCCTCCAAATGTAGCTTTCATGTCATTGGGATACACGCCCTCTTCACCGTCTCTCCACACGTAATAATCGTGGTACGGATTGTCCTTTGACTTTTTCGCCTCTTGAAACCACCGGTGCTCGTCCGAAGTATGGTTCAGGACCAGATCCATTATGATCCGGATATTTTTCTCCCTGGCTTTTGCAATCAATTCTTCCATATCATCCAGACTGCCGAACATAGGATCAATGTCCTGATAATCCGAAATATCATATCCGTTGTCGTCCTGAGGGGAACAATACATCGGTGAGATCCACACTGCATCGATTCCCAGCTCTTCCAGATAATCGAGTCTGCTTATGATCCCCTGTATATCGCCGATCCCGTCCCCATTGGAATCCTGAAAGCTTTTCGGGTAGATCTGATAGACAACTGCATTTTTCCACCACGGTCTTTTTATTTCTGTCATCACAATATTCCTTTCTCCTCTCACTTTCTTCTGATCAGTGTACCGTTCTTTCCCAGTATTCCCCGGTCATAATTTCTCGAGAATATAATTTCGCCGTTTTCTCCCACATCCATCGCATCGCCGGAACAGTTCAGCACCACCTCCAGCCTGCGGTTTTCCGAATCGATCTTAATGTACTCCACACACCGCCTGTCCGAATACCGGTTCGGGAAATGAAAATGAAGGCTCCTGCACGTTTCCTCAGTACGGCGCATCCGGATCAGCTGTTTCATAAAGCCGATCTTCTCCTGATTTTCCTCCGAGCCAATCTCATCCCACGGCATACATCTGCGGCAGTCCGGATCAAAACCGCCCTCCATGGCGATCTCCGTCCCGTAATAGATGCATGGACTTCCCGGCAGTGTAAACAGAACAGCCAGCTGCTGATAAAAAATATCCAGATCGTGGAACCGGTTCATCAGCCTTTCCGTATCATGGGAATCCAGAAGATTGAACAGCACATTATTATTCTGCTGCATATACATAGTATAACATCGGTTGACCATGTACTCAACCTCTTCCTTATCCATGGAGGCATCCAGAAAATAGTCATGGATACCGCTCATCAGCGGATAATTCATTACTGAATCATACTCATCTCCTGCGAGCCACTGGCTTGCGTCATGCCAGATTTCACCGAGGAGATAAATATCCGGCCTGATCTTCTTCAGACGCCGGCGCATCTCTTTCAGAAACCGGTGGGAGACCTCATTGCCTACATCAAACCGGATGGCATCGATATCAAACTCACGGATCCACTGTTCACATACACCGCAGAAATAATCGATCACTTCCGGATTATTCGTGTTCAGCTTCGGCATCCATTCTTCAAAGGCAAAAGAATAAAAACGGCCGTCTCTTGTATTTCCCTGCTTTAAGATCTGCGTCCAGTCATTGACCATAAACCAGTCCGCGTACCGGGACTCTTTTCCCTTTTTCCGTACATCCAGCCAAGGCGCAAACTTCCGGCCGCAATGGTTAAATACCGCATCCACCATAACGCGGATACCCAGCCTGTGCGCATCATCCACGAGACGGCGCATTCCCTCATTATCCCCGAAAGAGGGATCGATCTTCGTATAATCCTTCGTATCATACTTATGGTTTGTCTCCGCCTCCATGATCGGATTCAGATAGATGCCGGTGATTCCCAGTTCGCTCAAATATGGCAGTCTGGACCGGATTCCCTCCAGATCCCCGCCGTATTTCTCCTTGTTTGTCACCGGCCCAGTCTGCCAGGGCAGGATATCCGGATCATCCCGGTCCGGCGTCCCGTTGCAGAACCGGTCTGGAAAAATCTGATACCACACTGTATCATTGACCCACTCCGGTGTGCGGTTTATATCCGCCGGATTCATCCACGGCACAATAAAATACTGAAGCAGACGTCCCGGCATATTCACCTGTTCTTCCGTCAGGAACCCATCTTCAAAGTAATACCAGACTTCAGAATCCGTGTGGAGCTCAAAATAGTATTTACACCGCTTATAAGGCGGTACAAGCGTGGTCGTCCACCAGAGTTGATGGGGCAGACGCTTTTTATAGACAATCTCCTCCCTCTTCCCGTCCCACCGTTCACTGCCTCCTAGTATGCCGGCTTCAAAAGGATCTCCATGTATGATAAACACCTGTTTTACATCATACCCTGTCTTAAGGTTTACAACCAGTCTGTTCTCGTCCATGGCATAACTCATCTGTTCTGACGTCTTATGATATACTGCTGCAAAATCCATGTTGCTACCTCCTGATCAAATCAGTTTCTCTCCAGCGCCTCATATACTCTGAGGATTTCTCCTACACTCCATGCCTGGGCAAAGCATCCTTTCGACGAGACAGGCACCGCTCCGTCATAGATCTCCGGAAGCTGTCCGATACACCCTTCCCTCAGTGCACTGTAGAGTACCTCAAGCTGCGAGCGCACCTCTGCCTTCGCGTTCTCACTGTATCCGTTCACTTTCAGGTATGCCAGATAATATGCTCCGAGGGGAAAAGCCCACACGGTTCCCTGATGGTATGCCAGATCTCGTTTGAGGACTTCTCCTCCGTACTCCGGCTTAAATTCCGGATCAGCTTCTTCCAGAGTTCTCAGGCCATAAGGTGTGTACAGCTTCTCGAATACAGTATCCGTCACTTTTCTCTCCTTTTCGGCATCCAGCATCGTAAACGGCAGAGAGACAGCCCATATCTGATTGCATCTGACCTGACAGTCGGCTTTCGTTCCCGACAGCACATCTTTCAGGCATTGCTTTTCCTCCATCCAGAATTTTTCCGTAAATGACCGTTTCGTCCGTTCTGCCGCCGCTTCATACCGCTCCGCAAAGTTCCGGACATTGTTGCGGCGCATCGAGCCGTTTCCGGACAGCATCCGTGTACACTCGGCCATGATTCTGAGTGCATTGTACCAGTAAGCATTAATCTCAACCGGCTTCCCGTGTCTTGGCGTAGGCAGGATTTCGCCGACCCGGACATCCATCCAAGTCACCTGATCCAGCCCGCTGCCCGCTGTGATCAGGCCGTCGTCATCCATCCGGATATCATAATCAGTTCCCTCCATATAAGAATCAATGATCCGCTCCATGACCGGATACATTTCTTCGATCATGGATTCATCTCCGGATGCTTTATAGTACAGCCAGACACAGTTGATGAACAGAAGCGCCGCGTCCACTGTATTATACATCGGTTCGTTTTTCCCCTCCGGAAACAGGTTGGGCATCAGCCCGTTTCTCTCATAACGGGCAAATGTTCTCAAGATAGAAGCCGCGTCATCGAACTGTCTTGTGGACAGGCATATTCCGGGCAGGGCGATCATCGTATCCCTGCCCCAGTCCTCAAAGAATGGAAAGCCTGCCAGAATGGTCTCCTTTCCCGTAGACTCTCTCAGGGAAACGAACTGCCGTGCACTCTTTACAAGACAGCATGCCGTCTCATCCTTAAGGCCGGACTGTTCTTCCAGAGTCCTGCGTGATTCTTTCAGTTCTTCTATGACAGCTTCCGCCAGTTTTCCTGCGTTTCCGGACTCCTCTCCAGTCTGTTCCCGAGGACTTTCCATGTCCCCATACTTCTTCTCCATAGAAAATACAATGGAAAGTGTTTTCTCGCATCCGCCTTCCACAGACACAGAGATACAATGGCAGGATTTCGCCCGGCCGGTGCTGCGCCGTCCGTCACAGATGTCATACGCATAATAACAGATCTCTTCTGTCTCCGGGATTTTCTTATCGCAGCCGTCCGTAAGAAAGTACAATCTCAGCCCGGCGCTCTCTATACAGCCGGGTCTTCCGGCAGCCGGCTGATACTTCAGCCCGATGCCGCTTTCCGGCTGCTCTCCCTTCGGGCAGAACTGGTAGAACGGGGTCACTCTCAGACAGACATCGCTGCGGCTTCTGTTCTTCACCCGGTAACAGACCGCAATGGTATTTTCTTTCTGCCTGACAGCCGTTTCTTTCTCGATTTCCACACCGTTTACGAGATACCGCCAGACCGGGGTGTCCTCATACGCAAACTCTGTCAGATACCGGTATCCTTCCTCTCTTGTTCCGTCAGCAAACTCCTGTGACGAAAGGGTATACTTTCTGATATCCTGCCCGTTTTTCATCTCCAGCTTTTCAGACAGGCGGTGGATGATATTGTACCGGTTGTTAGGCGCTTTCGTGCACGCCATCAGAAAGGCGTGGTCATTACGCGCCGCGGAACCTGTCATAGTAAGGGAAGAAAACCCTCCCAGCCCGTTTGTCATAAGATAACAGTTCTCCTGCCCTCTCTCCAGTGTTTTCCAGTCCTGTCTTCCGTAGATCCATCTTATGCCCATATTTTTTCTGTCCTTTCTTCTCTTTCTGCCAGTCTTCCGAGCACAAGCACGCTCCGGGGCTCGATCATCATTCCTTTTTTTGCAGGCACGTGCTTCTTCCACAGCCAGCTGTCTTCACCGCTGCAGAGGATTTCCCACTCTCCTTCTCCAACCACAACGGAGCGGGCCGCTCTGCTGCTGTTGTAAATGATCTTCAGATAATCCCATTTATTATATTCTCCGGCCGGCTGATTGTCCACCGTAAAACTGATCAGTCCTTCAGATTTTTGTTCATTTCCGATCCTGCCGGCCGCATCCGCAGATTTGTCACAGAGTCCGGGAAGCCTTAACCTCAGCGCGATAAGCCCCCTGTAGTATTCCACCAGATCCCGGTTCTTCCACGCCTGCTCCCAGTCCAGACGGTTCAGCGCGATCGGCGCGTTGTATGAGTCCTCCATTCCATTCTTTGTCCGGGCAAACTCCTCGCCGGACAGAAAGAACAGCGTTCCCTGGCACGTCATATATACTGCCGCCGCCATACGGTTCAGGCGCATCCGCTCTTCTGCTCCTGCCCCCGGCATAGTCTCTGCCAGCTTATCCCACAGAGTCTGGTTATCATGGGCGGAAACATAGGTGATAATCTGTGAGGGAGCCTTGACTCCGGTTCCCTTCCATGCGCGGGCACTCTGGATAATATCTGCCTCTTTCCCCGGGGCGCCGTTGACAAATCCCGGCCTTTTGATCTTCAGGGCAGATCCTTTCACAGCATCTCTTGTATCATCGCAGAACATACCGATATTCTCATCCAGAAGAGCAATATTTTTCTTAAGGGCAGGGACAGCTCCGCCTTCCATTGCCGTCTCCGCTGCTGCCCAGGGCTCACCGAAAATAAGTTTCTCACCTTTTCCATATCTGTCATCAAGCGCTCTGCGTATCCGGTTCATGAGATCGACATCCAGAAGTCCCATCAGATCAAACCGGAATCCGTCAATATGGTACTCCTCTGTCCAGTAAAGTACAGATTCCAGAATATATTCCGCACACATTTCTCTCTCGCTTGCCACGTCATTTCCGCAGGCAGATCCGTCAGATATCCTTCCGTCGTCAAATACACGGTAAAAATACCACGGCGCCGTTCTCTGGAACCATGAATCCAGAGAATATGTATGGTTGTATACCACGTCCATGATCACCCGGAACCCATGGGCATGCAGAGACTGTATCATCTCCTTCATCTCCATGATACGCACTTCACCATGCTCCGGATCCGTAGAATAGGAACCTTCCGGCACATTGTAGTTCACCGGATCATAGCCCCAGTTAAACTCCGTATCTTTTCCCGCTTCATTTACAGAACCGTAATCATATGCCGGCATGATCTGCACGTGGGTCACCCCGAGATCTTTCAGATATCTGATCCCCGTCGGATGAATCCCGTCATTATTCAGCGTAGTATCGGTACAGGTAAACGCCTTATATTTTCCTCTGTATTTCTCGGGGAATCCTCCGGATGCATCCCATGAGAACTCTTTCACGTGAAGTTCATAGATAATCTGCTCCCGGGTCTTCTCAGGCGCCCTGTCCATATCCCACCCTTCCGGATCGGTCAGTTCAAGATTCACCGCCATGCTCCGCTGTCCGTTGAGCCCGCAGGCCTTTGCCCACGGATCCGCCGAGCGCACAGTTTCACCTTCTATTTCAAGAATATAATCATAATATACGCCGTGCAGTCTCTCGGCTGTACTCCAGTGCCAGACTCCTGCTTCCTCTCTTTTCAGCGGAACGCAGAAAAACGCCTTTCCTCTGTTTCCATCCCGATACAGATTAAGGGTGACGCTGTCCGCCGAAGGGCTCCAGAGCTTAAATGAAGTCCCGCTGTCTGTGCAGCTCACCCCGAGATCATTTCCGCTGTATATATAATTGTTCCGAAATTCCGGACTTGAATAATACTTTTTCCATTCTAACGCTGTCTTCATAATATCTGCCTTTCCTTTACTATTAGATGCCAAAATCTGAGACGGACAGTTCATGCCCGCCTCAGATTTTTTAAGTATTCGGGAATTATCCTTTGACGGCTCCCGATAGTCCGTCAACATAATATCTCTGCATATACAGGAACAATGCCGCGATCGGAATTGAGATCAGCACCGCACCTGCAGCGAAACAGGTATACCAGTTATCAATGTACTCTTTCTCAAGCATCTTCCACAGTCCGATAGCTATCGTATACTGGTCAGAGTTTGCGCGGCAGATAACCTTGGCGAAGATGAAGTCAAGCCATGGTGACATAAATGCAGTCAGCGTCGTATAGATGACAATGGGCTTGCTCAAAGGAAGCGTAAGCTTGGTAAATATCTGCCATCTTGTACATCCGTCCAGAAGTGCGGCCTCGTCCACCGCGATCGGGATCGTGTCGAAGAAACCTTTTGCGATCTGGAAACTCAGCGCCGCTCCTCCCGAATAGACAAGGATCAGTGCCAGTTTGATCAGGTTTCCCTCTGTCAGTCCGATAGCTTTCAGTATAAAGTACACGGCGATCATGGACATGAATCCCGGGAACAGGCCGAGAATCATTGCCATGTTCATATACGGTTTTCTGAGCTTAAAGCGCAGTCTTGAAAGACAGTAGGACACCGCCAGCACATAAAATGTAGAAAGAATGCAGGAGCAGATGGCGATAAGCAGTGTGTTCAGGAACATCTGCGGGAAGTTCAGGATTGTTGTATCGGTAAACAGTTTTACATAATTGTCCAGTGTATACGACTGCGGCAGGAAAGTGGACACATAGGAGCCTTTCTCCGCGCGGAAACTTGTCAGGACAACCCACACGATCGGGAATACCCAGATCACAGCGAGGATTGCCAGAATCACGTGGACGATCGAATTGTTAATAAAGCGTTTTCTTTTTGCAGAATGCATTTTCTGTCCAGCCATGCTTAGAATCCTCCTTCTTCTTTATAAGATTTGCTGTTGCGATAAGTAATCAGCGCTCCGATGGCAAGGATCACAAAGGTCAGGATACCGATAACCGCGCCGATGTTATAGTACTGCTTATCGATAGTCAGCTTGTACAGCCATGTCACAAGCAGATCTGTCTTTCCGGCAGTAGACGCAAGGTCTGTGACCGGATCTCCTCCCGACAGCAGATAAATGACATTGAAGTTATTTACATTTCCTGTAAATGTCGTGATCAGATATGGCGTAGTCACATACAGCATATACGGCAGTGTAATCTTAAAGAAGATCTGTACCGCATTGGCTCCGTCAACCCTGGCAGCCTCGTAAAGTTCCTCCGGAATGTTCTGAAGAACTCCGGTCAGCTGAAGCAGGGTATAAGGAACGCCGACCCATACATTGATAATGATGACCGTCACTCTGGCCCATGTGGGATCTGTAAAGAACGGAAGACTTGCATCCGATGCAATCAGTCCGAGATTTCTTAATAGTACATTGATCGCTCCTTCCGGCTGAAGCATCGTTCTCATAATCAGCAGAGAAACGAACATCGGCACCGCACAGGAGAGTACAAAGCAGAATCTCCAGAACCCTTTCGCCCGTGTTCCTTTCCGGTTGATCATCAGTGAGATGATCATTCCGAAAATGTAGTTTGAAAATGTTGCAAAGAATGCCCACACCAGCGTCCATCCGAGTACAGACCAGAACGTACTTCCAAGGATACTGCTGGAATCAAACAGCGCTGCAAAGTTATCGAGCCCCACCCAGTCAAACAGCATAAGATGGTTATCGATCTTACTGTAGTTTGTAAACGCCATACAGATCATAAAAATCAGCGGAAGTACAGTAAACGCAAAGATAAAGAAGACCGGAGGCGTCATAAGCAGTCTGTGCAGATTCTCATGGAGCAGTGACTTTAAATCCTCCACAAAATTGTTTACATGCCTTCCTTCTTTTGCCAGGCACTCAGCCTTGTACGCGCTGCGCAGCGCTCCTCTCCATGCAAGGAACATAAGCACCGTCACAAAGACTGTCGCCACACCGTAGAGCAGAATCAGGATCGACTGGTCACCCTTTGTGTACATGTAAACCTGCTTTGCCTCATCCCAGACTTCTTCCTGAGGAACTGAACCAAGGGAAGGAAGCATCCCCAGAAATCCAATTCCGTTTACAACCATAAATACAACATAGATTACTTCCAGCGCCAGATACAGAAGCCCTTTGATCCTCTGTCCATGTACGATATTACCGAATCCCATGAGCAGCATGGAGAGTTTTGTCTCTAAACCTCCCTCTCTTATTGCTCTTGTACACGTATAGGGAGTCGGAAAATCATTTACTCTTTTTTTGAAAATTCCCATCCTCATCACCTCATTTTAGATTCCATCACTGTTCATTGCCTCGTTCATACCTTCTGTCTGCTCCTGAGCATTATCATGGGTAATGCTTCCGTTTCGGATTCCTTTACCCAGATTTTCCACCGGAGTCCAGCAGTTGTTCATCTTAGAAACAAAAGGCTGCAGAATAGAAGTATTATTGAATGTATCATTCTGCGCAGTTACAACCGGATCGGAACTGATCGATTCATCTGCAAGAAGTTCCGTATTACACGGTATTGTTCCGCACATTTCGTAGTGTGCTTTCTGTGACTCGGCAGATCCCAGATACACAGCCAGCGCGATGGCAGCTTCCATATTCTTGCTGTTCGGGTTGACGCCGATCGCCTTTGAGCCCGCATATGCCTTCATCTGGTGCTCTTCCCCGTTCAGCGTAAAGGTCGGAAGAGAAGCAACGCCCATGTTATCTCCCAGAATTTCCTTAATAGAGTTGGCATCCCATGAACCGGTGAACATAGCATTAATGCTTCCATC
>ERZ1090862.1199-NODE-1201-length-11530-cov-9.384924_pt1 | contig 11530 bp, 13 predicted proteins | sample MGYA00478481_ERZ1090862 | MGnify/ENA primary metagenome ERZ1090862 (study PRJEB33644, sample SAMEA5815745) | chicken gut metagenome | biome: Chicken; feature: Gastrointestinal Tract; material: Caecum | place: Ireland | collected 2019-01-01 | study: A study of... | reverse complement strand
TCATAAAATCAGGGATATAGCCATTTTTTCTTTCTTAAACTGTCAAAGACGGGATATCAAAAGTCAAGGGAAAAGTGGAATTGACGAAAGAAAATGTGTATGTTACTATAAGGTTGTTGATTAAGCCTGTATCTAAGGAGAAAGGACGTGCTTCAAAATGAAGATATTGATTAAAAACGGCCGAATGTTAAATCCCTCGGATAAGACTGACGAAATCGGAGACCTTTATATTGAGGACGGTGTGATCAAGGAAAAGGGACCTTCTCTGGATCCTTCCGGTCAGCCGGATAAAGTGATAGACGCCCGGGGCTGCTACGTAATGCCGGGCCTTATTGATCTTCACGTACATCTGCGTGATCCGGGACTTACCCATAAAGAAGATGTGGCCAGCGGTTCCAGAGCGGCCGCCAGAGGAGGATTTACCACCATTCTGGCTATGCCAAATACCAAACCGGTTATCGACAGCCCCGACCGGGTGCTGTATGTGACTAATAAGGCTAAGGAGATGGCTCCCATCCATGTGCTGCAGATCGGAGCGGTGACCAGACAGCAGAAGGGAGAAGAGCTGGCGGATATTGAAGGGATGATCCAGGCAGGGATCCCTGCCATCAGCGAGGACGGCAAGTCTGTGATGAACGTGAAGCTTTACAAAAAAGCTATGGAGATCGCGGCGCAACACAATATTCCGGTATTTGCCCACTGTGAAGATCAGAATCTGGTAAACGGAGGCTGTGTAAACGAGGATCAGCATTCCAGAGAACAAGGTCTTCCGGGGATCAGCAATGCGGTGGAAGATGTGATCGCAGCCAGAGATATTGTCCTGGCTAAGGAGACCGGCGCCAGACTTCATCTGTGCCATTGTTCTACTGAAGACAGCGTGGAGATGATCCGCCTGGCAAAGGAGGAAGGGATTCCTGTTACCGGAGAGGTATGCCCCCACCACTTTACGCTGACGTCCGATGATATGGTGCCGGGAGATACGAATTTCAAGATGAATCCCCCTCTGCGTACACCGAAAGACCGTCAGGCTCTGGTGGATGGACTGAAGAATGATATTATAGATGTGATCAGTACAGACCATGCTCCTCACAGCAGGGAAGAGAAACAGCAGTCTATGCAGAAAGCGCCTTTCGGCATTGTAGGACTGGAGACATCTGTGGCCCTTACCATTACAGAACTGGTAGACAAGGGAATCCTGACACCTATGCAGATGGCAGAAAAGATGAGCTATAATCCGGCCAGGATCATCGGTTCTGACAGAGGAACCCTGGATATCGGAAAGCCGGCAGATGTGACGGTTATCGATCCCGAGAGGGAATATGTCATCGATTCCATGACATTTCTTTCTAAAGGAAAGAATACGCCTTTCAACGGATGGAAGGTAAAGGGAATGGTAAAAGCTACGATCTGTGACGGAAAAGTAGTATACCAGAGCGAGTAAAAGAGATATAAAACATCAGGGCAGACAAAAAGCAGACCTTCCGGGTCCGGTCTGCCCTGTTTGCTGAAAAAAAGAATACCTGGAGGAAGAAAAATGATCAATAAACTTACCGCAAAAATTCAGAAAACAAATGCGCCTATCGTAGTAGGACTTGATCCTATGCTGAACTATATCCCGGAACATGTTCAGGAAAAGGCTTTTAAGGAATACGGAGAAACTCTGGAAGGTGCGGCAGAAGCCATCTGGCAGTTTAATAAAGAGATCGTGGATAAGACTTATGACCTGATCCCGGCTGTGAAACCTCAGATCGCCATGTACGAACAGTTTGGAATTCCCGGACTTATGGCTTATAAAAAGACAGTAGATTACTGTAAGAGCAAAGATCTGGTTGTGATCGGAGATATTAAAAGAGGAGATATCGGTTCCACATCTGCAGCCTACGCCGTAGGTCATCTGGGAAAAGTACAGGTAGGAGAAAATAAGATCGCGGCTTTTGATGAGGACTTCGCAACAGTGAATCCTTATCTGGGATCAGACGGAGTAAAGCCTTTTATTGATGTATGCAAGGAAGAGAAGAAAGGAATTTTTGTTCTGGTAAAGACCTCCAATCCTTCCAGCGGAGAGTTCCAGGACCGGCTTATTGACGGAAGACCTCTTTATGAACTGGTAGGGGAAAAGGTTGCCCAGTGGGGAGAAGAGTGTATGGGAGATTCCTATAGCTATGTAGGCGCAGTAGTAGGGGCTACTTATCCGGAAATGGGAAAAGTCCTTAGAAAGATCATGCCTAAGGCTTATATCCTGGTACCGGGATACGGCGCCCAGGGAGGCCAGGGAAAGGATCTGGTACACTTCTTTAACGAAGACGGGCTTGGCGCTATCGTCAACTCTTCCAGGGGTATCATCGCTGCCTACAAACAGGAAAAATATGCAAGATTCGGCGAAGAGAATTTCGGCGATGCTTCCAGAGCAGCCGTAGAAGATATGATCGCTGACATTGACGGAGCCCTGAAGGCAGCAAAATAAGGAGGAGACTATGGCAAAGTTAAAAATGACCAGCAGGATCATCAGCCAGGAGATGATCAGCCCGGATATCTACAGTATGTGGCTGTCAGCGGCAGAGATCGCCGGGCAGGCAGCGCCGGGACAGTTTATTTCTCTGTACTGTCAGGATTCCGGCAGGATCCTGCCAAGACCTATCAGTATCTGTGAGATCGATAAAGAAAAAGGAGCTCTGCGGATCGTATACAGGATCGCAGGCGCGGGAACCCGGGAATTTTCCAAAAAACAGCCGGGAGAGACTATTGATATCCTGGGACCTCTGGGAAACGGTTTCCCAATGGAAGAAACCAAAGGGAAAAGAGTATTTCTTATGGGGGGCGGCATTGGGATCCCTCCTATGCTGGAAACTGCAAAACAGTGCCAGGGAGAGGTGACAGCCATTGCCGGATACCGGGATAAAAATGTTTTCCTTCAGGAAGAGTTTGAAAAAGCGGGAAAATTTGTGATCGCCACAGAAGACGGCAGTCTGGGGACCAGAGGAAATGTAATGGACGCCATCCGGGAAAACCATCTGGAAGCAGACATGATCTTTGCCTGCGGGCCGGCTCCTATGCTTCGTGCTATTAAAGCCTACGCCCAGGAACAGGATATCCCCTGTTATATTTCTATGGAAGAGCGGATGGCCTGCGGTATCGGCGCCTGTCTGGCCTGTGTCTGTAAGTCAAAGGAAGTAGATGCCCATTCCCAGGTACACAATAAGAGGATCTGCAAAGACGGTCCTGTATTCTTAAGTACGGAGGTGGAGCTTTGATGAATATGAAAGTAAAGATCGGGGGAGTAGAATTAAAGAACCCGGTTATGACAGCCTCCGGAACCTTCGGTTCAGGAGCAGAGTACAGTGAATTTGTAGACTTAAATAAGCTGGGAGCAGTGGTAACCAAAGGGGTGGCAGATGTTCCCTGGCCGGGTAATCCCACACCCCGTATCGCGGAAATCCACAGCGGGATGATGAATGCTATCGGCCTTCAGAATCCGGGAGTTGAGGTGTTCTGCAAAAGGGATATCCCCTACCTTCAGCAGTTTGATACGAAGGTGATCGTCAATGTCTGCGGCCATGCCCCGGAAGAATATCTGGCAGTAGTAGAAAGGCTGGCTCAGGAGCCGGTAGACATGCTGGAGATCAATATTTCCTGCCCTAATGTAAACGCTAATTTCCTGGCTTTCGGACAGGATCCCAAACATGTGGAGGAGCTGACGGCTCAGATCAAAAAGATCGCGAAGCAGCCGGTGATCATGAAGCTGACTCCCAATGTGACTGATATTGCCGAGATCGCAAAAGCGGCAGAAGCAGGTGGGGCAGACGCGGTTTCTCTCATTAATACTCTTACGGGAATGAAGATTGACGTAAACAGAAGGACCTTTGCTCTGGCGAATAAGACCGGGGGAGTTTCCGGCCCCTGTATCAAGCCCATAGCAGTGCGTATGGTCTACCAGACTGCCCAGGCAGTAAAGATCCCGGTGATCGGTATGGGCGGTATCCAGAATGCCGAGGACGCCCTGGAATTTATCCTGGCAGGAGCTTCCGCTGTGGCGGTGGGAACAGCCAACTTCATAAATCCCTATGCCACACTGGAGATCATTGACGGCATCCGGGAATATATGGAGAAAAATCAGATTGAAGATATATACCAGCTGATCGGAGCGGTAAAATAATAATAATGTAAAAAGAAAACTCTACGTGAATGGAGGATTTTATTCCCACGAGAGTCTAATACCCTGATGCCTGCATCATTGCTAGTTTGATGCCTCGTATGCCTGCATCGGGGGCTTTGACTGACCATTTGCGCAGAGTTTTTTCTTTTCTTAAGAAATTTATGAGTTTTCGGAAGTTACCGATCGGTTCCCGGATTTTCTCATTTTAGATGGCAGCGGACAGAATTTTTCAGGCATGAAGGAGCAGATTTTGGCTGCCGGGAAACTGTATCATAGGGACAGAAAAAATAACAGGAGAGCTGTCTTTCTGTCTGAGTTGTGATATTATTTAAGTAAGAGAAAAGAAGAGGAGGGGATATTATGTATGATAACAATTTGTTTATTGGATTGCTGATCTTTGCTACAGTTCTGGCTGTTGTGGGATTAGTGCTGGTTTTTCTTCAAAAGAAAGGAATCGTAAAATCCTTTACAACAGTAACCCAATCTGGACCGGACTATGTAAGTGTAGGAAAAGCCTTTATTGTTCCGGTATTTCTGGGCGTGCTCCTGCTTTACAGGTATTCCCTTTTATGGGCGGTTCTGTATGGGGCGATCTTTATCATGGCTTATATATTGATCCAGGTGTTGGTGAAATAAAAATCCAGAATTGTCAGGAACCGAAAATAAATAGCACCTAATGTAATTATTGACATTACAACGAAGAAATGTTATGATCTCTTATGGATGTAATATAAAATATTACAATAAAAACAGGCAGAGTATACACATCAAATAGTTTTTAAAAACACAGGAAAGAAGAGAAATTTGTAATGATCAATAAAAAACAGGAAGAAAGACTGGATTATCTGCTGGAGGAGTTTAAGAAGGACTCTGTCTGGTACAAGGATCTGGAAGTTGGCAGAAATTATCAGGAGAAGCGGAGAGCTCTCCGGTCCCTGATGAACATCCGTATGCCGGGTGCCATGGACTCTGAGGTTCTGAAAGTACAGGATGACTTTCTCCGGGAAGAAGCAGCGGAGAAAGGGATCGTAACTTTGGAAGAGATTCCCACGGCGGCCAGGCAGTATGGAAGCCACAGGCCTTTCGGGGATAAGATTTCTGTATGGCAGGGAGATATTACCAGACTGCAGGTAGGGGCTATTGTGAATGCGGCCAATTCTCAGATGCTGGGCTGCTTTCATCCTTGTCATGGCTGTATTGATAATGCGATCCACAGTGCGGCAGGAATTGAACTGAGAGAAGAATGCAGCCGGTATATGGACCGGAGAAGAGCCCGGTATGGAAAAGATTATGAAGAACCTACAGGACAGGCAGTACTGACAGAAGGCTATAATCTTCCGGCAGAGCATGTGATCCATACGGTAGGACCTATCGTGTATGGAAATCTTACGGAAGCACTGAAAGAAGACTTAAGAAACTGCTATAAAAATGTGCTGAAATGCTGTGTGGAGCACCGGATCCGATCCGTTGCTTTCTGCTGTATCAGCACAGGAGAGTTTCATTTTCCAAATGACGAGGCTGCCCGGATTGCGGTGGCAGAAGTGGAAAAATTTCTTGAAAAACATGAAAGAGATTTTGACAGGATTCTTTTTAATGTATTTAAAGATGCAGACAGAGAATTATATGAGAAACTTGTGTAAAAACAAATAGCAATGAGGGAGTTGTCCCATTGATCAAAAATGATCAGTGGGCGGCTCCTTTTTCTGTTGGAAAAATCCCTTATCTGGAGAAATCCGGGACTGGGTCTGAAAATATTTTAAGATTTTTATTGACAGAAGAAGCAAGAATGGATATAATGTGCTTACTCAATAAGCACACTTTGAAGAGGGGATGAGAGTATATGCAGATCATTATCAGCAATAATGCGGATAAACCCATCTATGAGCAGATCACATCTCAGATCAAGGCCATGATCATGAGCGGCGAGCTCCAGGGAGGAGATACTATTCCTTCTGTAAGGACCCTGGCAAAAAATCTCCATGTCAGTGTGATCACTGTACGAAAAGCCTATGAAGAGCTGCAAAGGGACGGGTTCATAGATACTGCCGTAGGACGGGGAAGTTTTGTGGCAGAGAGAAACCGGGAGTTTTATATGGAGGAACAGCAGCGGCTGGCAGAGGAACATCTGCGCCAGGCAGCCGAGATTGGCAGGATCCACCATATCCCCCTGGAAACCTTACAGGATATTTTGAAAATGTTTTATACAGAGGAGGAATAACATGGACTATGCTTTAGAAGTAAAGAACCTGTCAAAAACTTATAAAAGATCAGGTTTTGCCCTGGATAATGTTTCTTTTGGGGTGCCTAAAGGCGCCATCATGGGATTTGTGGGAGAAAACGGCGCCGGTAAGTCAACCACAATCGGCTGTATATTAAATACTTTATTCAGAGATAAAGGAGAAATACGTGTACTGGGAAAAGAAATGAGGGACCAGGATACCAATCTGCGCCAGCGGATCGGAGTGGTTTATGATGGAGATAACTTTCCCGGCTATTATACCGCAGAACAGGTAGGGGAAGTGATGAGCGGGATTTACCGGAAGTGGGATGATGAATATTTTGACAAATATCTGGACAGATTCGGCCTGGACAAAAAGCAGAAGATCAAGACCTATTCCCGGGGAATGACTATGAAACTGGCCATTGGGGCCGCCCTGGCTCACAAACCGGAGCTGCTGATCCTGGACGAGGCAACCTCGGGGCTGGATCCGGTTATGCGGGAGGAAATGCTGGAGGTTTTTCTGGAATTTATAGAAGATGAGAACCATTCCATACTCCTTTCTTCGCATATTACCAGTGATCTGGAAAAGATCGCAGATTACATTACCTTTCTCCATGAGGGAAAAGTGCTCCTGACAGTGGAGAAGGATGAAATCCTGTATCATTACGGGATCCTGCGGTGCAGGGACAGAGAGTTTGAAGCTTTGGATAAAGAAGACTGGATCGCCTGGAGAAAGAGCGGCTATCAGATCGATGTGCTGGTCCCGGACCGGGAAAAGGCAGCCAGGAAATATAAAGGCGCTGTAATAGACCATGCTTCTGTAGATGAGGTTATGCTGCTTATGATAAAGGGGGAAAGAAGATGAAGGGATTGTTAAAAAGCTGTTTTTTCGGGATCAAAGGAAATCTTCGCGTGATAGGAGCGGCGGCTGTGATTTTAGGAGGAATATGCCTTATCATGGGAGACCCTTCCGCAGTGGGCATTTTCCCATTTCTTCCCGCGCCGGTCCTGGGGGCAGCGGCTGTAGCCTGCCTCCGAAGGGAGAGCGCTTCCAGATGGAGCAGATATAAGATCACTCTCCCGGTGAGGAGAAAAGACATTGTGAAAAGCCAGTATATCAGCCATGGGATCTGTGCTTTGGCGGGAATGGCCTGTGCAGGGATATTCCTGTGTCTGGCTCTTATCATCCATGGAAACATTTATTTTTACTATGGGTTCCGGGATGTGCTGACCCTGATCTTAGGGGGAGGGATCCTGGCTGTATTTATGGGCGCGATCGCCTACCCGCTGTATTACTGGTGGGGAGAAGAGAAAACAGAGGTCATCATAGCCCTGGCCATTTTAGGAGCTGTGGCAGTGATCCTGGCCCTTAGCATGCTGATCAATTTCCTGACAGGGGAAGGGGGCGTGACAGATACCCAATATTATGTCAGTCTGGCAGTGATCCTTCTTATTGCCTTAGCTGCCTACGCAGGATCCTGTTTCCTGTCTGCACAGATTTATGAAAAAACGGAGTGGTAAGGCAGTTTTGCGGATTTATAACAAGTGCAGGGAGATTTCTGCTGGACTTTGCCAAGGGATTCTGCTAGTATTATCTTCATAATATTTACAGGGGGAGACGTGTTATGTATGAGATCATGAGCGCAGATGAAGCGATCCGGCTGATCCGGGACGGAGACTGTATTTGTGTCAATTCTTTTGTGGGGATTGAAAATCCGGTGGAACTTCATGAGGCAATTTACCGGAGATATATGAGAATGCAGTCGCCCCGGCATCTGACCATTGTTTCCAGCGCAGGCTTTGGCGTCTGGGATGAAGAACATAATGCGGAAGGTTATATCCGGGAAGGCGCGGTGGACCGGCTGATCTGCGGTCATTTCGGAGCAATGCTCAGTACGAAAAAGCTGGTGCTGGAAGACCGTTTTGAGGCTTATAATCTGCCGCTGGGCTGTATCTCTCATGCCATTCGGGCCCAGGCAGGAGGCGTGCCGGGAGCCCTTTCCAAGGTAGGACTGGATATTTTTGTAGATCCCAGAAAGGAAGGACCGGGGATCAACCGGATCTCCATTGATGATTCGCTGGTGAAATATGTAGAAGTGGACGGAGAAGAATTCCTCTACTATAAACTGCCTAAGATCACAGTTGCTCTGATCAAAGGGACGGCGGCGGACCGCAAGGGGAACATTTCCTTTGACGATATGTTTATGTCCGGAGATGCCCTGTCTATCTGCCAGGCAGTAAAGGCCAATCATGGAAAGGTGATCGTTCAGGTGGACCGTCTGGTGAATACTCCCTCCCGTCCAAGAAATGCCATTATTCCGGGATGTCTGGTGGATGCCATCGTAGTGGCGGAGCCGGAGGAACGCAATGAAGCTTATAAGGCCCTGACGGGAAGTTTTGAGATCCCTTATGAAGACTGGAGTATGTGGAACGAGAAGATTGATACAGTATCCGCAAAACAGTCTAAAAATAACGTGGCAGGAAACATTATCGGCAGAAGAGCGGCAAAAGAGCTGCGGGTGGATGATATTGTCAATATTGGCATCGGCCTTCCGGAAATGGTTTCCAGACATACCAGAAAAAACGGCATGCTGGATATGGTGACCCTTACTGTGGAATCGGGAGGTATCGGGGGATTTCCTGTTTCCGGAGAGGTTTTCGGCGCTATGATCGGGGCCTCCTCCGTCTATGATATGGCTAATCAGTTTGACCTTTATGACAATGGAGGACTGGATATCTGCTTTATGGGAGCTCTGGAAGTGGATAAAGAGGGAAATGTCAATGCGCACCGGGGGCCGGGAGCCTTTGCCGGGATCGGAGGATTTGCCAATATTACGGCCAAGACACCTACCGTTGTATTCTGTATGACTTTTGATACAAAAGGGTTGGAGGTGTCCCAGAAAAAGGGAGTTGTGACCATCCATAAGGAAGGCTCCATTCCCAAATTTGTGGACAGGGTAGCCAGTGTGAGCTTTTCCGCAAAGCGGGCTATTGCCAACGGGCAGAAGGTTTTGTATGTAACAGAGCGGTGTGTTTTCCGGCTGACACCCAAAGGGCTTAAGCTTGTCGAGGTGTATCCGGGGATCGATATGGAAAAGGATATTCTGGCCCGGCTGCCTTTTGAAGTGGAAAAATAACAGAGCAGGGGAAGGCCTGCTGTTTCTGATAAAATCGCTGTACCATAAAAGTGCGTGGTCCGGCGATTTTTCTTTGCCTTCGGGAAAAACAGGACTTTCTCAGGAGACCTACTGAAAATGAAGATATTTTGCAAGCCTTTTGTCCGAGAAAATGATAGAATAAAGTCTGGCAGGAGGAAAGAAAAACGTGAAAACAACGGAAAGAAAGATCGGATATGATGAAATTTTGAAGATCGAAGCCTTTCATCTGGAAGGAATCTTCCAGCCCTTTCCCAATCATTTCCATGAGTATTATGTGATCGGTCTTATAGAGAAAGGCAAAAGGAAGCTTTTCTGCAAAGGAAGAGAGTATCTGGCAGTAGAGGGAGATATCCTTGTGTTTCACCCGGGGGATAATCATTCCTGTATGCAGGAGGATGAGGAAGAGCTGGATTACAGAGGCCTGAATATCCCCAAAGATACTATGACAGCCCTGGTGCAAGAACTGACAGGAAAAGGAGAACTGCCTGGATTTTCCCAAAATCTGATCAGGGATCAGGAAACTGCCTGCTGTCTGAAAAATCTTCATGAGCTGCTCATGGCAAGAGACCGGGATTTCGGTAAGGAGGAAAAACTGTTCTTTCTGCTGGAACAGCTCCTGCAAAAATACAGACAGCCTTTTTTCGAAGAAATCCCTTTGTGCAGAGAAGAGATACAGGAGGCGTGCAGATTTATGGAAGAGAACCTGGATAAACCTGTTTCCCTGGAGCAGATCTGCAGGTATACCGGCCTGGGAAAATCCACCCTTCTAAGAGCCTTTACCAGAGAAAAAGGGATCACCCCTTACCGTTATCTGGAAACCCTTCGTATCAATAGGGCCAGAAAACTTCTGGAAGAGGGCAGGTCTCCCGCAGAGGCGGCTTTAGAAACGGGGTTTTCGGATCAGAGCCACTTTACCAATTATTTTACCAGTTTTACAGGGATCTCTCCCGGAAGCTACCGGGATATTTATCAGAGAAAAGCAGGATGGGAAAAAGGAAAATCCCGTCTTAAAGAAAGGACAGGAACAGGGAAACATGGAGAATAAAAACTATACAGGACATTTCACAGCAGCTTTGACCATCCTTATCTGGGGGACCACCTTTATTTCTACCAAGGTCCTTCTGGAGGATTTCCAGCCTGTGGAAATATTGGTTTTCCGATTTATACTGGGATTTGTGATCCTGCTGCTGCTCAGTCCAAGAAGACTGAAGACCAGAGGAAAGGGAGAAGAACTGCTGTTTGTGGGAGCCGGTTTATCCGGGATCTGCCTCTATTATCTTCTGGAAAATATTGCCCTGACTTATACCCTGGCCTCTAATGTAGGAGTTATTATCTCCGTAGCTCCCTTTTTTACCGCTATACTTGCCCATTTATTTCTGGGTACAGTGAGCCAGGAGGAGAAGCTGGGGATTCCGTTTTTTATTGGTTTCTTTCTGGCAATGGCGGGAATTATCCTGATCAGTTTTAACGGAGCGGAACTAAAGCTGAATCCCGCAGGAGATCTTCTGGCCCTGCTGGCGGCCCTGGTGTGGGCGGTATATTCTGTTTTATCCAGAAAGATCAGCAGCCTGGGGTACCCGGTGGTGCTGACTACCAGGAGGACTTTTTTCTACGGGCTCCTGTTTATGATCCCGGCATCTTTTCTCCTGGATTTCCAGCTGAATGTGGCGCCTCTTTTAAACCCGGTAAACCTGCTGAATATCCTTTATCTGGGAGCCGGAGCCTCGGCTCTTTGTTTTGTGACCTGGAATTTTTCCGTAAAGAAGCTGGGAGCGGTAAAGACCAGCATTTATATCTATCTGGTGCCGGTGATCACTGTGGTCACCTCTGTTCTCATTTTACATGAGCAGATGGGTCTGATGTCGGCTCTGGGCGTTCTGCTTACCCTGGCCGGGCTGGGACTGTCGGAGATAAAATGGAAAAGAAAAAGTTCTCATTAGAGGAGGTAAAAATGGATATTTACGAAAAGGTCAAAGAAACTGCCATGCAGAGCGGTAT
>ERZ1090862.1197-NODE-1199-length-11534-cov-7.784912_pt1 | contig 11534 bp, 10 predicted proteins | sample MGYA00478481_ERZ1090862 | MGnify/ENA primary metagenome ERZ1090862 (study PRJEB33644, sample SAMEA5815745) | chicken gut metagenome | biome: Chicken; feature: Gastrointestinal Tract; material: Caecum | place: Ireland | collected 2019-01-01 | study: A study of... | reverse complement strand
AGATAGAAAAAGGAGGGATCTATATGGACCCACGTACATTTCCCACAAAAGGCAATTTAATGCTGGCGAAGAACTCTCTCGCTCTGGCTCAGCAGGGATACGATCTGATGGACAAAAAGCGTAATATCCTGATCCGTGAGCTGATGGATCTGATCGATGAAGCCCGCAATATCCAGGATGAGATCGACACCACATTTACCTACGCTTACCAGTGTCTGCAGCGCGCCAACATCGAAAACGGCATCAGCAAAGTAGAACTGCTGGCATATACGGTCCCCATCGAAAACTCCATCACGATCCAGACCCGGAGTATCATGGGTACCGAGATTCCCCATGTGAAATATATCCCAGATGCCGGTAAGCCTACCTATTCGTTCAGTGACACGCATGAATCAATTGACCAGGCGAAAGAGGCTTTCCGAAAAGTAAAGGATCTGACGATCAAGCTCTCCATGGTAGAAAATGCCGCTTATCGTCTGGCAACTAATATCAAAAAGACACAGAAACGCGCGAATGCGCTCCAGAACATTACAATACCGATGTACTCCTCTCTGGTCTATACGATCACAAATGCGCTGGAGGAGAAGGACAGAGAAGAATTCACCCGGCTGAAGGTGATCAAACGAATGAAAGTAAAGAAAGGGTAGCCCGGACCGGCTGCCCTTTCTTTTTTCAACGGCGGCGCCCCAAGGCCTGGTTTTGCCCGAAACCCTGGCGCCGCTTACAATCCCGGAATGCTCCCCTGGCATTTCCGGTGATTGATTCTTTCCTCTCTGTATTTGTCGTCTGCTATGCCACGGTCACTGTATACTCTTTCTCAAAACACTCTCCCGGATCTACCGCATTGATCCCCGGCTTCTCGGAGATATCCCGGTCGAACCCGATATTGTCCGCACGCCCCATCCAGGGCTCCAGGCAGACAAACGGCGCGTCTTTCACAGACCAGATTCCGAAGTTCGGGAACCCCTCACATTTCATACCGACATAAGGTGTTCCATCTTTGTGATACAGCCAGACTTCCCCGATCTGGCCTCCGTCAAAGATAAGTGCGTCATGTTCAAAGAGTTCTTCCGATACCTGATAACATTCTCCGTCAAGTTTCAATTCATGTACTTTTTTCGGATCCACAGCCGCCTCTGCCGGATCGATAAGCACATACTGAAGTTCCTCTTTTCCCGGGAACTTCAGAAGATAATCCGCCTTCACCTCATCTTTTCCCGCAAACCGGAACGCCGGATGCCCGCCGATCGTAAAGTAGATCGTCTCATCGGAGGGATTGCGCACCTCCCATTTCACGGTCAGGCTGTTTTTCTCCAGACGGTAAGTTATGATGAGTTCAAACTCAAAAGGATAAACTTCCTTCGTCTCCTCGTTCGATGCGAACAGGAAGGAAGCGCTGTCCTCGGAGGCGCGGATGCATCTGAACTCATTATCCCGCGCGAACCCGTGCTGAGAAGTCGGATACTGCACCCCGTTGATCAGGATCGTATTTTTATAGGTCTTTCCCACATTCGGAAAAAGCACCGGAGAATGCCGTTTCCAATATACCGGATCCGCCTCCCAGAGCACATCCGTACCGTTCTTTTTGTCATAAATGCGCGTTACCTCTGCCCCCATATCGGCAATCTCGACACAGAGCCGCTCATTTTCCAGCTTCATAAGATAGCCCTCCTTTGATCTTTTAATTTCTATAATGAAACGGAGAGTCTCCCCTCCGTTCATTTTCCTCTGCGGATACAGCCCGCTTTTATTCACTGTCTCCGGAATCCTCGACCTGAACACAGTTGTCCACAAGATAATCCAGCACCTTCTGTCTGAGGACAGAATCCTTTAACACTTCTTCCCCGTACTGCTCCTTGAAAGAGTCCACATCATCTGCCCCTGCATCCTCAGCAAGCTGTTCGATCTCATCCTCGTATTCTTCCTCTGTCGGTTCCAGATTTTCTTTCTCAGCGATCAGCTTCATCGCCTCGTCAAGCTGTACCGTCTGCTGTGCGGCAGTCTCCACGCTTGAGTTGAAATCTTCCTCTGTTGTCTGAAGATATGTGGTGATAAAATCAGAGAGTTCCATTCCGTACAGACCTGCGATGGATGTATAATACTGGTTTGCCTGCTCGATCTGCTCGTCCACTGCTCCTTCCGGATATTCCTTGATCTCGCTCTGGGCAAGGAGCGCATCCTGAATGCTTGTCTGGAGCTGGCTTTTTACTGTCTCCTCCGCATTCTCCTCCAGCGTCTCTCTGACTTCTTCACGATATTCGTCCACAGTATCGGAATCCTCGCTGTTTTCGGCAACCCACTTGTCTGTCAGTTCTGGGACAGTCTGGCTGTAAATTTCATTAAGTACAATATGGAACTGCGCAACAACGCCTGCCATTGCCGGGTTCTGGGAATAGGTCTCCGGGAACTGTACCGTGATGTCAAACTCATCTCCCGTATTATGTCCCTCGATCTGTTCCTCAAAGCCTTTATAGTCGTCTGTTGCTCCGATAAAAGAACCAGAACCAAGCTCAAGAGGCGCACCTTCTGCAGATCCGCCGTCAAACGCCTCTCCGTCCACATACCCTGTATAGTCAATATTTACCCAGTCGCCGGACTGTGCAGCACGATCTGTGATCGGAGTCTGGATCATGTCGGCGCTCAGAGCGTTCTGGATCGCCTGCTCCACCTGATCGTCCGTTACCTCTTCTGCAGTTACCTGGGGAACTTCCAGTCCTTTATACTGCTTCACAGTGACATATTCATTTGACACCTCGCCGCTGCAGCCTGCGAGAAGACTTCCCGCAAGTGCGGCAGATAACAGTACGACAGCAATTTTTCTTTTCATTTTCATTTTCCTCCATCTTTTAATCAATGTTATATTCAGATATTTCAATATTTCATTTTAAATATGACGCTACAACAGCGGAGACAGAAGTCTTGAGAACTGTTCCTTCGCCTTAATGACGATCCCTCTGTCGTCATACACCTTTCTTGTCACATGAGTGCACTGCGTCATATCGTTCTCAAAAGCACGCTCCAGCCTCTGAACCGTCCTCTCACTGTAGATCACTGCGTTCACCTCAAAGTTCAGGCCAAAGCTCCGGATATCCATGTTTGCAGTCCCGACGCACGCGACCATCCCGTCAATGCTCAGTGTTTTTGCATGGAGAAATCCATTGTTATACACGTAGCATTTTGCGCCGGCCGCCACCATTTCTCCGATATAAGAGTACGTCGCCCAGTAAACGAAAGGATGATCCGGTTTGCATGGCACCATGATCCTCACATCGATTCCCGAACGGCTGGCAATCTTAAGCGCATCCAGGATTGAATCATCCGGGATAAAATAGGGCGTCTGGATATATACATGATCCCTTGCGCTGTGGATCAGTCTGAGATAGTTGTCATGGATCGTCTTGATCTGGGAGTCCGGGCCGCTTGATATGATCTGTACCGGATCACGCCCTCCCCGCACATAGCGCGGAATCTCAAAAAGCGTATCGTCGAGGAACAGATTCTCCTTTGCCGCATAGTTCCAGTCAAGTACAAACCGGACCGCCAGCGACGTAACCGCGGCTCCTTCGATGCACAGATGGGTATCTCTCCAGTAACCGAATTTCGGATCCCGTCCGAGATATTCCCTTCCTACGTTAAATCCACCTACAAAACCGATCCTGCCGTCAATGACGACGATCTTTCTGTGATTCCGGTAGTTTACACGGAGCTGGAGTTTTCCCAGAATGGCCGGGAAAAATTCCGCAACTTTGATCCCTTCGCTTTTAAGACGGTCCCAGTCCCTTTTATGCATGGTTCGGCACCCCATACTGTCAAAGAGTACCCGTACTTCCACGCCCTCTCTCGCCTTCTCGATCAGGACTTTCTCGATTTCCTGCCAGAGTTCGTCGTTTCGGATGATATAATACTGAAGGTGGATATATCTCTCCGCCCTTCTCATCTCATCGATCAGAGCGCGGAATTTTTCCTTTCCGTCCGTATAAATCCTGATATCATTGTTATCTGTCAGGACAGCCTCGCCCGCTTCAAGATTATACAGGATCAGATCCTTAAACCGGTTCATCTCGGGATTTGCCAGCAGAAGTTTCCGGTGATAGATTGTCTCCTCCTGACGCCGGACCGCGTACTTTACTTCTCCCTCGATCTCTTTCGCATTAAACATCCTGCTTTTGTGGAAGTCCTGTCCGATGATAAGATACAGGACAAATCCCAGGATCGGTATAAAATAAAGCAGAAGCAGCCATGTCCATACCGTCTGCGGAGACCTTCTCTGAAAAAACACGATCACCAGAGAGAGAAGCACATTGATGATGACCAGATTGTCCATGATAAAATCAAAGACTGTCACCGCTCCGTTCCAAATTGTTTCTGCCATAATAATATTGATCATACTCCTTTTCCTGTCTTGGCGTTTCCGCCGATTCTCCGCAGTCCCCGGCACAAGCTGATGCTCCCTGGAGATCCTGCGCTTTTTCCAGACATAAAACGCCATCATAGACAGTATACTCGCAATCCCGGCAAAAAGTAAACCCAAAATGGTAATTCTCTTGCACTTCCCCGAAAACAATGTTACAATACTACATGCAAAACAGCGCATTACAGAGCGTTTAGGAGGGTTTTAACGTGAGTACATTCACTATCGTCTTGCTCGTCATCCTTGTCGTGTTGATCGCAGCATGCATCGCATTATATTTCTTTGGAAAGAGAGCAGAAAAGAAGCAGGCGGAACAGCAGGAACAGATGGACGCGGCAGCGCAGACCGTCAGCATGCTCATCATCGATAAAAAGAAGATGAAGCTGAAAGAAGCCGGATTTCCTTCCGTGGTACTTGAAAATACGCCGAAATACTTAAGGCGCACCAAAGTCCCGGTAGTAAAGGCAAAGATCGGACCCAGGATCATGACCCTGATGTGCGACGCCAAAGTATTTGAGGTCATTCCTGTAAAGAAAGAAGTCAAAGCTGTCGTCAGCGGAATTTACATAACATCTCTCAAGAGTGTCCGCGGCGGTTCCATCGAGGCTCCGCAGAAAAAGAAAAAAGGGCTTCTTGCAAGATTCAAAAAAGACTGATCAAAAAAAAGCTTATGGATTCTGAATTCAGAACCCATAAGCTTTTTTATTCCATAATGCCGTTTCTTATGTATCTGTTTCCGGCATCTGCATTTATTTTTTAACTCAGTACGGAGAACTCCCCGCTGTTCTTCGAAGTGATGTTCATCCGGATCCTGCAGTCCGCCAGCGGTTCATGGTTCACATCAAGCTCATAGTCCACGGACACATCGATGTTGTCCTCTGAAACATTGACCTTCATATTTTTCGTGTTGATGCCGATAAGCATCTGCCCGTAGGGCGTCCTGTAATATGTCAGGTTCTTTCTGTTCTTCTCAAACACCATATGCGCGCCGGTCCCGCCGCTCTTCATAATCTCCACGCTGTCGCCGTCGGTGATCTTGATCTTGTTTCTGACTGTTCCGGCCATTCCCTCCAGCACTTCATCATAGATGATATAATGTTTTCCGTTCCGGAAGTAATAGCTGGCAGGCGTCACAACCTCGATCGGTTCGTTCTCCTCATCCGGCTGCGGGGAAACGATCCCCATATGCAGCCCGGAGATACTGACCAGTACATCCTTCGTCATATTTTAATATTCCTCAATATTTACTACATTCGTGGTGGGTACGTCAAAGGGCATCACCGTGTTGGCAAATTTTCTGAACTTCTCCGCAGCGTCGCTGACGAAGAAAGAATATCTGCTGTGCTGCTCCGTGGAGCCGTCATTCGCCATTCCCCGTTCCTCCAGCATCTTCTTAAGATCCATAGCCGTCTCGTAGGCCGGATTGACGATCTGGATCCGGTCACCCATATAGTCCCGGATTTTCGAACGGATCAGCGGATAATGCGTACATCCCAGGATCATTGCGTCAATATCCGTATTCCGCATGGATTCCAGATAATACTCGATGATCTCCCGGGTCACAACATGCTCTTTAAAGCCTTCCTCCACAAGTGGTACGAAGAGCGGGCAGGCCTTCTCTATCACTGTGATGTCCGGAGCCATCTCATGGATGACCTTCGTATACATCCCGCTCTGGACTGTCGCGTCCGTTCCGACCACGCCTACCTTGCGGTTCTTCGTCGCCTCAACGGCAGCTCTGGCTCCCGGGATGACCACTCCCATGATCGGGATATCAAACTCATCCCTCACCGCGTCCAGTGCCAGCGCGCTCGCAGTATTGCAGGCGATCACGATCGCCTTGACCTGCTTTGTCTTCAGAAAACGGATGATCTGCTCCGAAAAGCGGATGATCGTGTTCTGTGATTTGCTTCCGTATGGAACACGCGCCGTATCCCCGAAATATACGATATTTTCTTCCGGCAGCTGACGGGATATCTCCCGCGCAACTGTCAGGCCGCCGACTCCGGAATCGAATACTCCCACCGGAGCCGTTTTTCTGCTCTCCATACCCACGTTTCTCTGTCTCCTACAGTGCTAATGTTTTCGCGACATCATACTGATACTGTGATATCGACTTCTTCATTGCAAGTGCTTCCTCAATGTCGTAGTCAACAAACTCTCCGTTCTTGTAACCTACGACACGGTTCGTCTTGCCCTGGCAGAGAAGGTCTACCGCCATGGCTCCCATGATGGACGCGTAAACTCTGTCCTTACATGTGGGGCTTCCGCCGCGCTGCATGTGTCCCAGGATCGTCGCTCTTGTCTCCATGCCTGTCGCAGCCTCAATCCTCTTTGCCATGTTGATGGAATCACCGATACCCTCGGCGTTGATGATGATATAGTTCTTCTTTCCACGTTTCTGGCACTCTTTGATGTCCGCGATGATTGCTTCCTCATCAAGATCGTGCTCCTCAGGCATCAAGATACGCTCTGCGCCGTTGGCGATACCGCACCACAGTGCAAGGTATCCGGCGTCACGTCCCATAACCTCGATGATACTGCATCTCTCGTGAGATGTGGAAGTATCACGCACTTTATCAATTGCTTCCATTGCTGTGTTTACTGCGGTGTCAAACCCGATCGTATAATCTGTACATGCGATATCCAGATCGATCGTTCCCGGAATACCGATCGTATTTACTCCAAGATTGGCAAGTTTCTGCGCACCGGCAAAGGAACCGTCACCACCGATGACAACCAGTCCGTCAATACCGTATTTCTTGCAGATTGCCGCTGCTTTCTGCTGTCCTTCTTCTGTTCTCATTGACTTGCAGCGTGCTGTCTGGAGGATCGTACCTCCGCGCTGGATCGTGTCGGAAACATCACGTGCTGACATGTCAATGATCTCTTCCTTGAGAAGTCCGTGATATCCCCTGCGGATTCCGCGCACTTTCAGTCCTTTGGACAGAGCAGTCCTCACGACCGCACGGATCGCCGCGTTCATTCCCGGAGCGTCGCCGCCGCTGGTAAGAACACCTATCGTACGGATTCTGTCTTCAAAATCATCTGCATACATTTCATCTAATGCTTTTTCTGCCATGTTTTTCTCCACCTTTCCTTTTCATAATAGGTTTCAGCCGCCTGTCCGACCCCGTCGTTACACGCAGCTTTCAAGATAACCGCCAAACCCGGAAATTGCATATTTTTATCAATTCCGAGAATATTCTACCGTATTTAGAAATGGTTTTCAATAGCTTTTTCCACCACTTTTACCCGGCTTTCCCCGTAATGATTCATTAATCTGCTCAAAATCTGAGGGTCTATCCTGATATTCCGGTTCTTCGGAAAACGCTTCACAGCCCGCTCCTTCGCACAGTAGATCACCACTTCATCATCGCCCTCCGAATCGGCCAGATATCCGTTCACGATCTGCTCCTCGTCCAGATAAGCCGCCTTATCCGGGAACTGGATCCACAGTTCCCTCTTTTTCTGTTCAAAGGGAATCACCTTCTCACAGATCAGCTTGCTGGCCCGCTCGTCCTCCTCGGACACTCTCCCCCGGATGAATACTTTGCTGTCCAGTTCAAGATACTGACGATTCTTTTCATAATCCCTGGGGAAGACGACGACCTCAACAGTCCCCATCAGATCCTCCAGCGTGAGAAATGCCATCATCTGGTTTGTCTTCGTGTGCTTTACCGTCTTGTCGATGATCATCCCGCCGATGACAGCCCGGGCGCCGTCGCGCACTTTTGTTATCCCGGTCTCCTCATCCGGCTGGAAATCTCCCGTTGTCGCAGTGATCGATTTCCTCCACTGCTCTTCATATTCTTCCAGCGGATGCCCGCTGACATAGATCCCAAGCACCTCTTTTTCAAACGCAAGGAGGTTTTCCCTGGAATACTCGCCCACATCCGGGAGCCTGATCTGGAATTCCTCTTTCTGGTCTTCCCCCACCATGTCAAAGAGCGTCATCTGCCCTGCCATAGAATATTTCTTCTCCTGGTTGACATGGTCCACGATCTGGATGTAGATGCTCATGAACTGCTTCCTGGTCCCTCCCAGCGTATCCAGCGCCCCGGATTTGATCAGGTTTTCGATGGCGCGCTTGTTCAGCGTCTCCCTGGAGGACATCCTTGTGATAAAATCCTCCAGATTCTTGAACAGCCCGAACTGCTCTCTCTCCTCCACGATAGCTTTGATCACGGGTTTCCCGATGCTCTTGATCGCGGCAAGTCCGTATCGGATATTTCCTCCGTCAACGGAGAAATTTGCCTCTCCCTTATTGATGTCAGGAGGCAGGATCCGGATATTCATCTGCCGGCAGGCGTAGATATATTCTGCCACTTTTGGAGGATTTTCAATCACGGATGTCATAAGTGCCGCCATGAATTCCACAGGATAGTAATATTTCAGCCATGCCGTCTGATAAGAGACCACCGCATACGCCGCAGCATGAGACTTGTTGAAAGCATATTTGGCGAAATCGATCATCTCGTCATAGATCTTGTTCGCCGTCTTCTCATCGATCCCGTTCTTAACACACCCCGGAGTGTTGGTCTTCTCATCGCCGTAGACAAAGATCTGACGCTCCTTCTGCATCACATCCGCCTTTTTCTTTGACATGGCACGGCGGAGAAGATCGCTCCGGCCCAGCGTATACCCTGCCAGATCCCGCACGATCTGCATGACCTGTTCCTGATATACGATACAGCCGTAAGTAGGCGCAAGGATCGGTTCCAGCTGGGGGCAGTCATAGGTGATCGACGCCGATTCATTCTTTCCTTTTATATACTGCGGGATAAAGTCCATCGGTCCCGGGCGGTACAGCGCGATTCCTGCTATAATGTCCTCCAGGCTGTGGGGTTTGAGTTCTTTCATGAAGCTCTTCATCCCGCTGCTCTCTATCTGGAAGATGCCGTCCGTTTTCCCGGTCCCGATATAATCCATCACCGCCTGGTCATTGTAGTCGATCTTCTCGATATCAAGGGACGGATCTTTCCTTCTCGCCATGTTGACCGCATTCTGGATCACAGTCAGGGTCCTCAGCCCCAGGAAGTCCATCTTCAGAAGCCCCAGTTCCTCCAGCGTCGTCATAGTAAACTGGGTCGTGATCGTCCCGTCCGCCGCACGGGAAAGCGGCACATATTCGTCCACGGATTTCTGGCTGATCACGACTCCCGCAGCATGCATGGAACTGTGGCGCGGCAGCCCTTCCAGCCGCTTCGCCATGTCGATCAGGTTCTTCACCTGTTCGTCCGTCTCATAGGTCCGCCTAAGTTCCGGATTCTCCTTCAGCGCCTTGTCGATCGTGATATTCAGTTCCTGGGGGATCATCTTCGCTATAGAGTCCACAAAAGCATAGGGCAGGTCCATCACCCTTCCCACGTCGCGGATAACGCCCCGGGCCGCAAGGGTTCCAAAGGTCACGATCTGCACCACACGGTCTTTCCCGTATTTTCTCACCACATAATCAATGACCTCCTGCCTTCTCTCAAAGCAGAAGTCAACGTCGATATCGGGCATGGACACACGTTCCGGATTCAGGAAACGCTCAAAGAGAAGCTGATACCTGATAGGATCGATCGTTGTGATTCCCAGACAGTAGGAAACGATACTTCCCGCCGCGGATCCTCTTCCCGGTCCCACCGCGATCCCGTGATCCTTGGCATATTTGATAAAATCCCATACAATAAGGAAATAATCCACATACCCCATATTTTTAATGGTATCCAGCTCATAGGAAAGGCGGTCTTTGAGTTCCTGTGAAGGTTCGCTCCCATAACGCTTTTCCAGGCCTTCCCAGCACAGCTTCTGCAGATACTCCCACGAAGTCATCCCGTCCGGGACGTCATATTTCGGCAGCTTTGTCACACCGAACTCGATCTCCACGGAGCAACGGTCTGCTATCTTCTGGGTATTGTCCAGCGCCTGAAGAGCATAGGGGAACAATGCCTCCATCTCCTCCGGAGATTTCACATAATACTGACCTCCCTCGTAGCGCATCCTGTTCTCATCCGCCAGTTTCTTTCCGGTCTGGATACAGAGAAGGATATCATGGGCCTTCGCGTCCTCCGCATAGGTATAGTGGACGTCGTTGGTGGCTACCAGAGGAATCCCTGTCTCCTGGGACATCTTCATAAGCTGCTGGTTCACCAGCGCCTGATCCGGTATCCCGTGATCCTGAAGTTCCAGGAAATAATTGTCTTCACCGAAAATATCCCTGTATTCAAGGGCTGTCTTTTTCGCCTCATCGTAAAGCCCCTTCACGATATATCTCTGGACCTCCCCGGCAAGACAGGCGCTCAGGGCAATGATCCCTTCATGATATTTTCTGAGGAGCTCCTTGTCCACACGCGGCCGGTAATAATATCCCTCCACAAAGCCTTTCGAGACGATCTTCATCAGATTCGCATAGCCTTTATTGTTCTCCGCAAGAAGGACAAGGTGATAATATCTGTCGTCACCGCCCGTCACTTCCCGGTCAAACCGGGAGTTGGGCGCCACATATACCTCGCACCCGAGGATCGGATTAATTCCCTGTTTCTTCGCCTCACGGTAAAAGTCAATGACACCGTACATAACGCCGTGATCTGTGATTGCGGCACTGTTCATTCCCAGCTCTTTCACCCTGGAAACATATTCTTTTATTTTATTCGATCCATCCAACAGACTGTATTCTGTATGGACATGTAAATGTACAAAACTCATCCGGCACCTCTTTTTTCGTCCCTGACTGAAAATTGCTCTCCGTAACACAAAAGGGCCGTTCCCCTTCGGGAACCGCCCTCACTGTTCTTCTCTCTTAAGAACTCCCCGTCGTTCGACTCAAGGCGTTTTATTGACCTCCGTCCATCATAAAATGGATCAGTCTGTCTGTATCTTCCTTCTCATAAGCGATGACCTCAAGCTCCGGGATCTCGCCGTTTGAAAAGATGTTTGCCATGGAAACATACTGAGAAAGCTTTGACTTCAGGTTCAGTCTGTCCCCTTCTCCTGTTACCAGCTCGACTCTTCCCTTGCACTGATCAATGACATTGAAAAAGCCTTCTATATCTGTTATGTTCTGAACTTTCATTTAAACATATCTCCTTTCTCTCATTCAGTCTAATGTCATATGGAGATGCGCAGTTTACGCATT
>ERZ1090862.1195-NODE-1197-length-11540-cov-7.706922_pt1 | contig 11540 bp, 12 predicted proteins | sample MGYA00478481_ERZ1090862 | MGnify/ENA primary metagenome ERZ1090862 (study PRJEB33644, sample SAMEA5815745) | chicken gut metagenome | biome: Chicken; feature: Gastrointestinal Tract; material: Caecum | place: Ireland | collected 2019-01-01 | study: A study of... | reverse complement strand
CTTATTTATCTTATCGTCTAATTCTTATCTGTAACAACCTATTTCTTGTGATATTCCCGGCTGTTTTTGCAGGATTTTATCCATTTTCGCAGAGATCCCCCGGAAATTCTCCCTAACCAGGAAAACCCAGGGGTTCTTTCCTTAACTTATACTATATAATCCTCTTTCCTGAACGGGATCTCAAACGTCTTCATCGCCTCAATAAGCTGGTCTACATTCTTCGGACTGTACAGCGGCGCGCAGTCAAAATCCTGCTGCCCGAAAAATCCCAGCACTACCTGTGAAACTGTTGCATTATACTCTCTGCACAGCTCCTTCACGCGCTCTGCCGTCCGGATATTCCCCTCCGTATAATAAGGACTTCCCTTCACTGCATCCGGGCCTTTCGATATATACTTGTGGAAAAATCCGCTGCACACTCCCATATAAGGCATCAGGAGATTTGTCTTTACCTGCCGGTGATATTCCTGCATCTCTTCATCCACATAGACAAGAGTATCGTCCTCCAGAGGATTCATATATTTATATCCCAGATTGAGGAGGCACTGGTTAGCGGCAAATCCACGATATCCTTTCTTTCTGCAGTATGCATCCGCCTCTTTTATCCTTGCAGTCGTCCAGTTAGAGCACCCGTAGTAACGGATCTTTCCCTCTCTGCGAAATTCCTCCATGGTCTCGATCAATTCTTCCACAGACTGGTTCAGATCGTCTCTGTGGTAAAAATAAATATCAATATGATCTGTCCTCAGCTTTTTCAGTGAATCTTCCAGATCAGAGACCATATCAGCTTTTGTCATCCTGCTGATATGAGTATCCGGATTGTCTACAGTCATGTCAGGATGTCCGCCTTTTGTGACAAGCACGACCCTGTTCCTTTTTCCGCTCCGCTCAAGCCAGTCTCCAATAACACGCTCACTTCTTGCTTTTTCCGGTTTCACCCAGTCAGAATACACATGTGCCGTATCGATCAGGGAACCCCCGTTATCCAGAAACGCATCAAATAACCGGTCTGCGTCTGCCCCGTCCCATACAAGACCAGCCCCTGTTGTTCCAAGCCCGAAGGGAAACATTTCTATATCCGTCTCGGGAATTCTTATTCTTTTTATCATCGTGTTCCTCCTTTTCTGCAGCCTTCCTACAGTTTCCTCTCTTTAACACACTTCAGCGCCCTGAGCCCTTTTGCAAAGACAAAAAGACGGTCTATGTCCGGATTCCGTTCTTTATAGGCTTTCTCGATCTCTTCCAGTTCTCCTTCATCGAGGCGGCTCTTCATCCGGATACAGTCACATACCGTCCTGTCAACAGAATACACTCTGTAGGATCCAAACTCTGTATTTACTGTCTCGATCTCATCCTCGGCACCTGTATTCTGGAAATAGTACCGGATGACCGGGAACGCAAACTCCATTTTCTTCCTGTCCGTCCGCTCCGTCGCTACAGAGATGACCTTCGGCTCTTCTTTCAGCAGCTTCTGAAGGTATCCCGCGCTGTCCATACAGATCACGGCTTTCTCATTCACCTTCCCGATCTCAATATATTTTCGGTCCTTTGGTCTCTCATAGCCGCACTTATTGCACCAGTACCATCCTCGTGCAAACTTATCCAGTATCTCCCGATCTACAAGTTCCTGGATCTGTGCTATCGTCACTCCTTTCTCTTTCAGCTGTTCAAAACTCATATAGCCGTGATTGTCATGAAAGAGATCAATGATTTTGTCATAGGTCTTCAGCAGCATTTACGTCTCTCCTTTTCTGTGTGCTGATGCAGCACCTATGGAAGCGTATCTGCATCAATTATCCATTGTTCTCCCGATACTTAAGCTTACACATATCTTATCATTCACCACAAGAAAGGTCAAGCACTATTTTAAAAGCCCTCCACTGGAGCTTTCCACAAATCCATATCTTCTTCGGTCCATGATCTTGCAGAACGCCACCGCTGCTCCCGTACTTACCGCTGTGGCCAGGATGCCTGCTCCCACGATCGCTGCCGGATTCACGCTGCCGTACTGACTCCGGTATGCGATCACATTCACCGGGATCAGCTGAAGAGAGGAAATATTTATGATCAGAAATGTGCACATTTCATTGCTGGCTATTCCCTTTTTTCTCACCGGTCCAGATATTATTCCATTTCTTCTACCTTCTTCTAATTTCTCCAGTTCTTCCATGGCTTTCAGACCCGCTGGTGTTGCCGCCCACCCAAGCCCGAGAAAATTAGCAATAAAGTTGGTGGTGATATGTTCGTTTGCCTTATGCTCTTCTGGTATCTCCGGGAAGAGGAAACGGATAAGCGGCCTCATCTTTCCGGAAGCTGATTCTATGATTCCCGCCCTGGAAGCGATCTCCATGATTCCGGTCCAGAAAGCCATCACTCCGATCATAGTGATGCACAGTGTTACCGCGTCTTTTGCCGAATCCAGTGCCGCATTCGTGATCTCCGGCATCTTCCCGTTAAACGCCCCGAAAATGATTCCTGTCAGTATCATTCCCGCCCAAAGATAATTCAGCATATCATTCTCCTCTTCACTTTTTCTTCTCTTCCAGAATATCCCACATATATTCTTCCACGATCTCAAACGGCGCCGGCCCTGTTGTAAGGACTGCGTCATGAAATTTTTTCTGTGAAGCTTCCTCCTGTTTCCTGAACCACTCTTTCTTGAGTTCCAGGAATTCCACATATCCGATATAATATTTCAGATAATTTGCCGGTGAGCCAATGATCAGCTCATATATCTGCTCCACTGTCTCTGCATCTGTTATACCGTAGCTGCTGAAAAACGCCACAGTATCAAGCCTGCTCCAACCTTCATAATGTATCCCCATATCCGCCAGAGCATAAAGTGCAAGAATGATGGAACTGTTTTTCTGCAGAAGAACAGCCTGTTCCTTTGAAAGAGGTGTCAGATAATAGCTGCACATCTCAGCATAGGTAGCCCATCCCTCCACATAACCGCCAAAACTGAACAGACTTCTCACCGGATCCGGGTCCGTCCCTTCATAATATACTGTCTGGTAAAGATGTCCCGGGTAACCTTCGTGCGCAAGAGTTGTAAACAACGTCAGATCATCCCCCATCTTGGACTGATTGAGATAGATCACATTTTCCCCTGTATTGTCTATTGCCGGAATCATATAAAATGCCGGACTCAGATGTTCTTCCATTTCCGACGGAACATATTTTATTTTAAGTTCCGTCTCCGGGGACTCCGGAAATGCATTTCTTATTCCCGCTTCCAGCTTGCCGAGAATAATCTCCGCATCTTCCTGTCCGCTCTTTGCCATCGTCTCTTTTGCATCCTCGGCAGTAGTCCCCACTACGGCTTCCATTGCTTCCAGATCCTCTGTTATCTGCCGCCTTGTCAGATCTTCCAGTTCTCTTACCGTGCGATCCGTTCCCGTAGATTGTTTCACCAGGATTTCATAGTACTCCTTCCCGTCCGGCAGAAAACAGAGCCCTTTCTCATTCTCTCCTGTTCCCATCAAACCTTTTACCGCTGAAATGAGTTTCTGATATGCCGGATAGATATAATCCTCCATCATAAGTGCATTTTCCTGTATATAGTCACTTTTTTCTTTCTCAGATAATTCTTTTACTTCATGTACTCTATCTTTGAAAGTAGAGTACAGATAATTCCCCTCTCCCATATCCAGGAAAGCGTTGCACTGCTCCACAACGGTCTCAGCCGCATAGTCTGCCATGAACAGCCCCGCCTCTGATTTTTTCTGTTCAAACTCGATCAGGCTTTCAAAATATTCCGGGGTGCTTTCCATTAAGCGCAGATAGTCTTCCACATCCTCCCTGTCATAGAACTGATATTCTGACAGAATCACCGGAAGCTGTGTCTGGATTCCGCTCACCAGTCCCATCGGCTCGTCATAGAGAAGATAATCCGCACTCTCTTCCGCTGTTCCCGCGCTGTAGTCCAGAATATCATATGTGATCTGATTCCTGATATCCAGTTCCTTATATTCAAACCCGTCCAGAACCTTCCGCATATTTTCTGCAGCTGCTCTGAGCTGAGACGGATCTGAGGTAATCTCCCCGAATCCTTCAGCTTCGGAGCGGATTCCGAATGCTTCCGGATCTTTCAGAGTATAGTGAAGCGTGACCGCATCTGATGATACCTCCGACACAAACAGCGCTTCCGTATAATCCCGAAATCGTTCATTTTCATCCTGTATCTGTCCTTTCCCACACCCGGAAAGGAGAAATACCGGAATCAATATCAAAGCTGTGCCTCTTTTCCTGTTGCTTTTATTCTTCTTTTTGTTGGGGATTATGTAAGATATAGAGAGAAACGACATAATGTCTCCAGAAATTTTCTTACCTCATTATATGTTCTTAATTTTTTGATATTCCTGATGCACTCTCTGTCCCCGCATTCTCCTTTTTCCCCTGGCCGATGAATCCCCGGTCCCGGCTGTGCATATAACTCTATAAAGCGTACATATCAGGCAGAGGTATCTGTGAATCTTATTGTTTACATATCTGATTTTATCGTTCCTTTTCTTATACTTGCCATCGTTGTATACGGTATCCTGAAAGGGATCAACGTATACGACACATTTATCACAGGCGCACGCAGCGGTTTTCTGACTGTGATCCGCCTTATGCCCACTCTGATCGGTCTCATGGCCGCTGTGGGAATCCTGCGCGCTTCCGGCTTTCTGGACTTCCTGGCATCTGTGATCGGGACATTCTCCTCGCGGATCGGTTTTCCCGGGGAACTGGTTCCCCTGACAATCGTAAAAATGTTTTCCTCCTCTGCTGCCACAGGACTGCTCCTGGACGTTTATGAAAATTATGGAACAGATTCCCGGCTGGGTCTGATCGCCTCGATCTCCATGTGCTGTACCGAAACTATTTTCTACACTATGAGCGTCTACTTCATGACCGCCGGCATCAAAAAATCCCGATACACTCTGGCCGGAGCATTGATCGCAACACTCGCAGGGCTTGCCGCCAGTGTTTTTCTCGCGTCATCTTAAGGATTGTACCAGGGTTTTCTTTGTGATAAAATATGGGAAGGAAAGACTGACAGATGGAGGTGTACTTATGGCCAGCGTGACATTTGAACACTTAACAAAGACTTACCCCAATGGTTTTGTTTCCGTAAATGATGTAAATCTGTTTATAGAGGACGGAGAATTCGTCGTATTTCATGGCCCAAGCGGCTGCGGAAAATCCACGATCCTGCGGATGATCGGAGGTCTGGAAGATATCACTTCCGGCGAGATCTATCTGGGGAAAGAGCTTCTCAACGATATCCTTCCCCGCGACAGACGCCTTGCCATGGCCTTTCAGAATTATACACTGTACAAACATATGAATGTATATGACAATATGGCGCTGGGTCTCAGACTGAGAGACCTTCCCCGTCCGGTGATCGATTCCCGCGTAAAATCTGCGGCACAGTTCCTGGGGATTTCAGATATCCTCACATCTAAGCTGCGTGCTATCTCAGATTCGCAGCGGCAGCGTGTCGCTCTGGGCCGTGCAATTGTATGCCAGCCCAAAGTTCTTCTCGTCGATGAAGACTTTGCCCGGCAGGATGACGACAGGCGCAGAGAGATGCTGGAGGATATCCTGCGGATCAACAGCGAACTCGGGATCACCGTATTGTATGTCACAAATGACTACGAGGAAGCCGTTTCTCTTGGAAAGCGGATCGTCTATATGAAAGATGGACGGATCGTTGATTTTGATGATATCTACAACTAAGATGTACCCAAACATAACCGGCTGGATCAAAGTCGATCTCCGGGAGCTCCAAACGGCAGATTCCGGAATTATAAGCAACGGACCACAGTCCCGGGTCATCCCTGACTGTGGTCCGTCAATGTCAACCCAAAACGGAAAGAGGAAGATCCCCCTTTCCGTTTTTTATCTTTTAATCATTTTTTTTTCAAGATAGTTATATATATCTCTCTTAGAAACTCCACGGTCCTGAGCCGTTTTCTTCATCGCTTCTTTTCGATCAGCGCCCTGGGAAATATAATATGCCACATGATCCTCTATGCTCATCTGCTCCCATTTCTTCTGTTCTTCTCTCTCGATCTCTTCCTGGCTTTTTCCGTCAATAACCAGTACGCATTCCCCTCTGGGCTCCGTACTCTCATAGTAAGAGACCGCATCGCAAAGCGTACCTCTGTATACTGTCTCGTGCTTTTTTGTCAGTTCTCTGCACACCGCCACATTGCGCTCATCCCCCAGCCGTTCTTCAAGAAGTTTCAGCGTCCGCACAAGGCGGTGCGGCGCTTCATAAAGGATGATCGTCCTGGTCTCTCTCTCCAGTTCCGTGAGAATCTTTTCCCTCTCCTTTTTTTCAGAAGGCAGAAACGCCTCAAACGCAAATCTTCGGGTTGGAAGACCGGACATAGTAAGCGCAGTAATACATGCAGCCGCTCCGGGAACAGAAGTAACCCGAATTCCGTTTTCATGGCACATACGCACCAGTTCTTCCCCCGGATCTGAGATTCCCGGCGTGCCTGCATCCGTGATCAGAGCAATATTTTTCCCCTCAAGAAGCTTCTCGATAAGCTTTCTCCCCTTATCATACTTGTTATACTCATGATAGGAGGTCATGGGCGTCTGTATCGCAAAATGATTCAGCAGACGGATACTGTTCCTCGTGTCCTCCGCTGCGATCAGATCCACCTCCTTCAATGTCCGTATCGCACGAAAAGTCATGTCTTCCAGATTTCCTATAGGTGTCGCACAAAGATATAAAATTCCCGCCATCTCTTCCTCCCGAATCTTCCGTCACCGATACATCCCCGTATGTCCATATCCATTTTCCTGCTGCCCGTCTTCTGTCCGGCTGAACAGTATGATCGGCGGTTCGATCTTTACGCGGGGTTTTGCCCCTCTCACTCCTTCAACAAGCACCATACTGGGTTCCCTGTCTATATAGGGATGGACAAACTGTATCCGCTTCGGCTCTATTTTAAAATAATTCATCTTTATCAGAATCTCTGTCAGACGGAACGGTCTGTGCACCATGTAGAATCTTCCTTTATCCTGCAGCAGTCTCATACTCTCCCGGAGGATATCATCCAGGGAGCAGAGCACCTCGTGGCGAGCGATCGCCTTTGCATCATCCGGATTTCTCAGTCCGTGGTCTGCAAGCATATATGGCGGATTCGTTGTTATAACATCAAAAAAGGCCGGCTTGAATATCTCCGCCGCCTCTTTGATGTCCCCTGTCACAATATCGATCCTCTCTTCCAGATGATTATGCGCGATGCTTCTTCGCGCCATCTCTGCGATATCATCCTGTATCTCAAGTCCCGTCAGATGTCCCGCGTCTGTTTTTGCAGAGAGCAGCACCGGTATAATACCATTTCCTGTTCCCAGATCCAGAAGCCGTTCTCCCGGTTTCACTCTCGCAAAATCCGAAAGGAGTACCGCATCGATCCCAAAACAGAATTTATCCGGATTCTGGATCAGCTCCAGCCCATTGAGCTGAAGATCGTCCAGCCGTTCTCCGGGTCTTATATCATTTGTCATTTAATTTTGATGCTCCCTCTTTATGTTCCAGTGCCGACAGTTTCCTTTTCTCTTCCTTTGACACTCTCTGTTTCTTCTTTCTCGGCTTAAATTTCAATTCATCCGCTTTGTATTCACGGATTTCCTTTTCATCATTGTCCAGATTCACTACAACCTTGACCTGTCTGCGCAGCACACTCAGAGAGTGGACCACACCGGTCAGCCCGTCTTTTGTTGTGACCGTATCTGCAACGGAAGGAAGCTGGCTGTTAAGCACCTCATATGTCTCTTCCTCGTTGGTCAGACAGCACATCAGTCTCCCGCATACTCCTGAGATCTTAGACGGATTCAAAGAAAGATTCTGTTCCTTTGCCATCTTGATCGACACTGCCGCGAACTCAGTCAGATATGTGCTGCAGCACAATGGCCTTCCGCATATGCCGATCCCACCCTTGATCTTCGTCTCGTCACGAACTCCGATCTGCCGCAGCTCAATCCTGGTACGGAACACTGCCGCCAGATCCTTCACCAGTTCACGAAAATCGATTCTTCCATCCGCTGTAAAATAAAACAGGACTTTATTATTGTCAAAGGTATATTCCGCATCGATCAGCTTCATCTCAAGACCGTGTTTCTTTATCTTTTCTTTGCAGATCTTAAATGCCTCTTTTTCCTTCTGATGATTCTTTTCCACTGTTTTTCTGTCCTGTTCCGTGGCAACGCGGATCACCGGTTTCAGCGGCTGGACCACTTCTTCGTCCTTTACGTCCTTTGGATCACTCACAACGCGTCCATACTCGATCCCACGTGCAGTCTCCACAATAACATGATCTCCGCGTTTTATATTGAATTTTCCCGGAGCGAAAAAGTAAATCTTTCCCGCTGTCCGGAATCTGACACCGATTACTTTTGTCATCCTGTCAATTCTCCTTTATTGTCAATAAAAGCAGTTCCATAGTCAGTTCAAAGTTTACGTTTGCCTTTATTCTTGACTTTGCTTTCTCAATCCCGTCCAGAATGTTCTCTATCCCCTCGTAAGAACTCTTGCTCGCCCGTTCCCTGATATATCTGAGCTGATCGGAAAACACCACTCTGTCCACACTTTTGGTTGCCTTATAGATCAGTACATCTCTGTACCAGATAGCAATGATATCCAGATAATCATTGATCTCCAGCTTATAGGTCATGCATTTTTTCACCGCTTCCATCAGTTCGGAAACATCCATCTCGTCGATATTCTTCAGAAGATGGACCGCTTCCTCTTTGATCTCATTGAAGTGGTCTGAAGTTGCGAGCATGATTGCCTTCCCCATATTCCCCTGGGCAAAGGCAACACAGACATCTGCTTTATAATCCGGTATCTCCATCTGCTCCATAAGATATTTCTTTACGAGCTGATCTTTGATATTTCTCAGCTTCATCATAACGCATCTTGAACGGATCGTAGGAAGCATAGTTTCCGCATTCTCTGTAAGCAGCATGATCACAGCGTATTCCGGCGGCTCCTCAATTGTCTTGAGGAGGGCGTTCTGAGCCTGAACCGTCATCAGATCTGCCTCAGGGATGATATAGATCTTATATTTGCTGCTGTAAGGTTTTATGACAATGTCATTATTTACCTGTTCTCTGATATCGTCTACACTGATCGTATTCGGTTTCTCATGCGTTACGCGGATAATATCCGGATGATTTCCGCTGACAGCCTGTTTACAGGACTGACATTTTCCGCATGCATCGCCGTCTTCCTGTCTGTTCTGACACTGCAGGCTCATGGCAAAAAGATTGGCCAGCATTTTCTTTCCCGATCCTCTCTCCCCATTCAGGATATAGGCATGGGAAACCGCATCCGCACTCACAGCGCTCTCGATATATTTAATGATATTCTTATGTCCTACTACATCTTTAAAACCACTCATATTTTTCACCTGCCGTGCATATTATACAAAGTTTTACTTATTTAGTATAACACAATCCGCCATCAAGTCATACCCCCAAATCTTCGATATACCCGCCAATCTCTTCCATACATTCCGCAAGATCATCATTTACAAAACACTTAATGATCCCTGCTCTTCTGAGATTCTCCTCCGAAAAATCTTCCTCATCTGCAAGAAATCTTCTACACATTTCCGCATATTTGGGCTGACTCTGTTCTCTTTCTCTCTCAAGCGCCCTCGAGAGCCGAAGGCCATCCTCCGTTTCAATATAAACCGGAACGATACTATCCTCTCCGTAATACTCTTTCAGCGCCTGGAAGGACACCAGCGTACCGATCACAAGATAATTGTGACGCGAAAGATCTATCTGCCCGTCATCCGCAGTAAAATATGTCCATATGCCGCACTTTGTGTCATAGGACCGCGCCTCTATGACTCTGCCGCTTTTCTTCATCTCATCGTAAGTATTATCGTCAACAAAAAAATATTCAATTCCGTTTTTTTCATTCTCCCGAATTGGTCTGGTCGTATACGGGACAACCGTGTTAAGCTGCGGGTATTTTACTTTCAGTTTTTTGTATATGGTATCTTTCCCCGAAGAACTCTTTCCCATCAGACAGAATATCTTACCCATCCTTCATCACCTCCATCTTTCCCTGTATTCTTGTTCCTTCTATGGTAAATCCCATTTCTTCATATGCCTCGATCTGCACTGCAGTACCGTGTCCGATTTTTTCTCCCGGAACGATAAACGGTATCCCCGGAGGATAAAGATAAGCGTATTCCATTGCAGTACGCCCCGCCGCCTTACTCCAGGGAACCACTTCCGTTTTCATTCCGGAGGAACTGAATGCCCCTGCTTCCCAGCTTGTATATTTCATTTCCTGTTTCAGGATCTTAAAAACATCAGATTTTGTTTTCAGGACATTCTTCTCCAGCTCTCTGTCCAGCTCTCCCATCGCATTTACAAATCGATCCAGCCCCTCCGCCGTATCTCCCGGTCCTGTCATCGCGATAATATAAGAGCCGGCTGCCATTTCAGGCTGTATATGATATTCTCTGATCAACGCCTGATAAAGTTCTCTTCCATCGAAAACCGAGAATCTTTTCTCTGTTTTCTCCTCTTCCCTGTGTATTCTGATAAGATCTTTTGCTGATATCACAATCTTTGATCTGTCATATTGTCCCTGTTCCGGATTTCCGCTTTCTATAAGTCTCAGATGTTTCAGTGCTTTCAGCTCTCTTCTGGCCTTTTCCAAAAGCTCCGTATAATTCTCAAACAGCTCGTTTCCTTTCTCCTTCATCGTCCGGATACATTCATCCATAGATGCCATCAGGATATACGAAGGGCTGCTCGTCTGCAGCATATGAAGATATCTTCGGATATTTTCTCTGTCCGCTATCTCTCCGTTTATATGGAGCAATGCTGTCTGCGTCAGGGACGGCATTGTTTTATGGAGACTGTGGATCACAACATCTGCACCCTTTGTATTAGAATTCTCCGGAAAATAAGGAGAAAAGCCAAAATGTGCACCATGTGCTTCATCTATGATCAGAGGAATCTTTCTCCTGTGGACAATATCCGCGATCCTTTCAATGTCAGATACAACCCCGTCATAAGTAGGTGAAGTAATCACCACAGCCCGTATTCCCTCATTCTGCTCCAGCATATCCTCCACATCTTCCGGCCGGATTTCCCCATTCAATTGCGTTTCCTGATCAAACTGCGGATAAACATAAAGCGGATAGAGTTCTCCCATATATACAGCATTATAAACTGATTTGTGACAGTTTCTCGCCATCAGTATCCGGCTGTGCCTGGGAACAGATCCAAGCACTGCACTCAGAAGTCCAGCAGTACTTCCATTTACAAGAAAATGCGTCTCCTCTGCATGATATAGGGAAGCAGCGCGTCTCTGCGCCTCCAACAGGATACCGACAGCATGATGAAGGTCATCAAATCCGTCTATTTCTGTAATGTCAATATCATACGGGAGGGCTGCCCCTGTTATCTCTCTGTTTCTCTTATGCCCCGGCATGTGGAACGGGTAAAAATCTGATCTCGAATACTCTAAAAGTTTATCATATAAATATTCCATATAAATTCTCCAC
>ERZ1090862.1193-NODE-1195-length-11568-cov-27.994007_pt1 | contig 11568 bp, 10 predicted proteins | sample MGYA00478481_ERZ1090862 | MGnify/ENA primary metagenome ERZ1090862 (study PRJEB33644, sample SAMEA5815745) | chicken gut metagenome | biome: Chicken; feature: Gastrointestinal Tract; material: Caecum | place: Ireland | collected 2019-01-01 | study: A study of... | reverse complement strand
GTATAAAGGAGGTTAAAAATATGAATCCTAGATTGCAATGTCTAAGAAACAAAATGTCAAGTCTAAAACTACAAGGCATGATAATAACAAACCCTGTGAATATCAAATATTTAACAAATATCGATGCTGAAGGAATTTTATTATTAACAAGAAAAGACAATATATATATAACAGACAGCAGGTACATAGAGCATGTTCATAGCATATTAACTTTGTTTGATGAAATTATAGTTTACGATTCTCATGATGTTTCGAAAGAAGACTATGAAAACTTCTTCATGTTTTGTGAAAATGTTGGCTTTGAGGAGTATGACATCACTTATGCAAAGTATAAGGAGTATATTCGCAAATATAAAATTAATAATTTTGTAGAGACAGAACGTATAATAGAAAAAGAAAGAATGATAAAAGATAAAGAAGAAATAATAAATATAGAAAAGGCTTGCGAGATAACAGACAACTGCTTTTCACATATATTGGAATATATCAAACCTGGAATGACAGAAAAGCAGATAGCTGATGAAATAGAAGAATACTATAAAACAAGAACAGATGGATTGTCTTTTGATACAATAGTTGCTTCAGGCGAAAACACATCAATGCCTCATGCAGTCCCTACAAATAGAAAAATTCAAGAAAAAGATATAATAACAATAGATATGGGTTGCAAAGTAAATGGATATTGCTCAGACATGACAAGAACATTTTTTGTTGGAGAAGTACCAGAAGAAGTAAAGCCAGTGTATGATTTGGTTTTAAAAAACCAGGTACAAACAGGAGAACAATATAAAGATGGAGCAAGCACCCGTTTACTTGCTAAAATGGTAGAAAGTGATTTCAGGTTGCATGGATATGATTTAATACATAGCTTAGGTCATGGCGTAGGACTAGAAATACATGAAGCACCATATATAAGCTTTAATCCAGATGCTCAGCTAAAAGAAAGCATGGTGGTTACAAATGAACCAGGAATTTATATTCCAGGAAAATTTGGAGTAAGAATAGAAGACACTTTGCAAATAACAAAATTTGGTTGCATAAGTTTAACCAAATCTGAGAAAAATTATATTATAATATAGTTATTGATTTTGTGGGAAATTTGTGGTAAAATAATAAGGTATGAAAAAATGAAAGGAGAATTTTTATGGCATCAGTATATTCAGCAGGAGATTTTAGAAATGGAACAACATTTGAAATGGAGGGAAATGTATTTAGAGTAGTAGAATTTCAACATGTAAAACCTGGAAAAGGTTCAGCATTTGTAAGAACAAAATTAAAAAATGTTATAACAGGTGCAACATTAGAAAAAACTTTCAACCCATCAGATAAATTCCCAGCAGCAGAGATAGAAAAGAAAGTAATGCAATATTTATATAAAGATGGCGGATTATACTACTTTATGGATAACGAAACTTATGAGCAAATTCCATTAAATGAAGAACAATTGGGAGATTGCTTAAAATATTTAAAGGAAAACATGGAAGTAACTATACTTTCATATAAAGGCAAAATATTTGCCGTAGAGCCACCAACATTTGTTGAGCTAGAAGTTACATATACAGAGCCTGGATTTAGTGGAAACACAACAACAACATCAGGAAAACCAGCTAAATTAGAAACAGGTTTGGAATTACAAGTACCTTTATTTGTAAACATTGGTGATAAAATAAAAATAGATACTAGAACTTGTGAGTATATGGAAAGATTATAATGAAAGGTGATAAAACAATATGGGTATGTTAAAAACTGAATACAAAAGTTTTTTAGATGATTTGGAAAAAAACATCAAAAATAAAGAAGACCTAGAATATATAAAGAAAAGATTTGCAAGTTTTGTAGATGTAATGCTTACGCAGATGGACTACATTATGGATTATAAAGAAGAAGAAATGAAAAAGCTTCAGCAAAATCAAAATGAAATTCAAACAAAAGTCGACAAAATGCAACAAATTTTGGACAATATTGAAAAAGATATATATTCTGATGATGGTTTTGACTTTGAAATAATTTGTCCATATTGTAATTATCAATTTATAATTGATGTTGACGAAGACAAAAAAGAAGTGGAATGTCCAGAATGTCATAACATAATAGAATTAGATTGGACAGGAAATGTTGATGATGATGGCGACAACTGCGGCGATTGTGATTCATGCCCAGGTTGTGGCGGAGATTTCCCTTACGATGATGACAGCGATGAAGATGATATGTAGTCAAGAGGATTGACATAGTTTCCATCAATTCTCATACCAATATGAAAATGTGGGCCGGGTTGTAGCACCATTTGTTGGGTTGCCATTGGCATCTTTATAAGGATTGCCAGGTACGCCATACACTATGTATGGACCAACAAGTGCTATAACTTGGCCTTGTTTTACGTTGTCGCCAACAGAGACCATGAAATTTGGGTCAACATGACAATAAGTGACCTTAAAATTAGCAAAAGAAAGAGTTATAGTATAACCACCTGCACCAAGAAACTGAGCAAATGTAATTTGACCATCACAAATAGCCACCAACTTTGTGCCAGTTGGCGCAGGAATATCACATCCATAATGAAAACTAGATGCTCCAGCAGTTGGGGCATTTCTTTTTCCAAAAGGCGAGCTTATTCTTGTGTAACCAGGTATTGGCCACACAAAGCCGTTTGCATTTGCTTGCAAAAATTCATTACCATAATATTCTGGCACAGTAAAATTACCTATACTAGAATTAGCAATAATTGGCGTGAAAAATATGCAAACTATTAAAATAATAATTACTAAAAAAATGGCTGCTTTAATAAGATAATTAGAAATAAAAATCAACTCCGGCATATATAAATATAATAGAATGAATGGCAGGGGTAGAAGGATTCGAACCCTCACAGGCGGTTTTGGAGACCGATGTGCTACCATTGACACTATACCCCTACTTGATTTGTAAAATATATCCCACGATTACTATCTTAGCACAAAAACAAAATTTTATCAAGATTTTTTAACAAATTTTATTGACTTTTTTATCAATTGATAATACAATAAAACCTGAAAAACTATACATATAAGTAATTATACGTTTTGGAGGAATTAATATGGTAAAAACAATGGAAACTTTAGTATCACTTTGCAAAAACAGAGGTTACATATATCCAGGTTCTGAAATTTATGGAGGTTTAGCAAATACTTGGGACTATGGTCCTTTAGGAAGTGAGCTAAAAAACAATATTAAAGCAGCATGGAGAAAAAAATTTATACAAGAGCAGCCTAACATAGTTGGCCTTGATGCTGCAATTTTAATGAACCCAGAAACATGGGTTGCTTCTGGCCACGTTGGAGGCTTTTCAGATCCACTAATAGACTGCAAAGAGTGCAAAACAAGACACAGAGCAGATAAATTAATAGAAGAGTGGGCCCATCAACATGGCAAAGACATGATTGCAGATGGAATGACAGATAAACAATTAATGGACTTCATCAATGAAAACAAAATTCCATGTCCAAACTGTGGTAAGTGCAACTTTACAAATATACGTAAATTCAACTTAATGTTTAAAACATTTCAAGGCGTTACAGAAGACTCAACTTCAGAAATCTATTTGAGACCTGAAACTGCCCAAGGAATTTTTGTCGATTTCAAAAATGTTCTACGTTCATCAAGAAAAAAACTTCCAATGGGAATTGCCCAAATAGGCAAAGCCTTTAGAAATGAGATAACACCTGGAAACTTTATCTTTAGAACACGTGAATTTGAACAAATGGAACTAGAATTTTTCTGCAAGCCAGGTACAGACCTAGAATGGCACAAATTCTGGAAAAACTATTGCGAAAACTGGCTATTAGACCTTGGAATCGATGCAGAAAATATACGTTTAAGAGACCACACTCCAGAAGAACTAGTATTCTACAGCAAAGCTACAACAGACATCGAATTCAACTTCCCATTTGGCTGGGGTGAACTATGGGGAATAGCAGATAGAACAGACTATGACCTAACACAACATATAAATCACTCAAAGCAAGACCTATCATACCAAGACCCAGAAACCAACGAAAAATATGTACCTTACGTAATAGAGCCATCACTAGGCGCAGACAGAGTATTGCTAGCATTCTTGTGCAATGCTTACTCAGAAGAAAAGGTAGACGAAAACGACACAAGAGTAGTCTTACATCTACACCCAGTTTTAGCTCCATATAAAGTAGCAGTACTTCCACTATCTAAAAAACTTACAGAACAAGCACAACAAGTTCATAGAAAACTATCAAAATACTTTATGTGCGATTATGACGAATCTGGAAGCATAGGAAAAAGATATAGAAGAGAAGACGAAATAGGCACGCCATATTGTGTCACAATAGACTTCGACACACCAAATGACGAAACTGTAACAATACGTGATAGAGATACAATGGAGCAAATACGCCTAAAAATAGAAGAAGTGCCTGCATGGGTACAAAAAAAATTAGAATATTAAATTGCCACTGGGGACGTAGCAAAATGGCAAAAAATTGCCACTGGAACGTAACTATTTGGCGAAAAATTTTATGAAAAAGCTTTTTCTTTTACGAAAGGCTTTTTTTTAATTTTCGTATATGAAAAAACCACTTTCATAAAAAAAATAACCCTCGAGGGTTAAAATAGTATACAATAAAGGTGGAAGGCGAAAAAAATCGAAATATGCCTAAGGAAGGGATGGTATAAAGTGTGAAAGATGATATTATAAAACTTTTAAAAGAAAATTTAGAAGGAGGTGAAGGGGAAAATGTAAAAGAAAACATTATAAGTAAAATTTACTATAATGAATTAGATACATTAGAAGAAGTACCAAAAAGTAATGAGTATAATGAAATTACAGAAAAGGTAAGAATAGCTGAAAGACGAGTATTTAAGGAAAAAAGTGAAGAGGCAATAAAACAATACATGGATTTAATTTACGAACGTGAAGGAATAGAAGCAGAAGAACAATTCAAATTGGGATTTAAACTTGCAGTGAGAATAATTATAGAATGTTTGAGATAGTATGTTTCGAGTTGGGGAATAAAAAATGAACTTTAAGGAACGTCCCTAAAGTTCAGAGTTTTTATTCATAAACTGTATAAGTTGTCGAATAATTGCTTTTTCTTTATCTGATAGGTTGTAATATCCAACTATAGCATCATCAACTTTAAAGTCTGCGGCATCAATGTAATCTTTTAGTACAAAAGATGGAGAGACATGATATAAGTTGCATAATTTTATAAGAGTTGTTAAACTTCCTTTGGTTTTATCACGCTCTATGTCGGAGATATACCTAGGAGCTAAGTTTAAAGCTTCGGCAACTTGTTCTTGTGTTAATCCAAGTGAGTTACGAATATTCTTTAGTGTATGACCAATAAGAATTTGATCTTTTTTAGTATTTTCTTCCTTTTTCATTTAAACCTCCTAAAAAATGTATTTATATATATTATTGCACTAAAAAAGCAAAATTATATATAAGCATATCAAAAAATGACATTAAATAAAACAAATTTTAATCCACAAAAATGTGGAAAAAAAACTTGAAAAAGAAAAAATCTTGTGCTATACTTCAAATAATAGTGGATAAAAACACGAAAGAAATGGAATATTCATAAGATGAAAGGGAGGATGCACTAAATGGAAAAGAAAAGTGTAGAAAAGTACAAGGAAAGGCGGCGTAACGCTAGTAGCGCTGGTAGTAACTGTAATTGTTTTATTAATTTTAGCTCGGAGTGACTATAACGGCAATCACGGGTGATAATGGAGTTATAAAACAAGCATCAAGTGCAGCGGATGCTACAGAGAAGGCGCAGATGGTTGAAAGGGTACAAATGGCGATTTTGCAAAGTTTTGGCAAAGATGGAGAAATTGACAAAGATAAGCTAATAGAAAATTTGCAAAAAGTTGAGGGAATAGACAAAGGTTCAATTCCTTCAGACTCAGACTTTGATTATCCTTTAACTATAGTAGTAGGAGGGCATGAAATAACTGTAGATGCAGATGGAGATGCCTATATTGAAGGAGAAGAAGGAGGCAACACTAACACAAATCCTGGAGGTAATACACATCCAGGTGGAAACACTGGTGGAGGCAACACCAATACTAACCCTGGCGGAAATACTAATACAGGTGGAGACAATGGCACAGGTGGCGGAAACACAAATACGAATCCAGGAGGCAATACTAATACTGGCGGAGAAAATGGAAGTGGAGATACTAATACTACAAATGAAATAGAGGTACCAGATGCAAGTGTTGATGGAATAATAGAAGTATCAGACACAACATGGAGCAATGGAACAGCAAGTATAACAATAAGTAAAGGTTCAGGCGTAGATAGTTCACTAAAAATGCAATATAAGAAATCTGACCAAGATGACAGCCAATATGTTACAGTAAATGGAAACAGCGAAACAATAAGTGGCTTAAATGATGGAGAGGTAGTAATTGTAAGGCTAACTGATGGACATGATAAATATGGTGGAGTAAAAACTATAAATATTGAAGATGGAGTAAAACCAAATGTAACTGTAACATTAAAAACACAAACAGAAAATAGCATTTCAGTTACAGTAAGTGCAACAGATGGCGAAAGTGGAATGCCAGCAACACCAACATACAAGTATTATATTAAGAAGAGTTCAGAAGGAAGCTATACGAAAGCTCCAGAAGAGACAAATGATGCAACTCACACATTTGAAGGACTAGAGTCAGACGAAATTTATGATATTAAAGTAGAAGTAGCTGATAATGCAGGCAACGTAGGAGAATCTAACGAATTAAGTAGAGTATCAACATTAGTAACAATCCCAGATGCAAATGATGATGAAGTGCTAAGCATTCAAGGACCAACATGGAACAATGGCACAGCAAGTCTAACAGTAAAGAAAGGCGAATCAGTAAGTAGCTCTTTATACATTGAGTATAAAAAAGAAGGAGAAGAAACTTATACAAGGCTAGAAAGTGGCACAATTAATAACATTGCAAATGGTGAAAAGATATATATTCACTTAACAGATGGAACAAGAGTTGGAACAGACAAAGAAATTGATGTTAGTGATACAACGGATCCAACAGCAGAAATCGAATTAAGCACAACAAGTGTAACAACAAATAAAAACTTTATAGCAACAATAACGCTAAGCGATGAAAGCGGAATTGATATAGCAAATTCAAGGTATGTATTTAATACAAATCGTGGAAATATAGGGGAGGAGAGTGAAAGCTACACAGGAGCTTTCACACAGAATCCACAAGATATAATTTTGAATGCTCCAACTGCAGGAACTTATTATTTGCATGTTCTAGCAGTAGATAAAGCAGGAAACAAGAAAGAAATAATTGGAGGGCAAAGAGTAACAGTAACTGAGCCAACCGGAGAAGAGCCACCAGAGCCAGAGGAAGAGGTGCTACTTCAGTTTGGAGAGGTTCAATGGAATGAAGATAATTCAATAGCATCAGTAACCATAAATAAAACTAAGCCAAATACATTTGACATACAATATAAAATTGCAGGCCTTGACCAAGAGTATACTATAGTAGATGGAGGAACAATCGAAAATCTATATGATGGAGATGTTGTCACAGCTTGGCTATTTGACGGAACAACCAAAGCTTATGAAATTACGCTTAATATAAAGGCACCAGATGTAACAGTGCCAACTGCAGACATAAAGTTTAGCTTGAAAGGAATGGAGCCAGGGGAAAGCATGACTGCAACTGTAACACAAACAGATGACGACACAGGAGTAAACTTGGCCCAATCAAAATATGTATTCAACACAACTAGCACGAAAATTGGAACAGATGAATCACTATATACAGGTGGAAATTTCACGAAGACACCAGAGAACATAATAATAAATGCAACAGACGAAGGAGTATATTATCTACATGTATTAACAGTTGATAATTCTGGAAACAAAGAAGAAACCATAAGCGAGCCAATGCCTGTAATCGATTTGCCGGGAAGAGCAGCTGACCTTGTACCAGTAGAGGGAAACTCAAAAGACGGAATAATTGCAAGAGATGAAGATTATAATGAGTGGGTATGGATAGAAGTGCCAAAAGAGGCCTTTACTACAGCCAAAAATGATACAGATTATAATGCAATTTACAATGACCTAAAAACATACACACAAAGTTATAGCAATTCTAGCTATACAGACACATTTATAAGTGGAAATGGAAATTTCGCAGACCAAGCAGCATATAACAGGGCAAAACAAAAAATGGTGCGAAGCATTTACGACAATGGAGGCTTTTGGATAAGCAGATATGAAATAGGAACAGACAATGTAGCAGAGGCGGTGGCAGCAAACACAGCAACAGTAACGAAAGCAGAGAGTAAGCCAAATTTGTACCCAATAGTAAATAAAACACAGCCACAAGCTCAACAAATAGTAAAAACAATAGATAATGATGCAAGCTTAATGTTTGGTGTGCAATGGGACTTAGTACTTAAATTCTTAGAGACAAAAGGAACAGAGACAACTAATTTAACGACAAATTCATCAAGTTGGGGAAATTACAGAGATGCAACATTCACACCAGAAAGAGGAAAATATAATAAAATATTCGGAACAGCTGAAAATTGGCTAGATGCAACAGGAGTTCAACATTCAAACATAGCATGGTGCATCACAACAGGCGCAGCGGAGTACACAAATAAAATGAGAATATATGATTTGGCAGGAAATGTAGGAGAATGGACATTAGAAAGCAATGGAAGTTCAGTTGTAAGCCGTGGAGGAACAGGAGGAGAAACTGGAACAACTTCAGCAGGTAGCAGAAGCAATAGCAGCATAAGTGAGTATGATGAATACACAGGAATTCGTGCAGTAATGTATGAAGATACCTCAAATCAAGCTAGTGATGGAACAATAGTTGGAAAGATTAAATTTGATAACGTAACATGGAATGATGACCTAAGTGAAGCTACAGTAACAGTAAGCAAAGCTGACGAAAATGAATATACATTGCAATATATGATAAATAATGATGAGAACTGGATGAGCTTTTCAAGTCAAGACGGAGGCGAAATACCAGGACTTAAGGATAAAGATATAGTAACAGTATGTTTGACTGATGGAACGAATAAAGGATATTATGCAACATTAACAGTAGTAACACCTGTAGGAACAGTAGGATATATAGAACAACATGTAAATGAATATTATGGAAAGACAGTAAATTACACACCAAAGAATGGTGCAAATGTAAAATGGAAAATATTCTATGCAGGAAAAACGCCAGGAACAGAAACAAGCAATATTTACTTAATAGCAGATAACTATATATCAAAAACTTATGCACCAAATGGAATAAATAATACGGCAATAACTGCTAATAGTACTTATAAATTGTCATTCAACAACGTAATAAATGATTATAAGGGCTCAAGTGATATAACAAATGGTCGAATAAAACCATGGTTAAGTTACTTAAATAAGTATCCAAACAGTACGAATCCTAATATGAAAGCAGTAGCATATATGTTAGATACAGATGTATGGAGTACATTTACAGACGATGATAGAAAAGCAGAATACGCAATAGGAGGACCAACGATGGATTTATTCTGTGAATCATATAATCAAAAATATCCAAATGATAAATTATCATATAGTAGTATGAGTTCAACTGGATATAATCTTTATACATCTCTTGAAAATGCCAATGATAGTCTATACGTAATCAGTAGTTCAAGCAATGCTTACGGTATGTGGCTCGCTAGTCCGGGTGACAACCCTGACTACTTGATGGATGTCAACTACCTCGGTCGCGTGGGTGGTGACAGCAACTATGACCTTGATTACGACGGCTTCCGTCCGCTCGTTTGTCTAAAATCTGATGTCCAATTGGAGAAACAATCTGATGGCACATACAAAATAAATTAGAGTACAATAAAATGTAGATAAAGAATGCTTGACAGGCCCTGTGTCTGTCAGCATTCGAAAAATTTTTGAAAAAAGTGTATTGTATTATTACCTCACAATATTATAGGAAGGAGTATAATATAAAATGAGTGTAATAAATATGGCAAGAAACATAAAAGAAATACATCCAAAATTTTTAATATGTTTCAAATATGGTTCATTTTATAATACTTACGGCAAAGATGCATATATAACAAATTATTTATTTCATTATAAAATGAACAAAGTAGAAAATGATATACCACTATGTGGTTTTCCAAAAAAAGCGTTGCCAAAAGTTATGGCAAAATTAGAGGAAAAAAAGATAAATTATATGACAATAGATACTAGAAATAATTATGATGTTGATGATAAAGTAGATAACAAAAATTTGAATACGTATGATACTCTTTATAAAAAGGCTAACAAATATGTTAAAACAGGCAAAAAGCTAGAAGACATCACAAATAAGCTGATGGATCAAATAGAAGATGAAAGGCTATCTGAAAAAATAGAAAAGATAGAGAAAATCGTGTATGAAAGTTGAAAAATTCAAAATAATACAATTCATCAGAGAGCTCATAATTATGATAGACAAATATATGGACAATTTTCCTAAAAAAGACATAGAACTAAAAAATAGAATACGAATGAATTCGTATGATATTTTAGAACTATCGTATGAGGCAAATGTCGCAACAGATATAGAGTATAAAAAAAGGCTCTTGCTAAAAATGTTAGCAAAAGTAAAAATAGTTGACTTTTTATTGAATTTGTCTTATGATAAACATATCATAACAGAAAAGAAATACTATAAATTTGGCGATAAAATGGACGACATAGTAAAATACACAACAGGATGGATAAAACAATTGCAATCATAAAAAACATGCGGGTATGGTTGAATGTGGCTCGCTAGTCCGTCTAGTAACGACAGTAACAATGTGATGAATGTCAACTACAACGGCAACGTGAACAACAACAACTATGACAATACTGACAACGGCTTCCGTCCCCTAGCTTCTAAAAAACTGTGGTTATCTCTACTACGTGTAGAATAAGAGAAGTTTTAGATAGAAACAAACCATATCCATTAATTAGATGTAAACATCTAATTATAAAATAAAAATAGATAATTGAACTTGTTAGTAAGCTTTTTAAAAGATTTGAAAGGGAGTTCAGTTTAGTACTATTTTTAGTAATGTGCAAACATATTACTTTTTACCAAAAGGCTCTAACCATTGAAAAATAAAGTACTATCGAGTATATCGAAAAGCTAAAGTGTAAAACATTTCACAAATTATTTTATATACTCTTTATATTTTATATTCTAGGTTGGAGCTTTTTTCATATCTTACTGACATTTTTGAGGACGTACTGTTTTGATACATTTATGTTATTAAAGTGCGTCCCCAAAATTTTAATTTATATGTTATTAAGGTGCGCCCTCAGAATTTTAATTTAATAATTTTTCTATTTCTTCTCGTGCTAGTCCAGTTAATTTTATTATGGTGTCTATGTCTATTTTATTTTCAAGCATTTTTTTGGCAATTTCAATTTGTTTTTGTTTAGCGCCTTTTTGCATTCCGGGCTTTTTCGCCTTCCTGAAGGCCCTGGTTTCTAGCAAATGACATTGCTGAGGCTTCGTCTCGTTCAGCTTTTTCACGCAATT